>Ga0307277_10000071_pt1 | contig 30832 bp, 29 predicted proteins | sample ER_DNA_116_FD_194473 | JGI IMG/M metagenome (GOLD analysis project Ga0307277, IMG submission 194473) | Bulk soil microbial communities from the East River watershed near Crested Butte, Colorado, United States - ER_DNA_116 | ecosystem: Environmental > Terrestrial > Soil > Floodplain | place...
CACTGGCCGCCGCCCTGGCCCTGGCCCGGCTCCGGGCTGGCGAGCGGCTGGCCGGGCAGCTGCTGGCCTCGGCCGCGGCCGCCGTGGACGCCCTGGGCGCGCCCCTGGACGCCTACGACGAGGCGGTCGGGTGCCTGGCCGGGGACCCGCTGCTGGCCGAGGTGCTGGCCGAGCTGCGACGGGCGACCGGGCGACGGGCGGCCCCGGTGCTGCAGGCGCCGGTGTCGTTCCGGGTCGCGCCCCAGGTGCTGGCCCAGCTGCGGCGGACCCTGGGACGCCTGGACGAGGACGTCCGCCGGGCCCTGGTGGCGGTCACCGACTCCCCGGCCCTGGTCGGCGGCCATCCGGTGACTGGGGGCGGGTTCCACGCCATCGGGCTGGCCGCGGGGATGGACGGGCTGGCCGTCGCCCTGGTGCAGGCGGCCGAGCTGGCCGGCCAGCGCCTGCACCGGCTGCTGGATGGCCGCTTCAGCGGCCTGCCCGACCAGCTCAGCCCCGACCCGGGACCGGTGACGGGCCTGGTCCTGGTCCAGAAGCGGGCCGTTGGCGCGCTCGCCGAGGCCCGCCGGCTGGCCGCCCCGGCCTCGGTCGGCCTGGCCGACACCTCGCTCGGCCAGGAGGACGCGGCCAGCTTCGCCCCCGAGGCGGCCGAGCAGCTCCGCCGGGTCGAGGAGCTGGTCCGCGAGGTCGTGGCCTGCGAGCTCCTGGCCGCCCGCCAGGCCTGGTGGCTGCGGGCGACCCGCGGCGACCCGGGCCCGGCGCCCGGGCTGGCGCCGCTGGCCGGCCGCCTGGAGGACCTGGTCGCCCCGGTCGAGCGGGACCGGCCCCTGGGGCCCGACCTGTCCCGGCTGGTCGAGGCCCTGGAGGGCGACGAGCTGCCCCTGCCCTAGTACCTGGTCACCAGGATTTGCGCGGCCCGGTGGTCGCGATCGCTGGTGGGGATCGGGTTCCTGGTTTCTCGTCTGTGGTGTCGCGCTCAGGCGAACAGCTCGCCGAGCAACTCGGGGTCGATGGCGATGGGGGCGGGGCGGTAGGCGGGTGGCTGCGTGCCCATCAGCTCGCGCACCAGGAAGTCCCAGCAGCGCTTGCGGACGTAGGCCAGGCAGTCGATGAACGTGTGCTCGGCCCCGGGCACGATGAGCAGCTCGAAGTCCTTGTCGGCGGCGATGAGCCGGTCGGCCAGCCGCAGCGTGTGGTCCGGGTGGACTTGGTCGTCCATTTCGCCGTGGATGAGCAGCAGCCTGCCCGCCAACCGGTCCGCGAGGTCCACGTTGGAGGCACGGGCCCAGGCCTCGGGATTGTCCGCGCCGTCGTAGGTCTCCACGAAGCCCAGGTTGAAGTAGCGGGCGTCGTGCGGGCCGGAGAGGGCGACTCCGGCCTTGTACACCTCGGGGAAGTCCAGCATCGCCCGCGCTGTGGCGAACCCGCCTCCGGAGTGGCCGAACGCGCCCACCCGGTCCAGGTCCATCCACGGCCGGGTCGGGGCCAGCTGCCGCAGCGCCGCGACATGGTCGGCCAGGCAGCCCGCGTCGGCCAAGTGGCCGTAGGAGGCGTCGTGGAAGGACTTGCTCCGCCCTGGGGTGCCTCGCCCATCCACCGCCACCACCACGAAACCCAGCGCCGCGATGGGTTCCGCGTCGAGGCCCATCCCGCCGGGGTCGAAGCACGGGGCGACCCGGTCGACCTGCGGGCCGGGGTAGACGCTGTCCACCACCGGGTAGCGCTGGGCGGGGTCGAACCCCCGCGGCCGGTACAGCACCCCGTAGAGGTCCGTCACCCCATCGGCCGCCTTGACGCAGAACCGTTCCGGCGGCGTCCAGCCGGTGGCGGTGAGCTTGGTGACATCGGCGCGCTCCAGCTCGACCAGCACCCGCCCGGACCAGTCGCGAACCTTCGTCACTGGCGGGGTGTCCACAGTGGACGCGGAGTCGATGAAGTACCCCATGGTGTCCGGCATGGTGACGATGTGGTCCAGCTCGTCGTCGGTGACCTTGGCGAAGCCGGAGCCGTCCAGACCGACCCGGCACACCGTGCGCCGGTACGGATCCTCGTCAACCAGCCCGGAGACGGTGAAGTACACCACCCGCTCGGCCTCCTCGACGTGCAGGATCTGCCGCACCGCCCACTGCCCGGAGGTGACCTGCCCGAGCAGCTCGCCGGTGCGCAGGTCGTACCGGTACAGGTGGCCCCAGCCGTCCCGCTGCGAGTACCACAGCACCTCGTCGGCCAGCACCCGCACGATCGGCGGCTCGCTCATCCACTGGTTGGGCTCAACGCGGGTGGTCCCGGTCTCACTGAGCACGGTGGTGACCTCGCCGGTGGCCGGGTCCAGCCGGTGCAGGGTGAGCGTGCGCAGGTCGCGGGGCTGGCCCAGGTAGTACACCGCCGAGCCGTCCGGAGCCCACCACGCCCACTTGGTCGTGATCGGCGACGACTGCGGCATGAGCAGCGGCTCGGCCTGCGCGCCGACCACCGTGCCCTCGGAGACGTCCAGCACGACCAGCTCGGCCTGCGGCATGTTCTCGTCCCCGGGGTAGGCGTACCGCTGGGTGCGCAGCACCGGGGCGCCGCCGTCGGCGGGCCTGGCCTCCACCAGGTGGGTCTGCCGGACGCCGCGCTCATCGGTCCGATGCGCCAGCACCTTCGTCGAGTCGGGCGACCAGGCCACCGCGGGCGGCAGGTGCGGCAGGCCGAACTTGCGCAGCAGGGTGCCGTTGCTCGTGCAGTCCGGGCCGGAGCCGTACTGGTAGTCGGGCTCGCCGTCGGTGGTCAGCGCCCACTCGCGGCCGTCGGACAGCGAGCGCGCCCGCAGGTCGTGCCCCCGCTGGGACACCGCGACCTTCTTGTCGGGTGACGGCACCTCCAGCGGGTTGCCCGGCGGCGTGAACTCGGCCCGCTCGCAGGCGTAGCTGTCCAGGCGGCAGCGCCAATGCTCGCCGAACGCGTCGAACTCCACGGCGTTCCCGGCCAGTTCGATGGCCATGAACGGCAAGGCCTCAGGGTCGACCTGTTGCCCGGAGGCGGCGGCCAGCGCGGCGGCGAGCAGGGCGTGGTCAAAGGCCGGCTCGCGGGTGCCCGCCGCCGGGTCGACCAGCACGAACCGCCTGCCGACGCCATTGCTCACCGCGTACCAGAAACGGGCGCCTCCGTCGATCCACTGCGGCCTGACCTTGTCGCCGATGACGAGCTCGCCAGGGCGGGCGGGTCGGCGGAGGAGTTGCTCTGCGGCCTGGTAGTCCTGAGTGGTGCTCATTCCTATGTCCTTCTTCGGTGTCGGTTTTGGGCATGGTGCTGCCACGGTGGTGCCATCATGGCAGGGGTGATGAGGGCATAAGCCGAAACGGCCTCAGGCGGCACTGCCACGCCAAGTTCAGATCGCGGATGGACAGCCGTCTTGATGGTCACAGCCAGTGGTGCCCGCGCCGGATCCTTCAACCTGAGCCGACCCATCGCGCGCCCACCGGGCGGCCTCGTTCATGCAGGGGTCGGTGAGGTCGGCAAGTCCTTCATCGCAGCTCCGCGGCTGATCGGGTGGCGGCATCCGCCGGGGTACGGGGGCGGGGCACGGCCAGGGCCGCCCCAGGTCGAGCCGGGCGTCCATGTCCAGACGGAAGGTGCCCTAGAGCGCTAGGGGGTGTTGTCCGCCTTGGCGGCGTTGACGGCGACCACCACCCAGCGGTTGTTGCCGGCGACCCGGCGGACCTCGAACTGGACGCCGAGCGAGAGGTCCTCGACCGGGGTGTCCAGCGGGTTGCCGTCGGCCGGGTTGCCGCTGCCCAGGACGATCCCGTCACCCAGGTCGGTGCCGTACAGGTCGGTGAGCGGGTTCCCGTCGGCGACGATCCGGGTCGTGTAGCGCCGGTTGTCCTTGGAGGGGACCACCACCGAGGCGTCGATGTCGCGGAAGAACAGGTCCTCGCCGCGCAGCTCCAGCCCCGGGTACCAGCCCTTGGCGTCGGCGAAGTGCGGCACGCCGGCCAGCGGGGCGGTCGACGTTGGGCGCCACCGGGTTGTAGTAGCTGCCCGTCGACGGCCCGAGGGGCACCGGCCCCGAGGCCCGGTCGCCGGCGCTGGCCGCGGCCGACCGGCTCACGGCCGCCATGGCCACCAGCAGGGCGACCACCAGCAGCGCGACCACCGGCCGCCTGAGCGAGTACGGAGTGCAGATCGGGCTCTCCTGCAGCGACGCGACTGGCCCTACGACACTCGCCCTAGGCGCCCTGCTGGCGCAGCCGGGCCAGCTCGGCGTTGAGCTCGTTGCCGGCCAGGATCGCGATGCTGGAGAAGTAGGTCCACAGGACGGTCGCGACCACGGCCCCGACGGCCTGCCCGATGATCACCACCCGGGCGTTGTTGACGACCACCCCGGTGGGGTCGCCGCCGCCGAAGGCGAGGTAGATCCGGAAGGCGACGGCGGCCAGGATCCACAGGAGCACGCCCAGGACCGCTCCCGGGAGCAGGTGGCGCCAGCTGTGCCGGACGCTGGGGGCGAAGCGGTAGAGGCAGAGCAGGAACGCGACCAGGACGGCCAGGGCCACCGGCCAGCGCAGGATCCACCAGGCGGTGACCAGGGCCTGGCTGATCCCGAACTGCTCGGCCAGGGTGCGGTGCTCGTCCAGGAACGGCGCGTCGACCATGATGCCCAGGGTCAGGACCACCACCACCACCGACCCGAAGGCGAACCCGAGGGCGATCAGCCGCTGGTGGATCGACAGCCGCTGGTGGCGGTCGTGGTAGGCGGCGTCGAGGGCGCGGCTGGTGGCGGCGAACAGGCGGCCGGCCAGCCACCAGGTGAGCAGCAGGCCGCCGAGGGCCGCGCCCCCCTTGCGCTGGTCGAGCTGGGCCCGGACGAACGGGTCGACGATCCCGTCGGTCAGCCGGGGGCTGATGAACACGCGGACCAGGGAGATGGCGGCGTCCTGGCCCCTGGCGATCTTCTCCGGGCCGACGAACCGCTGGATCTGTCCCAGGGCGGCGCCCACGGCCACGGTGAGGGGGACCAGGGTCAGCATGGCGAAGAACGACATCTCGGCGGCGGGGCCGGTGACCCGGTGGCGCAGGGCGGTGTGGAGCACGTGCGTCCCGAGCCTCCACGGGTTGTACCCGAAGAGCCGCTGGGGGCGGCGCTCGGCCCAGGCCAGCACCCGGTCCCAGGGCAGGATCCGATCCGCCGGGGCCGCCACCGCCTCACCCCCGAGATGATCGATCAACCCGCTCGATCCCCATCATTGTGGCAACCGCGGGCGGGCGTCAACGCGCCCGGGCGGTCACGGGTAGGTGAGGGCGACCTTGACCGCGCCCTGGGGGTGCTCGTCGATCCAGCGGTAGGCGGCCGGCGCCTGGTCGAACGGGAACCGGCGGCCCAGCAGGCCCTCGATCGAGACCCGGTCGGTGTAGAGCAGCCGGGTGGCGGTGGCCATCACCCGGCGCCGGTTCCACAGGGGGGCGTGCCGGAGGGGGGCGCCCCAGGCGCCGATGGAGGCGATCAGCGACAGCCGGTTGTGGTGGAACTCCTCGCCCAGGCGGACGTTGGCGGCCCCTCCCTGGTAGAACCCGGCCGCCACCACCGTGGCCCCCAGCCCGGCCGCCTCCAGGGCGCCCTGGAGGCCCCGGTCGCTGCCGGAGACCTCGATGGCCACGTCCACGCCGTGGCCCAGGTTGAGCTCGCGGATCTGGAGGCCGACCCCGGGCTCGTCGGACGGGTCGAGCACGTGGCTGGCCCCCAGCCCGGCGGCCAGCTTGCGCCTGGCCGGGTCGGGGTCGAGCGCGAACACGTTCTGGATCCCCTCCAGCCGGCACATCTGCACGGTCAGCAGGCCGATGGTGCCGAGCCCGTGCACGCTGACCGCGTCGCCGAGCTTCATCTCGGCGTCGTGGACGGCCTGCAGGGCGACCGCGGCCAGGCTGATGAACAGGGCCCGCTCGGGGCGCTCGGCCGTCGGGAGCCGCACCAGCGGGTAGGTGGCCTCCAGGGAGTCGGCCACGTCCAGCACCGTCTCCTCCTGGTGGGGGGTGCCGGTGTGGACCAGGTCGCCCACCTTGACCTCGGTGACGTCGGGGGCGACCTCGGTGACCTCGCCGACCATCTCGTAGCCGAGGGTCACCGGGTAGGCGGCGGCGCTGCCGGCCTGCGGGTGCACGAAGGCGCGCAGGCCGCGGTCGAAGACCTTGTCGGTGAAGGCCGAGGTGCCGCGGTAGAGGCTGAGCTCGGTCCCGTGGCTGATGCCGCTGAGCCGGGCCCGCAGCCGGATCTCGCCCGGGTGCAGCGGGCGGGTCGGGTGGTCGGCCAGGCGGAGCCGGCGGGGGCCGTCGAGCACGAGGGTGCGGGGCATCGCGATGATGGCTCCTTTCGGGGAACGATGGTGCTCAGGCTACGTCCGAGGGGAGTCGGTGAGCATGAAGCTTTCCTGCCAGGAGCAGCTGCTGCCTGGCGGCAGCCTCGAGGAGAAGTGGGAGTTCGCCACCGGGGCCGGGTTCTCCGGCATCGAGCTGCGGGCCCAGGGCGACGGCCGGTTCGCGGCCCGGCTGCCCGAGCTGCGGGCGGCCGCCCGGGCCGGGGTGGTGATGGCCACCGTCTGCCCCGAGACCGACCACTTCATCGGCGACTTCGACGCCGGCCGGCGCCGCGACGCCGTCGACCAGCTGCGCTCCCAGCTCAGCGTCGTCGCCGAGCTGGGCGGGGACGGGGTGCTGACCCCGGCCAGCTGGGGCATGTTCAGCCTGCGCCTGCCGCCCTTCACCCCGCCCCGCCAGCCCGAGGAGGACCGCAAGGTGCTGCTGGAGGCGCTGGTGGAGCTGGCCGGGCACGCCGCCGCCGAGGGCGTGTGGCTGGCCGTGGAGCCGATCAACCGCTACGAGGACTACCTGGTCAACCGGCTGGAGCAGGCGGTCGGCCTGGGCGAGGAGGTCGAGCGGGCGGTGGGGGTGGGCTCGGTCCGGGTCTGCGCCGACCTGTTCCACATGAACATCGAGGAGGACGACCTGGCCGCGGCGATCCGGGCCGCCGGGCCGCGGATCGCCCACGTGCACGTCGACGACACCAACCGGCTCCAGCCCGGCGCCGGCCACATGGACTTCGGGAGCGTGTTCGACGCCCTGCGGGCCGTCGGCTACGACGACTGGCTGACCTTCGAGTGCCGCCTGCGCGGCCAGCCGGAGCAGGCCCTGCCCGCCTCCACCCGGTTCCTGGCCGGGCTCCTCCAGGGTGCCTAGGTCGCGGCGCCGACCCGGACCACCCGGCCCTGGCGGCTGCTGGCCAGGGCGTGCTCGATGACCATGACGGTGTCGCGGGCCTCGGCGGCGGTCACCGGGACCGGGCCCTCGCCGGCGACGGCCGCGGCCATGGCGGCGTAGTAGGCCCCGTGGTCGTCGGGCTCGCCGGCCAGCCGGCCGCGCAGCTCCAGGCCGGCGACCTCGGTGGTCAGGGTGGCGTCCACCTCCTGGCGGTCCAGGCCCCTGGTCAGGAGCGACCCGCGGTCGCCGTGGACCTCGAAGCGCGGGCCCGGGTCGCGCAGCTCCATGCCGGCGTGCAGCAGCACCCGCAGCCGTCCGTAGCCCAGGACCAGGTGCACATAGTCGACCGCCTCGACCCCGGGACGCTGGATCTCCAGATCCGCCCAGACCGTCTCGGGCAGGCCGAACAGCTGGAGCGCCTGGTCGACCAGGTGGGGGCCGAGGTCCCAGAGGATGCCCGAGCCGGGCCCGGCCTCCTCCTTCCAGCCGCCCTTGGGGGCGGGGCGGAAGCGGTCGTAGCGGGAGATGAGGCTGGACACCCGCCCCAGCAGGCCGGCCTCCAGGCAGCGCCGGACGGTGAGGAAGTCGCCGTCCCAGCGCCGGCTCTGGAACACGCTCAGCAGCCGGCCCTCCGACTCGGCCAGGGCGATCAGCTCGTCGGCGTCGGCGGTGGTGAGCGTGAACGGCTTGTCCACGACCACGTGCCGGCCGGCCCGGAGGGCGGCCGCGGCCAGCTCGTGGTGGACGGCGTTGGGCGCCGCCACCACCACCAGCTCGACCGCAGGGTCGGCCAGCAGCTCGGCCGCCGAGGCCACCACCCGCACCCCGGGATGGTCCCGCTCGACCTGGCCGGCCCGGCTGGTCACGACCGCGTGCAGGCCCAGCCGGGGCTCGGCCTGGATCAGCGGGGCGTGGAACACCGCCCCGCCCAGCCCGTACCCGATCAGCCCGACCCCGATCACCACGCCCTCCTGCGTGCGCCCGGCCCGCCGGGACATACTTGCATCAACCCGGCCCGCCGGGACGTCTGGGGGTCGACCATGGGGAGTGACCGGTCCACGCACGGGGTCGGTGTTCGACCGCCGGGTCGCGCCGGCGGTGTCGCGGGCGGTCCAGGAGACGGTCGAGCAGACCGGCCTGTCCCGGCTGGTCGAGTCCGGCTAGCCTTACCCGCATCACCGTCCCGCCAGAGGAGCGACCGTGACCGACCCCCTCGACATCGACATCGTCCAGCTGGCCAGGAGCAACGACGCCTTCCGGCGCGAGATCGCCACCGGCGAGCACAGCCAGATCGTGGCCATGACGATCCCGCCCGGCGGCGAGATCGGCGAGGAGGTCCACGAGGAGAACGACCAGCTGCTGGTGTTCGTCGACGGCCAGGCCGACGCCGTGCTCGACGGCCGGACCTCCAAGGTGACCCCCGACGACCTGGTGCTGGTCCCGGCCGGGACCCGCCACAACTTCATCAACACCGGGGACGGTCCGCTGCGCCTGATCACCGTCTACGCCCCGCCCGAGCACGCCCCCGGGACCATCCACCAGACCAAGGCCGAGGCCGACGCCGCCGAGGGCCACTGACCGGCGGGAGGACCTGCCATGCGCGTGCTGCTGATCGGCCCCCCGGGAGCGGGGAAGGGGACCCAGGCGACCCGCATCGCCGCCCATTTCGACCTGGCCAGGATCGCCACCGGCGACCTGCTGCGCGAGGAGGTGGTCCGGGGCACCGAGCTGGGCACGGTGGCCAAGGAGTACATGGACCGGGGCGACCTGGTGCCCGACGACATCGTGATCCAGATGACCAGGGACCGGATGCTGGAGGCCAGCGAGGAGGGCGGGTACGTGCTGGACGGCTACCCGCGCACCCTGGCCCAGGCCGAGGCCGCCTACCGGTGGGCCATGGCCAAGGGGATCCCCTTCGACCTGACCCTCTACTTCGAGATCGAGGAGCAGGAGCTGCTGGCCCGCCTGGCCGGCCGGGCCCGGGAGGAGCACCGCTCCGACGACACCGAGGAGACGGTCCGCCACCGCCTGGAGGTGTTCGCCAACCAGACCTACCCGCTGGTCGACTACTACCAGCGCCGCGGCATCCTGGTCCGCATCAACGCGGTCGGCCCGATCGACGCCATCAGCGAGCAGATCTTCGCCAGCCTGCACTGGCACAAGGCCCACGCCATGGCCGCCGGCGCCAACCGCCCCGAGTGGGCCTTGGACACCGCGCGCTCCTCGTAGGGGAGACGGGCCGCTGGACGAGGCCGAGTGGACGCCGAACCCGGAGCGACGTAGGCCGGGCGCCGGGCCAGCAGGCCGTGGCGGGGGGCGACGACCAGGGAGACGGCGAACAGGGCGGCGGCCACCAGCACGATGGTGGCGCCGGCGGCGACCCGCCACTGCAGGGAGATGGCCAGGCCGACGACGCCACTGATGGCGCCGAGGGTCGCGGCCAGGGCCATGGTGGCCCTGAGGCGCTCGGTCCAGAGGCGGGCCGTGGCCGCCGGGGCGACGATCAGGGCCACGGCCAGGATGGTGCCGACGGCCGGGATCGAGGTGACCACGGTGGCCTCGATCACCAGCAGCAGGACGACGTCCAGGGCCAGCACCGGGTAGCCGAGGGCGGCCAGCCCGCCCCGGTCGAAGGCGCCCAGGACCAGCTCCTTGTGGAGGGCGGCGAGCACGGCCAGCACGGCCGCGCCGACCACGGCGGTGGTGACGAGGTCGCCCGGCTGCACGGTGACGATGGAGCCGACCAGGTAGGCGGTCAGGTCCCTGGAGAAGCCGGCCTGGGCCGACAGCAGCAGCACCCCGAGGGCGAACGCCCCCGACAGGGTCACCCCGACGGCGCTGGTGTCGTCGACCCGCTCGCGGGCGCCCAGCAGGGCGACCACGACCACGACGACGGCCCCGAAGGCGGCCGCCCCGGCGAACAGGCTGATCCCGAGCAGCCCGGCCAGGACGACCCCGGGGAAGGTGGCGTGGCCCAGGGCCATGGTGAAGAAGGGCAGGCGGCGCAGGAGCACGTGCACGCAGACGGCGCCGCACAGCCCGCCGACCATGACCGCCTCCAGCAGGGCCCGGCGCGCGAACCCGTCCCCGAAGGTCTCCAGCGGGCTCAACCCGACGCCCCCGCGACCCGGCCGCGGCGCCGGCGCAGCGGGACCAGCGCGGCGGCGAGCAGGAACAGGCCGACCAGGACGACCACGATGGTGGCCCCGGCGGCCAGCCGGATGTCGTGGTCGACCGACACCTCGTAGCTGACGGCCAGCCCCAGCCAGCCCCCGGCGGCGCCGAGCAGGCAGGCCAGGGCGGTCATGGCCGCCACCCGGTCGGCCAGCAGCCGGGCGGCGGCCGCCGGGACCACGATCAGGGCGATCACCAGGACCGTGCCCACGGCCTCGACGGCGGCCACCACGACCAGGGCGATGAGCAGGTTGAGGACCAGGTCGAGGGCGCGGGTGCGGTAGCCCATGGCGGCCGTGGCCTCCGGGTCGAAGGCCCGCAGCACCAGCTCCTTGTGGAGCACGGCCAGGACGATGGCGGCCACCGCGGCCACGGCCAGGGTCTGGAGCAGGTCGGTGCGGTCGACGGCCAGGACCCGGCCGAACAGGAACGCGGTCAGGTCGGCGGTGAAGCCGCGGGTGCGGGAGATCAGCACCACCCCGAACGAGAAGAACGAGGTGAGCAGGATGGCCAGGGCGGCGTCCTCGCCGACCCGGCGGTGGCTGCCCAGCCCGGTCAGCAGCACCGCCGTCAGGACCCCGAAGGCCAGGGCCCCGAGCAGCAGGGAGCGGCCGAGCAGGTGGGCGATCACCACCCCGGGGAACACGGTGTGGGTGAGGGCGTCGCCCACGAAGGCGAGGCGCCGCAGCACCACCAGCACCCCCACGGCCCCGGCCAGCGCCCCCAGCACCAGCACCTCGACCAGGGCGCGCTGCATGTAGGGGATGGTGAACGGCTCGAAGAGATTCACCGGCGCACCCCCCTGGGGCTCCCCGGACCCCTTCGGAGGTTCACGGTCTGGCCACGATCACCCCGTCGCCGCGCAGCTGGAGGGCCTGGCCGCCGTAGGTGGCCCGCAGCAGCTCGGGGGTGAGGGTGGTGCCGATCGGCCCGAAGCCGATCTGGTGACGGTTCAGCAGGCAGACCTCGCCGCAGGCCAGGTGGGCCAGGCCGAGGTCGTGGGTGGCCATGACGACGGCCGCCCCGCCCGCCCGCAGGCGGCCCAGGGCGGCCAGCAGCAGGTCCTGGGAGAGGGCGTCGACCCCGTTGAAGGGCTCGTCCAGCAGCAGCAGCCGCGGCTCCTGGGCGATCGCCCTGGCCAGCAGCACCCGCTGGCGCTGGCCGCCCGACAGGGTGCCGAACCGGGCCGAGGCCCGCTCGGCCAGCCCGACCTCGGCCAGGGCGCGGCCGGCGACCCGGCGGTCGGCCGCGCCCGGCCGCCGCACCCACCCGACCCGCGGGTAGCGGCCCATCAGCACGACCTGGAGGGCCGACACCGGGAACTCGGCGTCCAGGGTGTCGGCCTGGGGCACGTAGGCGACCTGGCCGCGGGCCGCCTGGGGGGAGCGGCCGAGCACCTGGATGGTGCCGGAGGTCAGCGGGACCAGGCCGAGCACGGCCCGGATGAGGGTGGACTTGCCGGCCCCGTTGGGGCCGATGAGGGCGACCGACTGCCCGGCCGCCACCTCCCCGTCGACCCCCTCGACCACCGGGTCGCGCTCGTAGGCCACGGTCGCCCGCCGCAGCGCCAGCACGGGCGGGGCCGGGGTGGGGGTGGGGTCAGGTGCCACTGAGGTTGCTCGCGATCGTGGCCGTGTTGTGGCGGATCATCTTGATGTAGGTGTCGCCGTCGGACCCGGGCGGGCCGAGGGAGTCGCCGTAGAGGGCGTCGTCGCCGGTCACGACCTCGACCCCGGCTCGCGGCCGATCGTCTCGGCCGCCCTGGGCGGCAGGGTGGTCTCGGAGAAGATGGCCTTGACGCCGGTGGCCCTGACCTTGGCGACCAGGTCGCGGATGTCGCGGCCCGACAGCTCGGCCGAGCTGTCGAAGCTGGGGATGACCGAGCCGACCAGCTCCAGCCCGTAGCGGTCCAGGTAGTAGCCGAAGGCGTCGTGGTCGGTGACCACCTTGCGGTTGGCCAGGCTGTCGACCTGCCGCTGGACCTCGGCGTCGAGGGCCTGGAGCTGCTTGGTGTAGGCGGCCAGGTTGGCCTGGAAGGCGGGGGCCGCCGACGGCTCGGCGGCGGCCAGGCCCCGCTCGATGCTGGCCGCCATGCGCTCGGCGTTGCGCGGGTCCTGCCAGGTGTGCGGGTCGGGTGCGCCGCCGACCATGCGCAGCCGGACGCCCTGGCTGGTGTCGACCACCGGGCCGTCGAAGCCGGAGCTGTCGATGGTGTCGCTCAGCCACGCCTCCAGGCCGACGCCGTTCTCCAGCACCAGGTCGGCGTGGGCGATGGCGTCGATGTCGGCCGGGGAGGGCTCGTAGTCGTGGGGGTCGATGCCCGGCTTGAGCAGGCTGGTCACCCGGACCCGGTCGCCGCCGACGTTGGCGGCCAGGTCGGCCACCTGGGTGGTGGTGGCCACCACCCGTAGGCGTCCGCGCTCGCCGTCCCGGTCACCGGCGGCCCCGCCCGCCCCCGAGCAGCCGGCCACCAGCAGGGCCGCCAGGCAGGCCGCCGCCAGGCCAACCCGTCGACGACCCATGGCGCTTCCTCACCTGTGGCGGCGGTTCCGACCATCGTACCGCTTTTGGCAATGATTCTCATAACCGAGTTTCAGCCGCAGCGTTCGCACAGCCCCCGCAGCTCCAGGCGGTGGTCGGTGACGGTGAAGCCGGTGCGGGTGGCCACGGCGTCCAGCAGCGAGGCCAGGCCGGCGTCGACCTCCGGCGGGACCGGGTCGTCCTCGATCCGGCCGCAGCGGCTGCACACCAGGTGATGGTGGTGGCCGACCAGCTCCTCGGACAGCTCGTAGCGGGCGTGGCCGCCCCCGGCGCCCGGGTAGCGGGCGACCGCCCCGGCCTGCTCGAGCACGACCAGGTTGCGGTAGATGGAGCTCACCGGCAGCCTGCCCGGACCCTCGGCCAGCTCGACGATCTCCAGCGGCCGCCCGGCCGTGTGCAGCAGCTCGACCAGGGTGCGCCGGCCGGCCGTGTAGCGCTGCTGGGCGCGGCCGAGCCGCGCCGCGACCTCGGCGTGGGGCGCCTGGCTGCTCACGTGCCGCCTCCCGGATGCTGACTGGTCAGGGTCTCATCGTACGCAGGCCCTTGGGGTAGTGGTTCTTGAGGCTCCCGCCGGCCGCCCGCCCCCAGCCCAGCGGCCAGCCGTTCCAGCCGACCACCATCCAGCCGTCCGGCCCCTGGTGGCCCAGCGCCTCCCCCCGGACCCAGGCCGCCGCCTCGGCGTCGTCCAGCCGCCGGCCCCGCCGGGCCGTCGCCACCCCGACCGCCATGGCCAGGGCATGCGCCGGCTCGAACCGCCCCGGCCGCACCCGCCCCGCCAGCAACCCCGGCCGCACCAGCCGCACCCCGGCCCCGGCCACCTCCGGGTCGGGAACGAGATAGGCCCGTTCCCCCACCACCGTCACCCCCGCCGGCTCCTCCTCGAGCGCGTCGGCCGCGAACCCCCGCCACGCGTCGACCACCGCCTGACGGCCCGCCCCGGGCCCTGCGGGCAAGGGGCCCGTGGGCAATGGGCCTGTGGGCAACCGGCCGCCACTCCCCGGGCGGGCCAGCTTGGCGATGAAGTGGCCTTCGCCGCGGAGGTGGTGGGGCCAGAGGCGAACCGTCCGGGCCAGCTCGGGCAGGCCGTCCGCCGACCAGTCGGGGCGGCCGGGGGTGAAGCCCTGGTGGGCCGGGAGCTCCAGCAGCTCCCAGTCGGGGTGGGCGGCCAGGAACCCGACGACCTGCTGCTCGTTCTCCTCGGGGGCGAAGGTGCAGGTCGAGTAGACCAGCACGCCGCCCGGGCGGACCAGGGCGGCGGCGTCGGCGAGCAGGGCCCGCTGGCGCTCGGCGCTGCCCCGGACGTGGCCGGGGCGCCATTGGGCGGCGGCCGCCGGGTTGCGCCGGAACAGGCCCTCGCCGGAGCAGGGCGCGTCCAGCAGGACCCGGTCGAACGCTCCCGGCAGCCGCTCGGCCAGCCGGGCCACGGTCTCGGCGGCGAGCATCGTCCGTGCCGACCCCCAGCGGTCGAGGTTGTCGGCCAGGGCCTGGACCCGGCCGCGCTGGACCTCGTTGGCCACCACCACGCCCCGGTCGCCGAGCCGGCCGGCGGCCAGGGTGGTCTTGCCGCCGGGGGCGGCAGCCAGGTCGAGCACCCGCTGGCCAGGCCGCACGTCCAGGGCCGCCCCGACGGCCAGGGCCGACGGCTCCTGCACGTAGCAGAGCCCGGCCGCATGGGCCAGGGTGTCGCCGACCCGGACCCCCTGGGGGAGGAAGAACGCCTCCGGGCACCACGGCACCGGGTCGGGGTCGATCCCGAGCAGGCCCGGGAGGTCGGCCGGGTCGAGCTTGAGCGGGTTGGCCCTGACCGCCCGCTGGGCCGGCCGCCCGTAGCTGTCCAGGAACGCCGGCGCCTCCGGCCCCAGCAGCTCCCGCATGCGGGCCACGAACGCCTTGGGCAGGCCGGCCGCCGCCATCGCCTCAGCCGGTGTTCTGGAGGCCGGCGGCGACGCCGTTGACGGTGAGCAGGACCAGGCCGGCGGCCCTGGCCGCCTCGGCCCCGGACAGGCCGTTGCGCAGGTCGGTGAGGAACCGGACCTGGAGGAACGAGAGGGCGTCGACATACGGGTTGCGCAGGTCGACGGCCTGGCGCAGCACCGGCCGGTGGCCCAGCAGGCGGCCGGCCCCGGTGGTCCCGGTGACCAGGACCCTGGTGCGCCGGAACTCCTCGCGGATGATGGCGACCAGGTCGGGCCGGCCCCCCAGCTCCAGGTAGGACTCGGCCACCAGCGGGTCGGCCTTGGCCAGGCTCATCTCGGCGTTCTCGATCAGCGAGCGGAAGAACGGCCACTCGGCGTACATCTCGCGCAGCAGGTCGAGACCCTGGGACCGATGGGCGACCACCTCCAGCCCGGTGCCGAGCCCGAACCAGCCCGGCAGGTTGCAGCGGTTCTGGCTCCAGGCGAACACCCAGGGGATGGCCCGCAGGTCGGCCAGCTCGCCCCCGGTCGCGGCCCCTCCGGCCCCTTCGCGACTGGCCGGGCGCGACCCGATCCGCAGCAGGCCCAGCTCCTTGATCGGGGTCACGGTGGCGAAGAACTCGGCGAACCCCTCGCGCTCGACCAGCCCGCGCCAGGCCGCCTCGGCGGCGGCGGCCATGTCCCTGGCGGTGGGCAGGTAGCGGGCCTCGGCGGCGGCCACGGCCGCCTGGGCCCGGGGGGTGGAGGCGCCGAGGACGGCGTTGGTGACCTGCTCCAGGTGGCGGTGGCCGATGGCCAGGTTGCCGTAGCGGGCGTAGATGACCTCGCCCTGCTCGGTGACCTTGAAGCGCCCGGCCACCGACCCGGGGGCCTGGCCGCGCACCGCCCGCCCGGCCGGGCCGCCGCCGCGGCCCAGGGCGCCGCCGCGGCCGTGGAACAGGACCAGGTCGATGCCGCGCGCCGCCGCCCAGGCGGCCAGGTCGCCCTGGGCCCGGTACAGGGCCAGGTTGGCGGCCAGGAAGCCGGCGTCCTTGGCCGAGTCGGAGTAGCCGAGCATGACCTCCAGGCGCCGGCCCCGGCGCTCCAGCCAGGCCCGGGTCGAGGCCAGGGCCAGGTACTCGTCCAGGACCTCGCAGGCCCGCTCCAGGTCGGCCCTTGACTCGAACAGCGGCACCACGTCCAGCTCCAGCGAGCCGTCGGGGACGGCCAGGCGGGCCAGGGCGCGGACGGCGGCCAGGTCGGCGGCGCCGCGGCTGAAGCTGACCACATAGCGCCGGCAGGCCTCGGGGCCGTAGCGGGCCTGGAGCTCGGCCATGACCCGCAGGGTCTCCAGGACCTCGGCGGCGAGGGGGCCTCCCGAGGCATCCGGTCCCCAGCCCTCGGTGGCCAGCCGATCGAGGGCGACGGCGTCGCCGGCGGCGCCGGGGGCCAACTCGGCCAGGGCCTGGGCGTGGACGGCGGCATGCTGGCGGACCTCCAGGGAGGCCAGGTGGAAGCCGAACGTCTCGGCCTGCCAGGCCAGGTGCTGGAGCTCCCCGTAGGCCAGCCGGGCCGCCCCGGCCGCAGCCAGCGACGACTGGACCAGGCGCACGTCGTCCAGGAACGCCCCGGCGTCGCGGTAGCCCGAGCCCGACCCGGCGGCGCCGCCGACCAGGGCGGCCCGGGTGGCGGCCAGCCGCTGGGCCGCCAGCAGCAGCTTCTGGAGATACGGCTCGTCCGGCCAGCGGGTGGCGATGGCGGCCGCCGGGCCCGGGAAGGCGGCGCGGTCGCGCTCCAGGGAGGCGAGCAGCTCTCGCCGTGGCGGGGTGGTGGTGGCGGCGATGGGCAGGGCCTGGGCGACCCGCCGGGTGACCGCCTCCAGCCCACGCAGGACGTGGTCGGCCTGGATGGCCATGGTCGCCCGGGTGGTCTCGGCGGTCACGCTCGGGTTGCCGTCGCGGTCGCCCCCGACCCAGCTCCCCCAGCGCAGGTACGGGCGGAACGGTGGCGGCCCGGTCCCGCTGGCCTCGCCGGCCAGCGCCTGCTCCAGCGCCCGGTAGGTGGCCGGCACCAGCCGGAACAGGGTGGCGTCGAACACGGCCATGACCGAGCGGACCTCGTCCAGCGGGCTCGGCCGGTCGCGGCGCAGCTGGTCGGTGCGCCACAGGCCGGTGATCTCCTCCAGCAGCCGCCGGGTGGCGGTGGCCTCGTCGTCGCCCGGCAGCCGGGGGGCGTCCAGGCGCAGCAGCTCGACGGCGATGCGACGCAGGGCGTCGACCACGGCCCGGCGCCTGGCCTCGGTCGGGTGGGCGGTGAGCACCGGCACCACCTCGAGCCGCTCCAGCAGGGCGGCCAGGCCGTCGGTGCCGGCCGCCTCCCTGACCTCCTGGACGGCGGCCCCGAACGACTCCCGCACCTGCCCGCCGTGCTGGCGGCGCTCGCGCAGGGTCCGGACCCGGTGCTGCTCCTCGGCCAGGTTGACCAGCTGGAAGTAGACGGTGAAGGCCCGGGCCACCAGCTCGGCCCGGTCCAGGTCGAAGCCGGCGACCAGCTCGACCACCTGGACCCTGGCCTGGCGCCGGTGGCCGTCGGCGGCGCGGAGGGCGATGGTGGCCCGCCGCAGCCGCTCCACGTCCTCCAGCAGCCCCGGCCCCCCGGCCTCCTCCAGCACCTTGCCGAGCAGCCGCCCGAGCAGCCGCACGTCCCGCCGCAGCGCCGCCGGCATCTCCTCGGACGACCGCCGCTCGCGGTCGGTCGGCGCCCCGACCGCCGTCAAGGTGCCGCCGTCCCTCCCGGCTGGGCCGTCGTGAGCAGCTCCCTGGCCTGGGCGGCGGCGACCAGGTGGCCCTTGCCCTCGGCCAGGGCCAGGGCCTGGCGGGCCAGGGGCGCCGCCTCCCCGTCCCGGCCGGCCAGCCGCAGCACCCCGGCCAGGTCGAGCAGGGCGCCGGCCTGCATGCCCAGCATGTCGCTGCCGGCGGCCAGCTCGACGGCCTCGGTGGCCACCCGCTCGGCCTCCTCCAGCCGGCCCCGCCTGGCCAGCACCGCGGCCAGGGGGCCGCGCCGCTCGACCTGGGCGTACAGGTCGTCGCGGACGGCCAGCTCGCCGGCGAGGTTGGCCTGCTCCAGGGCCTCGTCGTCGCGCCCGGCGGCGGCCAGGGCCCGGGCCAGGTTGGCCGTGAGCTCCGAGCGCAGCCCCCGCTCCCCCATCCGCTCCAGGATCCCGGCGCCCCAGCGCAGCCAGCGGGCGGCCGCGGCCGGGTCGCCGGCCAGCAGCTCGACCTGGCCGAGGAACTGGCTGCAGAGGGCGGCGAAGCGGTTGGGGCCGAGCTTGCCGGCGATCTGCACGGCGGCGTCGCCCAGCTCGCGGGCCCGGTCGAAGTCGCGGGCCATGGCGTGGAGCCCGGCCAGGGTGTGCAGCGCCGACATCTCCACCCGGTAGCTGCCCTCGGCCCGGTCGCGGATCTCCTGGCAGCGGCGGATGCCCTCGGCCACCGGGGTCGGGCCCCAGTACGCCGCCTGCACCAGGGCGTACAGGTTGGCCGCCTCGACCCGCTCGTCGGCGGCGGCCCGGGCGTGGGTGACCGCCCGCTGGAACTCGTCCTCGGCCCGGCCGATTTGGCAGCGCAGGTAGCTGTCCAGCCCGAGCAGCCGCCAGGCCCGCGACTGGCCCTGCTCGTCGCCCAGCTCCTCCAGCACCGACAGGGCCTCCTGGACGTCGGCCCGGTAGCGGTCGGGGCCGCGGTCGGGCGAGTCCAGCCGCAGCTCCAGCTTGCCCAGGGTGGCGTGGGCGGCCAGCCCCCGGTCGCCGGTCCGCTCGGCCGCGGCCAGGGCCTCGTCGAGGACCCGCCGGGCCCGCTCGGTCTCGACGTTGAGGATCAGGACCTCGCCCAGGTCGGTGAGCAGCTGGAGCCGGGTCCGGTCGGTCGCCGGGAGCAGGGCGATGGCCCGTTCCAGGAGGTTGGCGGCGGCCGGCAGGTCGCCCCGGCCGGTGGCGGTGTGGCCGGCCGAGGCCAGCCGGGCCGCGGCCGCGACGGCGACCCGGCGGCCGTGGGCGTCGGCCGGGCCGAGCTCGGTCAGGAACCGGTGGGCGCGCTCCAGGTGCCAGCCCAGCACCTCGGAGACCTCGCCGCCGCGGGCCGCGAACGCCTGGGCCAGCCAGTCGGCGTAGCGCTCGTGCAGCTCGGCCCGGGCCTGCTTGGGCAGCGAGTCGTAGGCGGCGTCGCGGACCAGCTGGTGGCGGAACTGAAAGCCGTCGCGGCCGCCCAGGGGGGCCGGGGCCGGCCGCAGCAGCTCCTTGCGGACCAGGGCGAGCAGGTGGGCGTCGGCCTCGGCCCGGGCCGGCTCCGGGGTGAGGGCGAGCACGGCCGCGCGGTCGAAGGACTGGCCCATCACCGACGCCCGGTCCAGCAGGGCCCGCTCCTCGCCGGCCAGGCGGTCCAGCCGGGCGGCCAGCAGCGCCTGGATGGTCGGCGGGGTGCTGGCGGCGGCCAGGTCGCTGGCCACCCACCGGCCGCCGTCGCGGCGCAGCCGGCCCTCCTCGATCAGCATGGCCAGCAGCTCCTCGAGGAACAGCGGGTTGCCTTCGGCGGTACTGGTGATGCGGTCGGTGGCGTCGGCGGGCAGAGCCGCCTCCCCGGCCAGGTGCCCGAGCAGGGTCGCCGACTCCTGGGCGGCCAGCGGCTCCAGCAGCATGGTGCTGGCGTTCAGGCGCCCGCCCGACCAGCCCGGCCGCTGCTCCAGCAGCTCGGGCCGGGCCACCGCGACCAGCAGCAGGCGTGCCTCCCGGGCCAGGGCGGCCACCTGCTCGAGCAGGTCGAGCAGGGCCGGCTTGGCCCAGTGGAGGTCGTCGACCACCACCACCAGCGGGTGCCGGTCGGCTAGCACCTCCAGGAACCGCCGCACCGCCCAGACCGCGTCCTCGGAGGTCACCGGGGCCGGCGACAGCCCGATCAGCCGCCCCAGCCGGTCGGTCACCTCTTCGGCGTCCGGGACATCCAGCAGCTCCGCCAGCTTGACCTCGGCCTGCTCGGGCGAGTCGGCGGTCTTGATCTCGGCGGCCCGGCGGACGATCTCGGCCACCGGCCAGAAGCTGCTGCCCTCGGCGTCGGCCGAGCACTGGCCGGAGAGCACGGTGGCGGCGTCGCCGAGGGCGTCCACGGCCGCCGCGACCAGCCGCGACTTGCCCACCCCGGCCGGGCCGAGCACGGTCAGCAGGTGGCAGGTCGAGGTCCTGACCGTCCGCTGGAACACCCAGTCGAACAGCTGCAGCTCGGCCAGCCGGCCCACCAGCGGGTTGTCCGATCGCCGGGCGTGCCCCAGGGCGTCCGGCGACACGTCGACCAGCCGCCACGCACCCCCGTCCACGCCTTCCACCTCCGCGGCGACCAGGGCGTCGCGGGACAGGTGCCAGGTGCGCCGGTCGAGCAGGACCTCCCCGGGGCCGGCGGCGGCCTGGAGCCTGGTCGCCAGGTTGACCGCCTCGCCGATGACCAGCGGGTCGCCGCCGGCCTCCTCGACCATGACCTCGCCGGTGGCGACCCCGATGCGGACCTCGATCGCCGGCCCGCCGTCGGGGTCCAGCTCGGCCACGGCGTCCTGCATGGCCGCGGCCGCCCGGACCGCCCGCAGGGCGTCGTCCTCGCGGACCACCGGGACCCCGAAGATGGCCACCACGGCGTCGCCGATGAACTTCTGCACCAGCCCGTGGTGGCGTTCCAGGACCGCCCGGGTCCGCTCGAAGTAGCGGGCCATGACCCGGCCCAGCGACTCCGGGTCCAGCCGCTCCCCCAGCGCGGTCGAGCCGGTGACGTCGCAGACCACCACCGTGACCACCTTGCGGGCGCCGCGCCGCTGCCCGGCGGCCAGGGAGGCGCCGCAGTTGAGGCAGAAGCGGGCCCGCTCCGGGTTCTGCTCGCCGCAGTTCGCACAGGTCAGCATGCCCACCATGATGCACGGTCGGGCGAGCGGCCGGGTCGGCTTGCGCGTTCGCCCTATTGACCCGGTTCGATCGGTCTGGTAGGCAAAACCATGATCAGCGTCGGCGTCGTCGCCAACCCCGCCTCCGGGCGGGACGTGCGCCGGCTGGTGACCGGGGCGTCGGTGTTCGACAACGCCGAGAAGGGCGCCATGGTCCACCGGCTCATGGCCGGGCTGGGCGCCGCCGGGGTCGACCGGGTGGTGATGATGCCGGCCGGGTCGGGCGTCTCCCAGAGCCTGCACCGCCACCTGAGCGGCCGCACCGGCCACCTGGCCGCCCAGCGCCTGCCCGAGCTCGACGTCCTCGACATGGCGCTGTGCGAGGACGCGCGCGACTCGGCCGCGGCGGTGCGGGCCATGGCCGAGCGGCAGGTGGCGGCGATCGTGGTCCTGGGCGGCGACGGCACCCACCGGGTGGTGGCCGCCCACTGCGGCGACATCCCCCTGTGCGCGCTGTCCACCGGCACCAACAACGCCTTCCCCGAGCTGCGCGAGGCCACCGTCGCCGGGATGGCCACCGGGCTGGTGGCGACCGGGCGGCTGGGCGGCGACGGGCTGGTCCGGCGGGCCAAGCGGTTCCGGGTCGGGGTCAACGGCGACGCCGTGGTCGACAGCGCCCTGGTCGACGTGGCCGTCACCGCCGACCGCTGGGTCGGGTCGCGGGCCCTGTGGCGGGTCGAGGCCATCTCGGAGGCGCTGGTGGCCTTCGCCAGCCCCAGCGCGGTCGGCCTCTCGGCGGTGGCCGGGGCGGTCGACCCGGTGCCGCGGGCGGCGCCGTTCGGGCTCTATCTGGCCTTGGCCCCGCCGCAGCGGGCCCCGCGGGTGGTCGCCGTGGCCCTCGCCCCCGGCCTGGTCACCGAGGTCGGGGTGCTGGAGGCCAGGCGCGTCGACCCCGGCCAGGTGGTGGCCCTGGCCGCCCGGGCCGGCTGCCTGGCCCTGGACGGGGAGCGCGAGGTCGAGCTCGGGCCGGCCGACCGCGTGACCGTCCGCCTCGTCCCGGGACCGCTCGTCATCGACGTCGACGCCGTCATGGCCGGCGCCAGCCGGCTGCAGCTGTTGGACCAGGCCACCACGAGGAGGGCCGACGATGGCAACCACCGCCCCACCGGACCAGGCCACCAGGGAGCAGCTCCTGGACTGGTACCGCACGATGCGGACCATCCGCGAGTTCGAGGAGCGGGTGCACAAGGAGTTCGCCACCGGCGAGATCCCCGGGTTCGTCCACCTGTATGCGGGTGAGGAGGCCATCGCCACCGGCGTCTGCGCCCACCTGCGGCCCGACGACTACATCGCCTCCACCCACCGCGGCCACGGCCACGCCATCGCCAAGGGCTGCGACGTGCACGGCATGATGGCCGAGATCTACGGCAAGCGCGACGGGCTGTGCCGCGGCAAGGGCGGCTCGATGCACATCGCCGACGTGGACAAGGGCATGCTCGGCGCCAACGGGATCGTCGGCGGCGGCCCGCCGATGAACTGCGGCGTCGGCCTGTCGGCCAAGGTCCGCGGGACCGACCAGGTCGGGGTGTCGTTCACCGGCGACGGCGGCTCCAACCAGGGCACCTTCCTGGAGAGCCTCAACCTGGCCTCGGTCTGGCACCTGCCCTGCATCTTCGTGGTCGAGAACAACGGCTACGCCGAGTCCACCAGCGACCGCTTCCACGCCTCCGGGGTCGACATCGCCAAGCGGGCCGACGGCTTCGGCATGCCCGGGGTGGTGGTCGACGGCCACGACCTCTTCGCCGTCTACGAGGCGGCGGGCGCGGCCATCGACCGGGCCCGGGCCGGCGGCGGCCCGTCGCTGCTGGAGTGCAAGGTCAACCGCTACTACGGCCACTTCGAGGGCGACCAGCAGACCTACCGCGCCCCCGGCGAGGTCGACGAGCTGCGCCGCACCCGCGACTGCCTGGACGCCTTCGCCGGCCGGGTGACCGCGGCCGGCGAGGTGACCGCCGAGGACCTGCGCCGCGTCGACGACGAGGTGATGGCGCTGATCGACGACGCCGTGGCCCAGGCCAAGGCGGCCCCCGAACCCGACCCGGCCGACCTGCTGACCGACGTCTACGTCAGGTACTGAGGAGGTGACGCGGCGATGGCACGCGTGATCACGTTCCAGAAGGCGGTCAACGAGGCCCTCGACCAGGAGATGGCCCGCGACCCCTCGGTGGTGCTGTTCGGCGAGGACGTCGCCGGCGGGCAGGGGGCCGGCGGCGAGCTGGACGCCTGGGGCGGGGTCCTGGGGGTGACCAAGGGCCTGTACCACAAGTACCCGGGGCGGGTGCTGGACACCCCGATCAGCGAGTCGGCGTTCATCGGGGCGGCGGTCGGGGCCGCCTGCTCGGGGCTGCGCCCGGTCGCCGAGCTGATGTTCGTGGACTTCATGGGCGTCTGCTTCGACCAGATCTTCAACCAGGGGGCCAAGCTGCGCTACATGTTCGGCGGCAAGGCGCGGGTGCCGATGGTGATCCGCACCATGTGGGGCGCCGGCATCCGGGCCGCCAGCCAGCACTCCCAGAGCCTGTACTCGATCTTCACCCACGTGCCCGGGCTCAAGGTGGCCGTCCCCTCGACCCCGTACGACGCCAAGGGCCTGCTGATCAGCGCCATCCGCGACGACGACCCGGTGATCTTCTTCGAGAACAAGGTCCTCTACACCGTCGAGGGCGAGGTCCCGGAGGAGAGCTACACGATCCCGTTCGGGGAGGCCAGCGTGGTCCGCGAGGGCGACGACGTCTCGGTCGTGGCCATCGGCCGCATGGTCGGCATGGCCCAGCAGGCGGCCGAGCAGCTGGCCGCCGACGGGATCGACTGCGAGGTCGTCGACCTGCGCACCACCAGCCCCCTGGACGAGGACAGCATCTACGAGACGGTCGAGAAGACGGGCCGGCTGGTGGTGGTCGACGAGGACAACCCGCGCTGCGGCATGGCCGCCGACGTCGCCGCCCTGGTCGCCCAGAACTGCTTCGACGACCTGCAGGCGCCGGTGCAGATGGTCACCGCCCCCCACACCCCGCCGCCGTTCTCCGGCTTGCTCGAGGACCTGTACGTCCCCAGCGCCGAGAAGATCGGCGAGGCGGTCCGCAGGACCACCGGCGGCAGGGTCGGGGCCAGGGCATGAGCGAGGCTGCCCAGGGCCCGCCGGCGGGCCTGACCAGGCTCGGCATGCCCAAGTGGGGCCTGTCCATGCGCGAGGGCAAGGTCACCGACTGGCTGGTCGACGAGGGCGAGGAGGTCGCCGAGGGCGAGGAGCTGTTCGAGGTCGAGACCGAGAAGATCGACGGGGCGGTCGAGTCGCCGGCGGCCGGGGTCCTGCGCCGCCGGGTGGCCCAGGTCGGGGCCGTCGTCCCGGTCGGGGGCCTGGTCGGGGTGCTGGCCGACCCCTCGGTCCCCGACGCCGACGTCGACGCCTTCGTGGCCGCGTTCCAGGCCAGCTTCGTGCCCGAGGAGGCCGAGGGGGAGGCCGAGGCGCCGACCCGGACGGTCGAGGTCGGCGGGCGCCGCCTGCGCTACCTGGAGCGGGCCCCCGAGCCGGCCGCCGGCGACCCGGTGGTGCTGCTGCACGGCTTCGGCGGCGACCTGAACAACTGGCTGTTCAACACCGACAAGCTGGCCGAGCGGCGCCGGGTGTACGCCCTGGACCTGCCCGGTCACGGCGAGTCCAGCAAGGACGTTGGCGCCGGCGACCTGGACGGGTTCGCCGAGGCCCTCGGCGGCTTCCTCGACGCCGTGGGCGCCGCCCGGGCCCACCTGGTCGGCCACTCCATGGGCGGGGCGGTGGCGCTGGCCTACGCGCTGGAGCACCCCGACCGGGTGGCCTCGCTCACCCTGGTCGCGCCGGCCGGCCTCGGCGAGGACATCAACCCCGACTACATCGACGGGTTCGTGGCCGCCGAGCGCCGCCGCGAGCTCAAGGGCGTGCTCGAGCTGCTGTTCGCCGATCAGGGGCTGGTCAGCCGCAAGCTGGTCGACGACGTGCTGCGCTACAAGCGCCTGGACGGCGTGGAGGCGGCCCTGCGCCAGGTCGCCGGCGCGATGTACCCGTCGGGGCGTCAGACGGTCGTGCTGACCGGCGAGCTGGACCGCCTCCAGGCCCCGGCCCTGGTCGTCTGGGGCGGCCAGGACCGCATCCTGCCCGCCGCCCACGCCGAGGCGCTGGCGGGCAGGGCCAGGGTCGAGGTCCTGGCCGGGGCCGGCCACTCGCCCCACATGGAGGCCGCCAACGAGGTCAACCGCCTGGTCGGCGGCTTCCTCGACGAGCTGGAGGGGGAACCAAGGTGAACATCCCCAAGGAGCTGGTGGTGGAGCAGATCCGCTCCCGCGGCGACGCCGAGGTGACCACCCGGGCCGAGCGGGAGCTGCCCGAGAAGCTCGACCCCGACCGCGACGCCGACCTGCTGCGCCGCTTCGACGTCGACCTGGCGGCCCTGGCCGAGGGCTTCGGCGGCCAGTCCCCCGAGGTGGGCTGACCAGCTACTTGATGGTGGCGCTGAACCGCCCGCTGTTGTTGGCGACGTCCTTGTCGTTGATGCCGAGGAACAGCCTGCCCCCGCCAGGGCAGGAATAGGCCATGCTCGTCCCGACCACGAAATAGGGCTTCTGGCGGCCGATGCTGCCGATGAGCGCGCTGTGGTTGGCGTGGGGCATCCCGGGGACGTTGGCCCTGCGGCGGCTGGGGAGCGGGTCCCCGGCGGGACCGACGCCCGTGCCGGCATCCTTGCTGTTGTGGTAGACGACGCCGGCGGCCGTGATCTGCAGGACGTGGCCGGCCCGGCAGTCCACACCGGTGTCGATCCAGGCCTGGGTGCCGGGCACCTTGACCTGCACTCCCCCCGAGCCCGGGCCGTTCAGTCGCCAGCCGAGGAAGATCCCGGCGGCGACGGCCACGGCGATGCCCACCGCGCCCCAGCGCCTCCACCGCCGGCGGGCCTGCTGCCGCCTGGCCCGCCGCGACAGCTCGCGGGCCCGCTCGGCCTGGTCGACGAGCGCGGGATCGGCGCTGTTGCCGAACTCACGCCGGACCTCGGTGCAGACGGCCAGGGCCCCCGCATAGTCCCGGCCTCGGAGCAGCGCCTCGGCACGGTCGACGCCGTCGCTCGCGGTCCGCAGCTGCGCGGCCCGCCACTCGGCGGCCTCCCGCTCCCGCTCCCGGGCCCGCCACTCGGTGGCCTCCCGCTCGGCGGCCTCCCGCTCGGCGGCCTCCCGCTCGGCCGTCGCCCGCTCGGCGGCCTCCCGCTCGGCCGTCGCCCGCTCCGCGGCCTCCCGCTCGGCGGCCTCCCGCTCGGCCGTCGCCCGGGACCGCTCCTCGTCGGAGAGGGTGCGGATGGTGGTGGGGGTGACGTCGAAGATGCGCCCGTCCGGCGCCCGCAGGTACAGCACCGGGGTGGCCCACTCGACCTCGCTGACGTCGGTGTAGATGGCCTGGCGGGCCTGGGACAGGGCGGCGTCCAGCGGGTAGCCGTCGGCCACCGCCGCGTACAGCTCGCCGGTGAAGGCGATCGCCGCCGGGTCGGTGATCTCGAACTGCATCGCCACCACCGCGGGGATGCCCTGCTGGATGAGCGTCTGGGCGGTGCCGGCGAACGGGTCGGTGGGGTCGCTGCGGGCGCCCTCGCAGGCATTGAGCACGACCAGCCGCAGCGGGTCGTGGTTGTGCAGCGGCACCCCCAGCGCCTGGGCGGTGACCAGCCGGCTGCCGCCCGCCTGGTCCTCCAGGACCAGCACGCCGTCCTGGGCATGGGGGTCGAAGCCGCCGTGGCCGATGAAGTGGAGCACGTGCCAGTCGTCCCGGCGCAGCCGCTGGCGCAGCGCCGAAAGGGTCGCGGTCTCCAGCCGCTCCAGGTGGACCAGGCCGGCCTGCTCCAGCCCGGACAGCACCCCCTGGAGCTTGGCCCATTCCTGCTCCACGTCGAGCTCGGCGAAGCTGGGGTCGCGCGGGCTGGAGATCATCACCAGAACGCGCAGTGGGGGGCTGACCGGGAGCGGCCGCGGCGGGTCGGGGACCTCCAGGAAGCGGACCAGGGGCGTGCGGTCCGACAGGCACACGAACCGGTTGCGGGACCGGTCGTACAGGAACTCCCAGGGCAGCTCGGCCAGCTCGGGCGTGTCGGACAGGCGCAACCGCAGGCGCAGCCCCATGCCCATGGCGGTGGCCTGGCTCTGGCTGCGCAGCAGGTTGACCTCGAGCTCGTCGTGGAACAGGGCCCGGTACAGCTGGCTGCCGAAGGCCTTGATGGCGGCGGTCTCGGGCTCGTCCACGCGGCGCACGACCCGGCGGGGCCGGCCGATCTTGAGCACGAAGTTCTCCAGCTCGAGCTGGGAGAAGGGCACCGTGAAGCTGCTCGACGGGGTCGGGCCGGCGGGGGCGTTGACCACCCGCACCCGGTAGGCGCCCTGGTCGGCCCGCTCGATCAGCACGTCGAAGTCCAGGTAGGTCAGGCCCCGAGTCACCGCCATCCCCCCGTCCCCCATCCGCCACCCTAGCCGGGACGGTCGCGCCGCCAGGTCAGCGTCACCCTGAAGTTGGCCGTGCTGCTGGCCGAGGCGATGAACGCGCCCGCCTCGGCGCTGAGCTCCAGGCCGAACTCCAGCCCGACCTCGTCGGGCGCGTCCGCCAGCGTTCGCAGCCGGCCGAGCAGGCTCTCGGCGGCCGGCTGCACCCGGCTGATGGCGTCCTCGAAGGTGAGCCGCGCCTGCTCGGTCACCGTATGGCGGTCGCCCAGCCCACGGGTGGCCGGCCCTGGCGCGGCCTCGTCGACCTGGACCAGGACGCTGCCGCCATCCTGCAGCGGGAACTCGACCAGCCGAGCCACATGCCCCTCCCCAAGCCGCGACGGTCTCCGCAACCGCATTCCGCACCCTAAAGAAGAACACGCCTGAGCCGCTCGAGGCAGTGATCCACGTCACAGTCCCCCAGATGCCCCCAGGCCTCGCGGGAGGCGGCGTAGGATCCTCGCCATGGTGCCCAACCCGCTGTCGCCGTCCACGACCGCCGTCACGGTGGTGCTGGTGACCTACCAGAGCGCCCGCGACCTGGCCATGTGCCTGGGGTCGCTGGAGCGGGCGGCCGGGCCGCACCCGCTTGAGGTGGTGGTGGTCGACAACGCCTCCACCGACGCCAGCGTCGAGATCGCCCGCGGCTACGGCGCCAAGGTGCTCGAGAACCACACCAACCAGGGCCTGTCGCGGGCCATCAACACCGGGGTGGCCGTCACCGGCGCGCCCTGGCTGCTGATCGCCAACCCCGACACCTGGCTGTCGCCCGGGTCGCTGCGCCGGCTGCTGGCCACCGCCACCTCGGACCCGCGGATCGGCTGCGTCGGCCCCCACCTGGCCAACCCCGACGGCTCCGACTACCCGACCGGCCGCCGCTTCCCGTCGATGCTCATGGGGGCGGTGCACGCCGCCGTGGCTCCGCTGTGGCCCGACAACCCGGCTACCCGCCGGTACCACATGGCCGGGGTCGACCGGAGCCGGCCGCTGGACGTCGACTGGGTGTCGGGGGCCTGCATGCTGATCCGGCGCCAGGCCTTCGAGCAGGTCGGCGGGTTCGACCCCGGCTACTTCATGTACTTCGAGGAGATGGACCTCTGCCTGCGGCTGCACCGGGTCGGCTGGCGGGTCGTGTTCGACCCCCTGGCCGAGGTCAAGCACGTGGTCGGCGGGTCGACCCGCAGCGCCCCCTACCGCAAGGTCGTCCACCACCACACCAGCGCCCTCCGCTTCTACTGCCGCCGCTACGCCGGCGACCTCCGCCTGGTCCTGGCCCCCCTGGTGGCCGCGTTCCTGGCCGTGCGGGGCGTCGCCTCCCTGGCCCGGGCGGTGGCCGCCCAGCGGCGCGATGCCAGCCGCGAGCGGCCCCTGGCCGGACCGCCCCCCGACGAGCTGGGCCGCCCCCAGGCGTAGCCGCCAGCGCCCGCCTACGCCCCCGGCGGCAGCGCCGGCGGCCGGCCTGCCGCGGCCGGCGTAGCCGCAGAGCCGCCCCCCGCCCGACGCCGGCAAGGCCCCTGCGCAGGACCATGACCGTGTCAGCACCAACCACGACACGGAGGCACCCCGATGACATCCCAGGCGTACGCGACCACCCTCGACCCGGAGCCGACCCGGGTGCTGCGGCCGGTCGACGTGGACGCGGCGGCCGACGCGGCCCGGATGCTGGTCGCCCTGCACGAGCGGGTCGAGCGCCAGTTCGAGGCCTACGAGGCCGCCGAGGGCAGCGCCGCCGCCCGCTACCGGGCCGTGGGCGCGGTGGCCAGGGCGCTGGCCACCCACGTGGCCGTCGAGGACGAGCTGCTCTACCCGGCCCTCCAGGCCCACACCGGCCGCCACGACACCGAGATCGAGCGCCAGCTCCAGCAGGACCACCTGCTCGACCTGGTCATGGTCGAGCTCGGCGGCATGGTCCCATCCGACCGGGGCTACGACGGCAAGGTCCAGGTGCTGGTCCAGGTGTTCCGCCAGCATGCCCGCGACGCCGAGTCCCTGCTCGTGCCCGAGCTGCGGCGCCGGCTCGGCCCGGCCGAGCGTGAGCTGCTCGGCCGCCGGGTCCTGGAGCGGGTCGGCCAGCTCGAGGGCCGGCCGCGGCCGGGCTGGTGACCGCCATGCGCCGGCTCCCGGCCCTGCTCGTCCCGGCGGTCCTGGCCGCCGCCATCGTCCTCGCCGGCTGCGGCAGCGGCGACGACGGTGGCGGCGAGGCCGCCGCCGTCCCGGTGACCGGGGTGACCGAGGTCGCGGCCAAGGACAACCACTTCACCCCGGCCGCCATCCAGGTGCCGGCCGGCACGACCGTCAGCTGGCGGTTCGAGGACGGGTTGGTCCCCCACGACGTCAAGGCCGACGGCTTCACCTCCGGCGACCCCCAGCGCAAGGGCACCTTCGCCCACACCTTCGACCGGCCCGGCACCTACCCCTACCGCTGCACCGTCCACGACGGCATGACCGGCCGGGTGGTCGTCACCGGGTCGTGATCTCAGCCGGCAAGGACCGCGACGCAGCCGATCGAGATGCGCAACCCGCGAGGCAACGGGACCGTCATCGTCATGCGCGCCGGCGGATCGCTCGGGAAATGCTCGGCGTACAGGTCGTTCAGCTCGGCGAAGTCGCCGACGTCGGCGACCAGGACGGTCGTGTTGGCCACGAGATCGAGGCGACTCCCGCCGGCTCGCAGCACCGTCTCGAGGTTCCGGAACACCTGACGGGCCTCATCGCCGAAGCTTGGGCCGGCCACCTCCCCCGTCTCGGGGTCGACCCCCGGCTGACCGGAGACGAACAGCAGGCTCCCCGCCCGCACCGCCTGCGAGTACGGTCCGATGGCCGGTGGGAGTTCCGGTCCATCCACCACCGAACGATCCGCTTCCATCGCAGCCTCCTTGCCGCCGGGCTCGAACGGGAAGCCAGACTATAGGCGAGGTCGGCGGGGAAGGCGCGTCGTGAGCGTTCGGTTAGGGTCGGCTGCGACCCTGGCGAGGATGCGACGAACCCACCCGATGCCGGACCCGCCCGTACGGGAGCCGGCGGCCGCCGTGCCCGACCCGCTGCAGCAGCTGTGGGCCTTGGCCGTGGCCATTTCCGAGTCGGCGGCCGAGATCGCCGCCACCAGGCCGATCGCCAGCTGGCGGGCCGCCGCCTACCTGTACGCGGCCGCCGACCAGGCCTGGGGCGCCGACGGCGGGGGCGGCCCGGCCGGCTGGCGCGGCGACCGCACCGGGTCGGGCGGCGAGTTCCGCTTCGCGGTGCTGCTGGCCGAGGCGGCCACCGCCCGCTTCGTGGCCGGCGACGGCTACCTGAGCAACCGCCAGCTGGCCAGCGACCTGCGTCACGGCGCCGCCTGGCTGGCCACCGGCGCCCTCCTGGCCCGGCCCGCCTCCTGATCAGCTGGCGGCTTCGAGATCTTCAGCTGACCTGGTTCACCTGAACTCGGCGTCCAGGAACTCCCCGACCATCGAGGAGAGCCAGTCGGCCCGCTGGACCAGGGTGATGTGGGTGGTGCCGGGGAGCACGGCCAGGCGCGGGCGGGG
>Ga0307277_10000072_pt1 | contig 29916 bp, 34 predicted proteins | sample ER_DNA_116_FD_194473 | JGI IMG/M metagenome (GOLD analysis project Ga0307277, IMG submission 194473) | Bulk soil microbial communities from the East River watershed near Crested Butte, Colorado, United States - ER_DNA_116 | ecosystem: Environmental > Terrestrial > Soil > Floodplain | place...
TCGAGCTGAGCTCGATCTTGGCCTTCTCCGCCGCCTCGTAGAGACGCTGGAGCGCCATCCGGTCCTGCGCGAGGTCGATGCCCTGCTCACGCTTGAACTCGGCGACCATCCAGTCGACGAGCGCCTTGTCGAAGTTGTCGCCCACGAGGTGGTTGTCGCCGTTGGTCGCCTTCACCTCGAAGACGCCCTCGCCGAGCTCGAGGATCGAGACGTCGAACGTGCCGCCGCCGAGGTCCCAGACGAGGATCGTCTGGTCGGACTCCTTGTCGAGCCCGTAGGCGAGCGCGGCCGCGGTCGGCTCGTTGATGATCCGGACGACGTTGAGGCCGGCGATCTTGCCGGCGTCCTTCGTCGCCTCGCGCTGCGCGTTGTTGAAGTACGCCGGGACGGTGATGACCGCATCGCTGACGGGCTCGCCGAGGTAGGCCTCGGAGTCCGTCTTCAGCTTCTGCAGGATCATGGCGGAGATCTCCGGCGGCGCGTACTCCTTGTCGCCCGCTTTGACGCGGGCGTCCCCGTTCGGGCCGGCGACGACCTCGTACGGGACGATCTTCATCTCCTCCGAAACCTCCGAGTACTTGCGCCCCATGAAGCGCTTGATGGAGAAGACGGTGTTCTGCGGGTTGGTGACGGATTGACGCTTCGCCGGCGCGCCGACGAGCCGCTGCCCGTCCTTCGTGAACGCAACGACGGACGGCGTCGTCCGGCCGCCCTCCGCGTTCGGGACGACCGTCGGCTCGCCGCCTTCGAGGACGGCGACGCACGAGTTGGTCGTCCCGAGGTCGATTCCGATTGTCTTTGCCATGTGGTTGAAGCCTCCAGTAGTTGTCTAGGCTGAGAAAATCTAAGTCGTCTTATAGCATATATTTCTCCGCTCCGATGCCGATCAGCACGCCGCCTGCGACGATGAGGAGCGCCCCGAGCACGAGGCGCTTCCCGACGAGCTCCGTCTGCCTCAGCAGGAGGGCCGAGAGGCCGACCCCCCAGAGCGACTCGGTCGCGACGAGCGGCGCGACGACGGTGACTCGCCCGTGGAAGAAGGCCTCGAAGAGGAAGACGTAGGAGAGGCCGAAACAGAGCCCGGCGGGAGCAAAGGTGACCAGGCGCGTTCGCGACGGAAATCCCCGCGCGAAGAGGAGCCCGATGACGGCGCCTGTGAGCAGCGTCGTCGCGGCCGCCGTGGCGGGCGGGACGTCACCGCTGGAGAGGTGGCGAACGAGGTTGTCACGGCTCGCAAAGAGGACGGTCGCCCCCACCGCGTAGACGAGCCCGACCCGCCGCAGGTGCTGCGGCGGCGTCCGTTCGAGGGCTAGAGCGAGGCCGCCCGCAACGATGAGGGCTGCGCCGGCGATGAGCTCCGGATGGGGAGGCTCGCCGAGCAGCGTCAACGCGATCGCGACCGAGACGAGTGGCGCGGCGCCGACGGCGACCGAGGCTCGCGAGGCGCCGGCGTCGCGGATCGCAAGCGTGAAGAGGATTTGCGAGCCACCCGGCGCCAGGATGCCCGCGAGCGCGAACGCCCAGGCGCCGCTCAGGTCGAAGTCCCCCCGCGCCCCCTCGACGGCGGCCGCGACCAGACAGACGGAGAGACCCGGAAGCACCGTGGCGGCGGCGCCTGCCTCTGCGCCGGGAATCCGCACCAACGCGATCCGCAGCGCCACGGTCATCGCGCCGAACAGGGCTGCAGACCCGAGGGCGAGCGCAACCGGAAGCACGCGGCGGAGACCCTACAAAGCGAAGGCGCCCGTTCGGGCGCCTTCGAGAAGGACGACCGAGCGCGCCTTACATGCGCTCGCCGACTTCCTCCTTCGTCTCTTCCCACTTGTCCTTGCCCTCGCCGACCTTCTGCTGGGCCTGGCCCTGCTTCTCACGCATCTCGTCGTCGGTGAGCTTCCCCTCCTGCTCCTTCAGCTCGCCTTCGACCCTGTCCATCTCACCTGCCATGACCCCTCCTTTGTCTTGGGAGTAGCAGTTTTCCCCGCAAATCAGGCTGTAAACGGCTTCGCTAGGCTATGGCAGTGCCGCTCCAGGACACGCTCGGCCGTCCGGTTCGCGACCTGCGGATCTCGGTCACCGACCGCTGCAACTTCCGGTGTGTCTACTGCATGCCCAAGGAGGTCTACGGCCGCGACTACCGCTTCCTCGAGCGGCGGGAGCTCCTGACCTTTGAAGAGATTGCGCGGCTGACGAGGGCGTTCGCCGGGCTGGGCGTCGAGAAGGTGCGCCTCACCGGGGGGGAGCCGCTCCTGCGCCGCGAGCTCGAGCGTCTGATCGAGATGCTCGCCGCCATCCCCGGGCTCGACCTGACGCTGACGACGAACGGCTCGCTCCTTCCGCAGAAGGCTCAGACGCTGGCCGACGCCGGTCTCGAGCGGGTGACGATCAGCCTTGACTCCCTCGACGACGGGGTCTTCAAGGCCATGAACGACGTCGACGTCCCGGTCGAGCGAGTCCTCGCAGGCATCGAAGCGGCGGCCGCGGCCGGGCTCGCCCCCGTGAAGGTGAACATGGTGGTCAAACGAGGCGCGAACGAAGAGAGCATCCTCCCGATGGCGCGCTACTTCCGCGAGAGCGGCCATATCCTCCGCTTCATCGAGTACATGGATGTCGGGCACACGAACGGCTGGCGACTCGACGACGTCGTCCCGGCCGAGGATATCGTGGCGACGATCCACGACGAGCTCCCGCTCGAGCCGCTGGAGCCGAACTATCCGGGCGAAGTGGCCCGGCGCTATCGCTACGTCGACAGCAGCGGCGAGATCGGCGTCATCGCCTCGGTGACCCAGCCCTTCTGCGGCGCCTGCACCAGGGCGCGGCTCTCGGCCGAGGGCCGTCTCTACACCTGCCTCTTCGCCGTCGAGGGCCAGGACCTGCGCGCCTTGCTCCGCGGCGGCGCGACGGACGGCGAGTTGGCCACAGCGATCGCCGCTGTCTGGCGCGCGCGCGGGGACCGCTACTCGGAGCTTCGTTCCGCGCAGACAGCCGGCCTGCCCAAGGTCGAGATGTCGTACATCGGGGGCTGACCGTGGCGCGGAATCCTGGGCTCGCTCGCATGAAGCAGACCTACACGGACGAGGCGCGCCGCCTCGCCACGCAATCGATGACTCAGCTCGACCAGGCGAACGTGACACCCGACGCGCTGACCATCTCCGGAGTCGCCCTGTGCATCGCGGGCGCGGTCGCCGTCTACTTCGAGTACGCCGGCTGGCTGTTCTACTGGCTCGGCGCAGCTCTCTTCGCGGTCGGTTCCATCCTCGACATCCTCGACGGTGCGCTGGCGCGCAGCCGCGGAAGCGGGAGCCCGTTCGGCGCCTTCCTCGACTCGACCGTCGACCGGGTCGGCGAGGGCTTCATGATCGCCTCGATCGGGCTCGTCTTCATGCGGCACGACCAGATGTGGGCGCTCGCGCTCGCATTCGCCGCAATCGGAGGGTCGTTCCTCGTCAGCTACACGCGGGCGCGAGCCGAGGCTCTCGGGCTCAAGGGAGACGTCGGATTCGGCAGCCGGGCCGAGCGAGTGATCGTGATCACCGCCGGCCTGTGTCTCGCACCGCTCCACGACCTCATCCTTCCGAGCACGATCGCCCTCCTGGCCGCCACGGCCTGGCTCACCGTGCTCCAGCGAATCCTGTTCGTCCGCAAGCAGCTCCAGCACGGCAGCTGATAGCACATTTGTGCTATCACTCTGAGTGATGGCACAGGAGCGCAATGACGTCCTCGTCCGCATGCCCGCGGCGCTCAAGCGCCGCCTCGCCCGCGAGGTCGAGGCTCGGGGCAGCAACCTGAACGACCTCGCGGTCGAGATCCTCGCCTCCCGCTTCGCCGTTCCCTTCCAGGGCTCCGGCCGTCGAGCCGGTCGTCCGAGCTCGAAGGGCGACGTCCTCTTGCGCATGCCCGCAGAGCTGAAGTCGAAGCTCACCCGGCGGGCGCGCGAACGCAAGCGGACGACGAACCAACTCATCGTCGAGACGCTCTCGGAGCAGCTCGACACCTCCCGAAAGGACCAAATGGCTTCCAAGAACGGCTCCAGCAACGGACGCGCGCGCTCCGACGAGCGCGTGCGCGTCGCGCTCATCGGCGTGGGGAACTGCGCCAACTCGCTGCTCCAGGGCGTCGAGTACTACAAGGACGCAGACCCGGACGAGTTCGTCCCGGGCCTCATGCACGTCGACCTGGGCGGCTACCACGTCCGGGACGTCGAGTTCACCGCGGCCTTCGACGTCACGACCGACAAGGTAGGCAAGGACCTCGCCGACGCGATCTGGGCCAGGCCCAACGACACCTACAAGTTCGCCGACGTCCCCAAAACGGGCATCAAGGTCGCCCGCGGCATGACGCACGACGGGATCGGCAAGTACCTCTCCGAAGTCGTCGAGAAGGCTCCCGGGGAGACCGACGACGTCGTCGGAATCCTCAAGGAGACGAAGACGGACGTCGTGGTCAACTACCTTCCTGTCGGCTCCGAGGAAGCGACGAAGTGGTACACGGAGCAGATCCTCTCCGCGGGCTGCGCGATGGTGAACTGCATGCCTGTCTTCATCGCCCGCGAGAGCTACTGGCAGCGGCGCTTCGAGCAGGCCGGCGTCCCGATCATCGGCGACGACATCAAGTCCCAGGTCGGCGCAACGATCACCCACCGCGTGCTGACGAGCCTCTTCCGCGAGCGAGGCGTGCGCCTCGACAAGACGATGCAGCTGAACGTCGGCGGCAACTCCGACTTCCTCAACATGCTCGAGCGCGAGCGCCTCGAGTCGAAGAAGATCTCGAAGACGAACGCCGTCACGTCGATGCTCGACTACGACATCGGCAAGGACAACGTCCACGTCGGCCCGTCCGACTACGTGCCCTGGCTGACCGACCGCAAGTGGGCCTACATCCGCATGGAGGGCTCCTCGTTCGGCAACGTGCCGCTCAACCTGGAGCTCAAGCTCGAGGTCTGGGACTCGCCCAACTCGGCCGGCATCGTCATCGACGCGGTGCGCCTCGCGAAGCTCGCGCTCAACAACGGGATCGCCGGCGCTCTCGAGGGGCCCAGCGCGTACCTGATGAAGTCGCCGCCCAAGCAGATCGTGGACGACGAGGCGATGGACCTCGTCGAGGACTTCATCAAGAAGAACGCCCGCTCGAAGGCCAAGGCCACAGCAAGCTAGGAGTTCGGCAGGGCCACGGGACTACAATCAGGCCGATGGGCCTGCGCATTTGCATGGTCACGCCGTTCGCGTGGTCGCAGCCCCACCCGGTCAACGAGCACGTCGACGCAGCCGCCGAGGAACTGCGGAGACGAGGTCACGAGGTCGTGGTCCTCGCGCCCTCGAACCGCGCCGTGGAGCTGGCGGCCGGGCGCAGGGCTCTCCGGCGGCTGGGTCGTGAAGGCGTGCCGCTCGAGGGCACGGTCGTGCTCGGGCCGGCGATCCCGGTCTCCCGGCGGAGCCGGGTGGGAGTCCCGCTCGGCGTGCGCGCGAACCTGGAGCTCGCACTCTCGGCCGACTCATTCGACGTTGTCCATGCGCATGAGCCCGGGATGCCGAGCCTCTCGTACCTGGCGCTGCGACACGCGCGGGCGCTGACGATCGCGACCTTCCATTCGCCGGAGCGGCTGGCCTATCCACCGGGGAAGCTGCAGCGCGAGCGGCTCCTCGCCCGCATCGACGCGCTTACGGCAGTCGGGGAGCCGACGCTCGCGGCCGCGCGAAAGCGCTTCCCGGGCACCTATCGACTGCTGCCGCAAGGAGTCGACCAGGGCCCCGTGCAGGAGGGGAAACCGCGGCGCCGCTTCCTCCTGGAGTGGCGCGCGGACGAGCTCCCCCGCGCCCGCGCGGCACTGCGTGCCTTGCGCGACCTCCCGGGCTGGGAGCTCCTGCTGCTACGGACGAAGCCACTCGCAGGCCGGCCCTATGTTCCGCTCGCCCTCCGCGGCCGGGTCCAAGTCCGCACGGCGCTCGACCCGGAATCGCGGGCGCGGGCGCTCGAGGGCGCGGCGGCGATCGTCCCAGCCCAGCGTGGGCTCGAGCGGCTCGCGCTCCAGGCGCAGGCCGCCGGTGTCCCCCTGCTCGAACCGCCCGGCTCCGACGCCCAGCCGGAGCTGATCGGCGCGGCGATGGGCCGCTTGGCGGAGAACGACGACTGGCGCGCGAAGCTCTCCGAGGAAGGACGCAAGGCCGTGGCGCCAGAGAGCATTGCGGCGCTCGGCGACGAGCTCGAGGCGATCTACCGCTCGGTGCTCGGAAGGCGGCGCCGTGCCCAGGGCCCCTCGGACCCGCTCGCCGACCGCCCGCTCGTCCTCTGCGACCTGCACATGCATACGGAGCACTCGCACGACTGCGCCGTCCCCGTGGAGACCCTGCTCGACTACGCCGAGGCGCAGGGCCTCGGTGCGATCGCCATCACCGATCACAACGTCTTCGCCGGCGCGCAGGAGGCGGGCGAGGGTGCGCGTGGTCGCGAGCTGACGGTCATCCCGGGTGAAGAGGTGAAGACTGATGCCGGCGAGGTGATCGGCCTCTTCCTCGAGCGCGAGATTCCACGTGGCATGTCGATGGGGGACACGATCGCGGCCATCCGGGAGCAGAACGGAGTCGTCTACCTCCCCCATCCCTTCGATCGCCTGCACACGATTCCCGACGCCCAGAGCCTCCATCGCCACCTTGCCGAAATCGACGTCTTCGAGGTCTACAACGCGCGGCTTCTCTTCGAAGGCTTCAACGACGAGGCGCTCCGCTTCGCGCGCAAGTACAACCTGACTATGGGCGCGGGGTCCGACGCTCACGTGCTGCAGGGAGTGGGGACCGGGCTCGTCAGGATGCGGGCGTTCGACTCCGCGGAGGAGTTCCTCATCAGCCTGCGCTCGGCCGAGATCCTGCGGCGGCCGAGGTCGCTCGTCTACCTCCAGGGTCTCAAATGGGTCGCCCAGGCGCGGGAGCGGCGCAAGGCGGCGGTGTAGGAAGAGACCGGTCACGCCCCGAATACCGTAGGCGCCCCCTTGACCGTGCCCGTCGACGACATCTCAGAGCGCTACCTGAAGAAAGCGATCGCCGAGATCAACGAGCTCGGCCGTGAGATCACGCAGTCGGCCGGCCAGGATGCGGCCCCCGTGCTCGGTTCGGGACACCCGCTGGGGGACATCTTCCTCCTCAAGTACGGCCCGCAGGACGCCGAGCAGCACGAGGGTGTTGCCTTCTTCGGTCGCACGGGTCAGGCCATCCTCAAGTCGCTCCAGCGGCTGCACGTCGACCCGACCGCGATCTACGGCACGAACTGCCTCAAGTTTGCCGGGGCCGACGAGGAGCAGGCTCGCGCCTGGCTGGCGCGCGAGCTCCACATCGTTCAGCCGAAGCTCATCGTGGCGATGGGGCAAGATGCTCTCGCGTGTCTGAACGCCGTCCGCTTTCCCCTGGCAGCCGAGGTGGCGAACGAGCCGGGGACGATCCAGCGGTTCACGCCGACGATCGAGGCGCTGGCCTGCCCCGACGTGGACGCTTCGCTGGACGATTCGAGCGCGAAGCGGGCCTTCTGGGACGCATTCAAGGCGATCGGGCCCTGGTGGTCCGAGCTGCCGCCGTACTAGCGCTTCGGCCGGTCGCGTTGCCGCGTCACCAGCGCGCGAAAAGCGAGCCAGAGAAGGACGCAGGGAGGGCTCGTATCTGAAAGTGATACGGGCCCGACCGAGAACGCACTCTGGCGAAGCTTTGCAGTCGCTGGGGGCGTGGTGGACGCGGCTGGCCGGAGCGCTGGGCGTCCTACTCGTACTCGCGGTCTACTACGGCATCTCCGAGAGCCTTCCGGGGCTGCCGGAATGGGGCGACGTCGCGTTCCTCGCGCTCGGACTCATGCCCCTCACGCTCCTGCTGGTCTTTCTCGCCCTGCCGCTCTCATCGAGCGCTCCGAGGGACCTGGCCATCGCTGCGGCGTCGTTCGTTGCCCTGGCCGTCGTTCTCGAGCTCGCCGACCTCGACATCGCGGCGAACTTCGTCAAGATCGCCGCGGTCGTCTCGGTTGCCTGGTGGTTCCTGGGCTTCTTCGAGGCGCTGTCGTGGGTTCTGCTCGTCGCCCTGCTCATCATTCCGGTGGACAGCTTCTCCGTCGCCCGCGGCCCGACGAAGGAGATCGTCGAGAACCAACCGCAGGTCTTCGACGCGCTCAGCATCGCCTTCCCCCTCCCCGGCCAGCACTCGTCAGCGCAGCTCGGGCTGCCCGATTTCCTCTTCTTCTCGCTGTTCCTCGGAGCCGCGCAGCGCTTCGGCCTCCGGGTCGGCTGGACGTGGCTGACGATGGCGCTCTCGTTCGGAGCGACGCTCGCTCTCGCAGTCACCTTCGACGTCGCGGGCCTTCCGGCGTTGCCGCTCCTCTCGGTCGCCTTCATCCTCACGAACGCGGACCTGATCTGGCGCGCTTACCGGGGCCGTCCATGATCGTCGTCCGCGACGCCGGGCCGGAGGACGCCGCGTTCCTGCTTAGCGCTCTCGGCTGGGCCGCCAACTGGCGCGGGACGGGGGCCGACGAATCCGTCCTTGCCGACCCGGCGATCTCGCACTACGTGGACGGCTGGCCTCGCGAGGGCGACTTCGGAGTCATCGCCGAACAAGGCGCGCTGCCGGTCGGGGCAGCCTGGTGCCGGATCTTCTCCGCCGCAGACCCTGGATTCGGCTACGTCGCACCGGACATTCCCGAACTGGGCATCGCGGTCGAGCCTTCCAACCGCGGACAAGGCGTAGGTCGAGCGCTTCTTGTCGCGGTCATCGATGCCGCGCGCTCGGACGGCATCCGGGCGCTCAGCCTGAGCGTCGAGGACGGAAACGACGCGGTACGACTCTACGAGAGAGTCGGCTTTCGCCCCGCCGGCCGTAGCGGAGGCGCGCTCACGATGATGTTGGACTTGCGGTAGCGACCGACTCGAAGTGCGCGGTGGCCTCCTCGGCCGTGCTGGGCTCGAGCAGGAAGCCGTGGACGACTCCGTCGTCGTCTGGGTAGCCGCTCGCCTCGAGCGCGTCGATCGCGCGCTGGATGTCGTAGTGCGCGCGGCGCAGCTCGACGTCTGGGCCGAGGAGCGCCCAGCAGGCGAGCCCGGCCTCGCCTTCGTAGGGCAGCCCGACGCTCCCGGCGTTCACGAGCCGGCGGTCACCCACCACGCGATCGAACTGAACATGGGTGTGCCCGCAGACGATCACGTTCTCGAGCACGCCGTCGAGGATCGGATCGAGTCGCTTCGGAGGGGTGATCGCAGTGAGGATCTCCTCGTCGCTTCGCGGCGAGCCGTGGCAGAAGAGAACCCTCCCGAGGCCGTCGATGTCGAGGTCGACCAGCTCCGGCCAGGCGCGGACCGAGGCGAGCTGCTCCTCGCTCAGCCGGTTCTTCGTCCACTCGTTCCGATCGCGCCAGGAATCATTCGGATCGGGCCCGACGGCGACCGTGCGATCACAGTTGCCCCGGATGAAAGTCGCACCCCGGTCTCGCAACAGCTCGAGGCACTCCGAGGGCTGGGGGCCCAGCAAGAGATCCCCACCGCTGAGCACGAGGTCGGCGCCCGCCGCGTCGACGTCCTCGAGGGCCGCCGCGAGCGCCGGCAGATTCCCGTGGACGTCGTAGAGAGCGGCGACTTTCATATCAGCGGCCCCATCCGCAAGCACCGTTGTCCGTCTCGGCACCTGCAAACCTTCGCAGGCCTTCGTCCTCAGTCGGTCGCATACCTAAAGACGGTATGCGACCTCCTTGCGTCCTTGGCTTACTCGGTTTTCGGCACCGAGCCGGGAACATGCTCACGAATGCGGCCGCCGTGTGAACCGCGCCACGGTCTCGACATGCGGCGTGTGCGGGAACATGTCGACGACGCGGATTCGCTCGAGCGTGTAGCCGTGCTCGCCGGTCAGCTCCTTCGCGTTTCCCGCCAGAGTAGTCGGGTTGCAGGATACGTAGACGAGCGTCGGCGCCCCCAGCGACCCGACCCGCCCGAGCGACTTGCCCGCGAGCCCGGCGCGCGGCGGGTCGACGACGACAACGTCGGGTTTTCCCGCGCGCTCCTGCAGCTCCTCGAGGTCCGCTCCGACCTCGCCCGCGAAAAAGGCGGCGTTCGCGAGGCCGTTCAGCTCGGCGTTCTCGACGGCGCAGGCGATCGACTCCTCGGACGAGTCGATGCCCCAGACCGTCAGCGCGTCCTTCGCGACGGAGACTCCGATCGTCCCCGTGCCGCAATAGAGGTCGTAGACCGTCTCCTCCCCGCTCAGGCCGGCGTACTCTCCGGCCAGTCGGTACAGCACCTCGCACATGGCCGTGTTCGTCTGCATGAAAGCGTTGGGACGCACGCGGAAGCGGAGGCCGAGAATCGCCTCTTCGATCGCCTCCTCCCCCCAGAGGAGCTTCGTGGGGAGATTCGTGATCTCGGCCGGTGAGTCGTTGACCGCCCAGTGCACCGACTTCACTTCGGGGAAAGTTCGCACGGCCGCCACGAAGCTCTCCTCGTCGAGAGCGCCCGGAGCCGTGACGAGGACGAGGAGGGCCTGGTCGGTGTTCCGACCTTCCCGGACGACGAGATGGCGCAGATACCCCTCCTGCGTCTCCTGGTCGAACGCCGCCACACCTTGCTCGTTCGCCCACGCGCGCACGTTGTTGCGAATCCCGTTCCCGAGGTCTGTCGTCAGCCAGCACTGCTCGATGTCGAGCACATCGTCCCACCGCCCGGCCCGGTGCAAGCCCAGGCCGACGCCGTTCTCCCCTCGCGCGAATGAGTACTCGAGCTTGTTCCTGTAGTGGAAGAGGGACTCCGCCGGGATCGCAGGCTCGACCTCGAAGCCCGACAGCTTGCCGATGCGCTCGAGCGCGTCGACGACCTGCCGTGCCTTGGCGTCGAGCTGCGCATCGTAGGCCAGATCCTGAAAGCGGCAGCCCCCGCACTCCGGGTAGTGCCGGCACGGAGCTTCCACCCGGGGAGCTCCGGCCGAGACGACCTCCAGCGCCGTCGCCTCAGCATGGCTCCGCTTCACCTTGGTGACGCGGGCGCGGACGGTGTCCCCCGGGAGGCCGCGGCGCACGAAGACGACGAAGCCGTTCAGCCGCGCGACCCCGTTGCCGCCGTAGGCGAGCGAGTCGATCGTGAGCTCGAGCTCCTGGTCTTTCCGAAGCGGTGCGGCCATGTCCCTACTGCAGGGTGGAGACGTACACCTTCCGGCTGCGCGGGCCGTCGAACTCGCAGAAGAAGATGCCCTGGTAGCGGCCCAGCGCAAGGTCGCCGCTCTCGAGCGGGACGAGCACCTGCGGGCTGACGAGGGACGCCCGGAAATGGGCGGGCGCGTTCGGCCCGTCGGCGTCGTCGTGCCGCCACGTCCAGCTCTCGTCCACCATGCGCTCGAACGCCTGCTCGAAGTCCTCGACGAGCTCTGGGTCGATCCTTTCGTTGATCGTCACCCCGGCGGTGGTGTGCGGGACGTAGACGAGCGCCGCCGAGCCGTCGCCGTTCCCGCCGAGCACGGCCCGGACCTCCTCCGTGATGTTCAGGAGCTGGGTCTTTCGCTCGGTCTTGAGCTCGATCTCCCGCACCGCTGACTATCCTACGGCAGAGATGGCCAGCGTCCCGGCAGCCCTTGACGCCTACCGGGAGGAGGCCGATAGGTTCATCGCCGCCCTCGATGAGGAGTACTACCTCCACTTCGCCGGGCTGAAGGAAGACTTCGAGCTCGGGCCCATCTACGAGCGCTATTCCGACCTCGCCACGCTCGAGGCGTGCCGACGGGTCGGTGAGGCGGCCGAGAGCGGGGAGCGGGGAGCCGTCGAGCTCTGGCGCTTTGCCTGCGAGGGCTACATGGGGGATCTCACGCGATCGGCCATGGAGGACATCGCCCGGCTGGAGGCGACGCTGACCGCAAACGTCGACGGCAAGGAGATCGGCTTTCGCATGCTGCGCCCGGCCCTGGCCAACGAGCCGGACCGTGGCCGACGGGAGCGCCTCGACCGCGCCCGCGTCGAGCTGACCGAGTCGGAGCTGAACCCGCACTACGTCGGGATCGCCGAGACGCGGAGAGAGGCAACAGCGAGCATCGGCGCCGCGAGCTATCGCGAGCTCTACGAGCGCTTCAAGTTCCCCCTCGAAGAGCTCGCGGGCCAGTGTGAGCGCCTGCTGAGTGATACGGAGGACCTCTTCGTCGCGGCCTTCGACCGTCTTTTCCGAAGGCGGGTGGGCGTGCCCCTCGAGGAGGCTTGTCGGTGGGACGTGCCGCGGCTCTTCCGTGCGACCGAGTGGGATTCCGGCTTTCCCGCGGACCGAATGGTCCCGGCCCTCGAGGCGACGCTGGAAGGTCTCGGGATCGATCTGCGTGCGCAGGAGAACGTCCATCTCGACATCGAATCGCGCCCGACCAAGACCCCCCGCGCTTTCTGCGCGCCCATCGAGGTTCCCGGCCGCATCATGCTCGTCATCCAGCCGATCGGCGGGCCCGATGACTGGCACGCGCTCTTCCACGAGGCCGGCCACACCGAGCACTACGCGCACACCTCCGCGGAGCTTCCCGTCGAGGCCCGGCGACTCGGGGACAACGCGGTCACCGAAGGGTGGGCGATGCTGCTCGAGCTGCTCGTCAACGATCCTGCCTGGCTCGAGCGGCGGCTCGACTTCGCCCGGCCGGACGACTTCGCGGCCGAGGCGACCACCGGGCTCCTCTACTTCGTCAGGCGCTACGCGGCCAAGTTCCTCTACGAGCTCGAGCTCCACTCCGGCGCCGAGCTCGACTCCATGAGGAGTCGCTACGTGGAGCGCATGCGAGACGCTCTGACGATCGAGCCGGCCGAGGCCGACTTCCTCGGCGACGTCGACCCGGGCTTCTACTCCTCGAGCTACCTGAGGGCGTGGGCCTTCGAGTCCACCCTGCGGCGCTTCCTGCGTGAGGAGTTCGGGCGCGCCTGGTTCACACGCCGCGAGGCCGGCTCGCTCCTGCGCGAGCTCTGGCACGAGGGACAACGCCCGACCGCGGACGAGCTGCTCGACGAGGTGACCGGCGCCGAGCTAACTCTCGACGCAGTCGCCGAGCGAATCGAGGAGACTGTCGTCTCGTGAAGCGAGTCGTCATCGCGGGCGCCGCCGGCCGCGACTTTCACAACTTCAACGTCGCCTTCCGCGGACGAGACGACTTCCGGGTCATCGCCTTCACGGCTACCCAGATCCCCGACATCGAGGGCCGGGTGTATCCGGCGGCACTCGCCGGGGAGGGCTATCCGGACGGGATCCCGATCGTGGCCGAGGAAGAGCTGAGCGAGCTCGTCCAGCGGGAGGAGATCGACGAGGTCGTCTTCGCCTACTCCGACGTCACGCACGAGCACGTGATGCACATCGGATCAATGGTGCTCGCGGCGGGAGCGGATTACGTCCTCCTGGGGCCTCGTTCGACCGAGCTTCGCTCCTCCAAGCCGGTCGTCGCGATCTGCGCAGTCCGCACCGGCTCCGGCAAGAGCCAGACGACCCGCCACGTTGCGGGCCTGCTGCGCCAGGCGGGGAAGCGCGTGGCGGTGCTGCGCCACCCGATGCCCTACGGAGACCTGACCAAACAGGCCGTTCAGCGCTTCGAGCGCTACGAGGATCTCGAGGCGGCCGACGCCACCATCGAGGAGCGGGAGGAGTACGAGCCGCACCTGGCCGAGGGCAACATCGTCTTCGCCGGGATCGACTACGCGGCCATCCTCGAACGGGCCGAGCAGGAGGCTGACGTGATCGTCTGGGACGGGGGCAACAACGACACGCCCTTCATAGGCCCGGACCTGCACATCGTCGTCGTCGACCCCCACAGGCCTGGTCACGAGCTCCGCTACCACCCGGGCGAGCAGAACCTCCGCATGGCCGACGTCTGCGTCGTCAACAAGACGGATACCGCCCCTCCCACGGGCGTGGAAGCGGTAATCGAGTCGATCCGGGAGGTCAACCCGGTAGCGAAGATCGTGCGGGCGGCCTCGCCGTTCCAGGTCGAGGAGGACACCCATCAGATCGAGGGAAAGCGCGTGCTCGCCATCGAGGACGGGCCGACGCTGACGCACGGCGAGATGAGCTACGGCGCGGCCGTGCTGGCCGCCAAGCAGGGCGGGGCAGCGGGCCTCGTCGATCCGCGGCCCTTCGCGGTCGGCTCCATCAAGGAGACGTTGGCCAAGTACCCGCACGTCAAGGAGCTTCTGCCCGCGATGGGCTACGGACGCAAGCAGATGGAGGAGCTGCGGGAGACGATCGCCCGCTCGGACGCCGAGCTCGTCCTCATCGGGACGCCGATCGACCTCCGGCGTGTTATCGACCTCGACAAGCCGGCTCTTCGCGTGACGTACAAGCTGCAGGAGATCGGCGAGCCCACGCTCTCCCAGGCGCTCTCCGAGCGCGGCATCATCTAGGAGAGCTCTAGCAGCGCAGGACGCGCGCGCCCGCGCGAGAACAAGTGCGGGTGAAGAAACTCTCCGTCGTCGCCCTCGGTGGCAACGCGCTGATGCGCCCCGGCGAGCGCGGGACGGCCGCCGAGCAGCGCGCCAACCTGGCCGCCACCTTCCAAGCGATCGGGCCCCTGCTCGCCGAGGGCCCTTTCGTGATCACGCACGGCAACGGGCCCCAGGTCGGCAACGAGCTCTTGCGGCAGGAGCTTGCGAGCGCCGAGGCGCCTCCGCTCCCCCTCTACGTCGCCGTGGCTCAGACGCAGGCCGAAATCGGCTCCCTCGTCGCAGCCGAGCTCGAGCCGGCGGCGGGCCGCCCCGTCGTCGTGGTCATGACCCGCGTCGAGGTGGACCCGAACGATCCGGCCTTCCAGAACCCCACGAAGCCCGTCGGTCCGTTCTACGACGCCGCGCACGCGGAAGCGCTGGAGCGTGAGCGAGGCTGGGCGGTCGAGGAGGACGCAGGGCGTGGCTGGCGCCGGGTCGTCCCCTCGCCGAAGCCCCTGAGCGTGCTCGAGCTCGAGTCCGTCCGCACGCTGCTCGAGAGCGGCGTGGCGGTGGTAGCCGCCGGCGGCGGGGGGGTGCCCGTCGTCTCGAAGAATGGAAGACACGATGGCATCGACGCTGTCATCGACAAGGACCACGCCTCGGCGCTCCTCGCAATCGGGCTCGGCGCCGAGCGCCTGGTCATCCTCACCCAGGTTCCCGGTGTCTACGAGGAGTTCGGGAGCGAGGAGCAGCGGCTGATCACCGAGCTGCGCCTCGGGACCGATGACGCAATCGCCGAGCGGCTGGCTGCGGGGAGCATGCGCCCCAAGGTGGAGGCCGCCCTTCGCTTCGTCGCCGAGACCGGCGGCGAGGCGCTCATCACGAGCGCCGAGGCCATCGAGAACGGCGAGGCCGGAACGCGCGTAGTCCCGCCGTAGTGCACCGTAGGATGCGCGCGTGCTCGCGGTCGCGCTCAAGGGCCGGGATTTCCTTCGCGTCAACGACTGGACGCCGGACGAGCTTCTCTCGGTGCTCGACCTGGCCGACCGGCTGAAGGCGCGGCAGCGAGAAGGCGTCGAGCATCGCCATCTGGAGGGGAAGACGCTCGGAATGATCTTCCAGAAGCCCTCGACGAGGACGCGCGTCTCGTTCGAGGTTGGGATGTTCCAGCTCGGGGGCACAGCCCTCTATCTGGCCGCGGGCGACCTGCAGCTCGGACGCGGCGAGACGATCAAGGACACCGCTCGCGTCCTCTCCCGCTACCTCGACGGGATCATGATCCGCACGTTCGCGCAAGCGGACGTGGACGAGCTCGCAGACCACTCCGACGCCCCCGTCATCAACGGCCTCACGGACGAGTTCCACCCCTGCCAGGCCCTCGCCGACGTGATGACGATCCGCGAGCGCCTCGGCGGTTTCGACGGAGTGCGCGTCGCCTACCTCGGCGACGGCAACAACGTCTGCCACTCGCTCATGGTCGCCTGCGGAAAGCTGGGAATGGACTTCGTCGCGGCGACGCCCGAGGGTTACGACCCCGCTCCCGAGGTCGTCGGCTGGGCCCGGGAGGCCGCGGAGGCCTCCGGAGGATCGATCGAGCTCGTCCGTGAGCCGCATCGCGCAGCCGAGGGTGCAGACGCGCTCTACACCGATGTCTGGACGAGCATGGGCCAGGAGGAGGAGCACCAGCAGCGTCTCCAGGACCTGGAGGCGTACCGCATCGACAGCAAAATGGTGGCGCTCGCGAGCGAGCGCGCGATCGTTCTCCATTGCCTGCCCGCGCACTACGGCGAAGAGATCACCGAGGAGGTTCTGTACAGCGATCGCTCGGCCGTCTGGGACCAGGCGGAGAACCGCCTGCACGCCCAGAAAGGCTTGCTGGCGCTGATCATCAGGTAAGGATTCCGGGGCGTGCTGCCCCTGAAGGACAACGTGCCGACCAGGCGGTTGCCGGTCGTCACGATTGCCATCATCGCCGTCAACCTGGCGGTCTGGCTTCTCTGGGAGCACGCCGGCTCGGAGCCGGGCTTCCGTCACGCTCTCGCCGACGGCGCCTACTTCCCTTGCGAGGTGGACAGCTCGTGCAACGGGCCCGGCTGGCCCTGGCCGATCAACGCCTTCTCGTCCATGTTCATGCACGCCGGCTGGGAGCACATCCTCGGCAACATGCTCTTCCTCTGGATCTTCGGCAACAACGTGGAAGACACGTTCGGCCGAGTGCGATTCGTCTTCTTCTACCTCGCCGGCGGGCTCGTGGCGACGGCGCTCCAGAGCTTCGTGACGCTCGGCTTCGGTTCCGAGCAGGCCGCGGAGGTGCCCAATCTGGGAGCGAGCGGAGCGATCGCGGCGGTGCTGGGGGCGTACTTCATTCTGTTGCCGTGGGGCCGCGTCCTCACCTACATCATCCCCTTCTTCTTCTTCGAGATCCCAGCGATGGTCTTCCTCGGCCTCTGGTTCCTCTTCCAGCTGATCGAGGGAGGCTTCGCCTTCGTCCAGCCGCAGGCCGGGGGAGGCGTCGCCTTCTTCGCCCACATCGGCGGCTTCCTCTTCGGCGTTCTGACCGTGCAGGCCTTCGCGTCCGGCCGGCCGAAGCCGCTGCAACCGAGCTGTTGACCTTCGAGGAGCACGTCCGGCGCTCGCTCGACTCCCTACCCGCCGAGCTGCGTGAGGCGATGTCCAACGTCGAGATCGTCGTCGAGGATGAGAATCCGGAGGACCCGGACATCTTCGGCCTCTACCTCGGGATCCCCCTCCCGGAGCGCCACGACTACGCCGGCGTCCTGCCCGACAAGATCGCCATCTACCGCATCCCGCTCGAGGAGGAGTTCGGACACGATCCCGCGCTGATCGAGGAAGAGATCCGCATCACGGTCGTCCACGAGGTCGCCCACCACTTCGGGATCGACGACGACCGGCTGGGAGAGCTGGGCTGGGCCTGATCAGTCCTCTTGCAGGCGAACGAACGCCGCGTTGAGAAAGTCCGCCACGGCCTGGCCGCCGAAGATCGTCGTCACGAGACGGGTCTCGCGCGGGAAGAGCACGAGGCCGTACGACAGCCCCGAGGCGATCCATACCCCCACGCAATACGGACAGGTGACGAGCTCCCCCAGCGCCCGCTGCGCGCCGTGCGGCTTCGGCTCCGTCGCGTCGGGATCCTGCGTCACCGGAGCGCGCACCCACGACGTCACCTCGTCCTTGGCCACGAGCCGGCCGATCTTGTAGCTCGCAAGGCCGATTCGGACGACGTCGCCGAACCCGATGCGCTCCGGCAGCCGCCTGTGCGCCAGCAGAAGGAAGCCGCCCAGCGCCGCGCCGAAGGCGCCGGTCAGCGCGGCGTACTCGGGTAGCGGGCGTTCCTGCTCCACGGTGCTACGCGGCCCGCAGCGCCTCGACGAGCTCGTCCTTGGACATGTCGGAACGGCCCGGAATGTCGGCGTCCTGGGCGAGCTTGTAGAGCTCCTCCTTCGACTTGCCTGCCAGGCTTTGATTCCCGTTGCCCCGAGGACGGGAGCGGCGGCCCCGCGCGGCCTCGACGCTCGCCCGAAGCGCCTCCATCAGGTCGGTCGGAGCCTCGGGCTCGGGCTCCGCCTCCACTCGGACCTCCTCCCCCTTGCGCTTCGCCTTGATGATCTCGCAGAGCGCGTCGCGGTACGTGTCCCGATAGTCGGAGGGATCGAACTCGCCCGCGTACTGCTCGATCAGCTGAGCGGCCATCTCGAGCTCCTTCTTCTCGACCTTGCCCTCCTTGGGCGCAAACTCCTCCGCCGGGCGGATCTCGTCGGCGAAGTGCATCCGCTCGAGCGTGATCACGCCGTCGCGGATGCGGAGCAGGCCCAAGTTCTGGCGGTCGCGCATCACCCACTTGGCGACGCCGGCCAGCCCCGAGTCCGCCATGGCCCGCGCGAGGAGGGAATAGACGCGCTCGCCGTCCTTTTCCGGGCCGAGATAGTAGGTGCGCTCGAAATAGATCGGGTCGACCTCTTCGAAGGGCACGAAGGCGCGGATGTCGATCGTCCGGTGATTCTCGGCGGCCGCGGCCTCGAAGTCCTCGTCCGTCATGTAGACCCACTCGCCCTTCTCGTACTCGAACGCCTTGACGATCTCGTCGTCCGGCACGGGCTTGTCCTCCGCCTTGCAGATCTTCTCGTAGCCGATACGGCTCCCATCCGGGGCGTGGACGAAGTTGAAGTGGAGGGTGTGCTCCTCGATGGCGCCGTACATGCGCACGGGCACGCTCACGAGCCCGAACGAGATGGAGCCTGTCCAGATGGAGCGAGGCATCAGCCTGCCTCCGCCTGCTCCTTCTCGGCGTGTCCGGGAGTCACGGCCTTGCTCGTCGGCTCGTCGACGAGGTTCAGCACCCGCATCCCGTGGACGAAGACGATGCTTCCGCCGAGCCAGCCGCCGAGAGTGAGCGCCGCGTAGCCGACCAGCGCAAGCCCGAGCGACAGCCCGTTGATGTCGCTATCGGTGTACGAGTCGTACCCGGTCAATGCGGCGAGGACGAAGAGGAGCGTGGCGATGACCATGACGAGCATGTGGAACGTCGCCGTGCGCCAGAGGGGCGTCCCCCAGCTGATCGTCAGCCAGTCGATCAGGCCCGTGAGAGCGGCGAGCGCCCCGAAGCCGAGGCCGACGAGCAGCGCCAGCCACCAGCCCTTGGCCAGCGAGTCCTCTGCGATCCCGACCGCACCGAGGCAACCGAGCACGACGGAGGCGGTGTAGGCGCCGATCGCACCGTCCGTCATTGGCGGATGCAGCGGATGGCCGGGGAAACCGCGCACGAAGTACAAGGGTTTGAACACAGAACCTCCTCTGCTCGCTTCCAGTATTCGCCTCTGCTGCGAGGGCCAAACGCGGTATGCACTTTCAACCGCTTGGGTAGCCAGCAGTCGTGATCCGTGACAGCCTCACCCGCCTTTTCGCCAGTGTCACGGTCGGCCTTCGGTGGCTCGTGATCCCGGCCTGGATCGCGGCTGCGCTCGCGAGCGTCCTCTATCTCCCCACGCTGGGGAGCGGAGAGCCCCTCGCGCTCGGTGGGCTCGTGCCGAAAGATGCCGAGGCGCTGCGCGTGGGCGAGCGCGAGGCCCGGCTCTTCCAGCTTCCCCTCACGGCCGACACCGTGGTCGTCCAGCGTGACCCCAACGGGCTCTCGGCGAAGGTCCAGGCAAGGGCTCTCGCTCGCGCCCTTGCCGCCTCGAAGAGCCAGCAGACGTCGACGGGAATCGCGTTCGCGCTTCCGATCTCGAATGCGCTCGGGATCTTTCCGGGCTCGCGCGAGCGCGGCACCACCGTGCTCACGTATCTCTTCTTCGGTACCCAGACGACCCTGGTCGACAGGGTCGCCAACGCCGGCCTCTACGCCTCTCGAATCGGCCCCGACGACGCACTCGTGGGCATCACCGGCCCGGCGCCCGCCCGGCTGAAGCAGTACGAGGAAATCGACAGCCATCTCGAACTCGTGGAGCTCGCCACCGTCCTCCTCATCCTCATCGTGGTCGGACTGACCTTCCGCGCCCTGGGAGCCCCGCTCCTGACCCTCTTCGTCGCCGCGATCGCCTTCATGGTCTCAGACGGGCTCATCCCGTGGGTGGGCAAGCAGCTGGACGTGAGCGTGCCGGCGGAAGTGGAGCCGCTGGTCGTCGCGCTGACGCTCGGAATCGTCACGGACTACGCGGTCTTCTACCTCTCGGCCTACCGTCGCCGGCTTCTCGAGGGGCTCGACCGGGTGGAAGCGGCGCGGGTTGTCACGGCTCGGGTCACCCCGATAGTGGCCACGGCCGGGCTCATCGTCGTGCTCGGAACCGCCTCCCTGCTCGTCGGTGAGCTCGAGTTCTTCCGTGCCTTCGGCCCCGCGCTCGCCCTCACGGCCGCCGTCTCGCTGCTGGTCTCCATCACGCTCGTCCCGGCGCTGATGGCCGTCCTCGGGTGGCGCATCTTCTGGCCCGGAGTGCGCAAGCACGAGCTCGGGCGGGCGAGCCCGGGAGATTTCTCGTCCCCGGTGCGCGAAGCGGCAGCGCGTTTCGTAACCGCCTTGCCGGTCGCGCTCGTCCTCGTCGTGCTCTGCAGCTCCTTGCTCCTGCTCGCGGCCACGGGGCTCTCGCACACCCGACTGGGGTTCCGGCTCATCAACGGGCTCCCATCCGACACCCAGGAATGGCGCGCCGCCGATGCAGCCGGTCGTGGGTTCTCACCGGGAATCCTCTCGCCGACGATCCTCCTCATCGAGGGCGACGCTTCCCGCACCGCGCTCGTCAGGCTGGAGCAGGAGCTCGGAGAGCAGGAAGGCGTCGCGGGCGTGCTCGGCCCGCGAGAGCAGATTCCCCACGTTCCGGCCGACGTCTTCGTCAAGTCCGACGGAAGCGCCGCCCGCTTCGCCGTCATCTTCGACCAGAGCCCGCTCGAGTCGGGCGCAATCCATGACTTTCGCCGGCTCGAGGACCGGCTGCCGGGGCTGATGCGAAACGCCGGCCTCCAGGGCACCACCGCGGGCCTGACGGGGCAGACGGCTCTCGCCTCGGAGACCGTGGAGGCCGTGGTCGGAAGCTCGCTGCGAGTCGGCATCGCGGTCGTCGCGGTCAACTTCATCCTGCTGGCGCTCTTCCTGCGCGCCCTGGTCGCCCCGCTCTATCTCCTCGCGGTGAGCGTCGCCTCGGTCGCCGCGACACTGGGCCTCACAACCTACGTCTTCGAGGACCTCCTCGGCCACAGCGACCTCACGTACTACGTCCCCTTCGCCGCGGGCGTGCTCCTCGTCTCGCTCGGCTCGGACTACAACGTCTACGTCGTCGGGAGGATCTGGGACGAGCTCCGCGAGCGCCCGCTCAGGGAGGCCATCGCAGTGGCCGTCCCGCGCGCCTCCAAGGCGATCAGCGTCGCCGGCATCGCGCTCGCGTTCTCGTTCGCGATGCTCGCCATCGTGCCGCTGGACGGCTTCCGGGAGTTCGCGTTCATGATGAGCGTGGGAGTCCTTCTGGAGACGTTCCTCGTCCGCTCCCTCCTGATCCCGTCGCTGATCTCGGCGTTCGGCCGCACGAGCATGTGGCCGGGCCGCGTGCGACGCCGGCCCGAGCCCGACGAAGTGGCCGAGCCGGTCAGTCCTTGACGAGGGCGCCGAGGCCTGCGGCCAGGGCGCCGGCGAAGAGCCAGCGGCGGTGCTTCGTCAGCCAGAGCTGGACGCTCCTCGGCTTCGCGCGGCTATCGAAGCGGCCGTGCGCAGCGAAGTCCCCAGGGACGGGCTCGAAGAGGTTGTCGGGCCGGTCCGGTGGCACGGGCTCGTCGATTTGCTGCGAGTCGTAGCCGGTCCTGGCCAGGTAGCGGTCAGCCAGGCCGGGCGCGATCTTGTTGCCAACGATCGCCTCAACGGTGGGCCAGCCGACGTAGAGCTCCCGGCGAGGATGGCGCGAGGCCCAGACGATCGCGTCGGCGGCGACCTCGGGCTGGAAGATCGGCGGCACCGGCTGCGGCTCGCGCGGCATCTTCGTCCTCCCCCAGGAGAACTGCGGCGTGTTCAGCCCTGGCAACTCGACGATCGTGATGCGGACGTTGCTCCCCTCGTGCAAGAGCTCGGTGCGGAGCGAATCGTAGAAGCCCTCGAGACCATGCTTGGCGCCGCAGTACGCCGCCTGGAGCGGAATCCCGCGGTAGGCGAGCGCGGAGCCGACCTGGACGATCGTGCCCCGATCGCGAGGCACCATGCGCCGCAATGCGGCCATCGTCCCCCACACTGAGCCGAGATACGTCACTTCGGTGACCCGGCGGAACTCGTCCGGCGCAAGCCGGGTCACGGGCGCGTACACGGTCACCATCGCGTTGTTGACCCAGACGTCAATGGGGCCGAGCTCGGCCTCGACCCGCTCGGTCGCGGCCTCGAGCGCCTCGGGGTCGGCGACGTCGAGCGAAAGGGCCAGCGCGCGCCCTCCGAGCGCCTCGACCTCCTTCGTCGTGGCCTCCAGGCGCTCCTTCCCCCGCGCGATCAGCGCAACCGAATCGCCCTCCTCCGCGAAGCGGCGGGCGGTCGCCCGACCGACGCCGGCCGACGCGCCCGTCACGACGACGATCCGGGAGCCCGAGAGGGCCACGGACGTCGATCTTCCCTCCCTGCCTCAGCAGGAAACAGACAGGGCGTTCTTGGCTAGGCCGACTGAGCCCCGGCCAGCTCGACCGTGCAGCTCGAGCGGCCGCGCTTCTCGAGGTACTGCTGGTGGTAGTCCTCGGCCTCGTAGAACTCGGGTGCCGGGACGATCTGCGTGACGACCTTCTTCGGCCAGTGGAGCTTGGCCTCCACGGCCTCCTTCGTCCGCTCCGCCGCCTCCTGCTGCTCGGGGGAGTGGAAGAACACCGCCGACCTGTACTGGTCGCCGATGTCGAGCCCCTGGCGGTTCTTCGTCGTCGGGTTGTGGTTCGTCCAGAAGACGTCCAGCAGCTGCTCGTAGGAGACGCGCTCGGGGTCGAAGGTGACCTCGACGGCCTCGGCATGACCCGTCGTGTGCGAGCAGACGCGCTCGTACGTGGGGTCGTCCGTGTGGCCGCCCGTGTAACCGACGCGGGTCGCCACCACACCCGGGATCTGGCGGAATGCCGCCTCGACACCCCAGAAGCAACCTGCTGCGAACGTGGCCTTCTCCAATTCCTTCTCCTTCATCTTGGTTTCACTTACTTGAACGAGTTCGACCGCGCAGCTGTTCCGGCGCGAAACCGAAGCCGATCGGCTGCAGATCCTGCGTCAGACGGCCCTGCTGCAGGAGGGCGCGGGCGTCCTCGTCGATGGCCGCGGAGCGAAGCGTCTGCTCGACCTTGCGCAGGGTGGGGTCGCTCGCACCCTCCCGGCGCGCGGCTGCGACGAGCGCCGACAGAGCCTTGCGCTCGTCGTCGGCCGCTTTGTGGATCGCCGTTGGCGAGGCCCCCCGGAGGAGCTTGGTCTGCGCCTCTCGCAACCGGTCTCCGGCTGCGAGCAGCGCGCGAATGTTCATCCTCTCGTTGCGCGCGAGGTGGTTGACGGCCGCGGCTGCCGCGGTCGGCTTGCGGAGGTCCTCCACTCGCATGGCAGCCGCCCGCTCGCCCTGGCCGCGGAGCTTGTTGGCCAGCTCCTTCTTCTTCCCCGTGAACTCCTCTGCAGGAACCGCATAGAGGCGGTCGATTTCCTTCTCGAGATTGATCTCACGCGGCACGCTCGAGCTCCCTTCCCTCGGCCAGAGCCAAGGCTGCCGGGTCGACGGCCGCGATGCAAGCCTCCGGTAGAGCGGCGCACCCGAGCCAGAGGACTTCCGGCCTGGCCAGCAGGATCGCGACGCCGCCGACGAAGGTTGCGATCCCGTCCACTGCGACGGCGCCTCCGGCTCCCAGCCAGGCGGCCAGGCCGCCGGTGACCAGCGCGCCGATCGGAAGCACGCCGACGAAACAGGCGGCCCAGATCGCCATCGCCCGTGCACGCATCTCCTCCGAGCTCATCGCCTGAACGACCACGGTCGAGAGCCCGATGAAGACCACCCCGGTGAACCCTCCGATGACCGCGAGCACGAGCGAGAGCGCCACCGAGGTGGAGAACCCGATCGCGGCGATCACAGCGGCGCAGAGCAGGTAGCAGACGACCGCGGGCTCGCCCTTGTTCGTCCGCCCGGAGAGACGCAGAAGCGCCAGGGAGCCGAACACCGAGCCCAGCCCGACGAGGGAGATCATGAGCCCGAGCGTCGTCGCGCCCTCGTGGAGCTGGAAGCGGACGAGCCCGGGAATCATGAAGGCGACGGGTGGAGTCGCGAAGAGCCCCGCCAGCATCATCAGAAGCATCAGCGAGGCCATGCTGCGTTGGCCGAAGACGTAGCGGAGCCCCTCCTTCATCGATTGACCGACGCCGAGGGCGGCCACCGAGAGGTGGCCGCGCGACCCCGGGAGAAGCGCCAGCGCCCACAGCACGGCGAGGAAGCTGAAGGCGTTGACGCCGAAGACCCAGGTCGGGCCGGCGGAGGCGAGGAGGAGCCCCGCGATCGCAGGGCCGACGAACCGCGCGAGCTGGAGCGAGAGGCTGTTGAGCGCGACGGCGCTCTCGAGATCCTTGTCCGGGACCGTCGAGGCGAGGTAGGCCTGGAAGGCGGGGAAGCTGAGCGTCCCGAACGTGCCGCCGAGGAATGCGAGCACGCCCATCAGGAAGACACTCAGGCTGCCGGTCGCCCAGAGGACGGCAAGCGCGACCGCGACCCCCATGTTGGCGCCCTGGAAGATGAGGAGCACCTTGCGGCGGTCGAAGCGGTCGGCGAGCACGCCTGCGGGCAGCGCGAAGGCAAGGTTGGGAATCGTGTTGAGGAAGCCGATCAGGCCGAGAGTCGCCGCCGAGCCGCCGAGGAGCAGCACGACATAGCCAAAGGCTCCCGCCTCGATCCAGCTCCCGGTCAGCGAGAGCAGCATGCCGGCGAAATACCGCCGGAAGAGCTTGTGTCGCAGGGCGGCCACGGCTCCACGCCACGGCGATCTCCGCTCGGGCGCCTCGGAAGCATGCGGCTCCGCCTTTCCCAGGAGCGCGAGCACTCCGCCGCGGACGGCGTATGCATCGAAGCCTCGGTCCCTCAGCCAGTGCGCCACCCGGACGCTCGTCGCTTCGTTCAGTCAGGTGCAGGCGAGCAGGATCGGCCGGTCGCGCGGGAGTTCGTCCAGCAGGCCGGGGATCTCATCTGGCGGGATCCTGCGAGCTCCCTCGAGGGGAAGCTCGTCGTCCCCGTACCTCCGCACGTCCACGAGGAGAGCGCCCTCGGAGATGAGCTGCCGGGCTTCCTCGGGCTCCACTCGGCGGGGAGAGCGCCGGATGGCCGTCGGGAGGCCGTAGCGAGTCGTGCGGGTGGACACGGAGACAGCCTATGCCCACCAGCTGTCCGCAAGGAAAGGGGCATCGCCGGTCGAACTGAACCCCCGCGGGCGGCCGCAGGCGCCGCTCACGTTGAAAGGAGCACGGATGAACTTCGGCCTTCGAGCATTGTTGTTCCTCCTCGCGACGATCCTTTTCGTCGTCGCCGCCCTGAACAACGACAACTTCGCCGACCTCGTTTCGGTCGGCCTCGCTGTCTTGGCAGGCGGCTTCCTCGTCGAGGAGACCGGCTTCGGCCGCATGATGGGCTCGCGCCGAGCCGGCTAGCGCGAAACGGCCACACTAGAAAACCCCCGTCCGCGGGGGTTTTTTAGTGGACCCGACCCGTGCGTATCCTGCTGCCATGGGCACGGAGCTCGCCATCCGCATGCGCGGCGTCGTCAAGCGCTACGGGCCGATCACCGCCGTCGGCGGGCTCGACCTCGACGTCCCGATAGGCACCTGTGTCGGCCTGCTCGGCCCCAACGGCGCGGGGAAGTCGACCACGATGCGGCTCCTCACCGCGCAGTCCATCGCCGACGAAGGCGAGATCGAGGTGCTGGGCTTCCGGCTCCCGGACGAGTCGAAGCAGGCCCGGGCACAGTGCGGCGTCACTCCTCAGCTCGACAACCTCGACACCACGCTGACCGTCGAGCAGAACCTGCTCGTCTTCGCGCACCTCTACCGGATTCCCCGCACGGAACGGCACGAGGCGATCGAGCGCGCCCTCGTGATGGCCAAGCTCGTCGACCGCCGCGACTCGCGCGTGGACAAGCTCTCGGGCGGAATGCGACGGCGCCTCCTCATCTCTCGCGCGCTCGTCCATCGGCCCCGTCTCGTCCTGCTGGACGAGCCTACGGTCGGCCTCGACCCCCAGGTGCGCCAGGAGCTCTGGGCACTGATCGACGCGCTGCGCAGCAGCGGCACGACGATCCTGATGTCGACGCACTACATCGAGGAGGCGCAGCGCCTCGCGGACACCGTGCTGATCATGTCGCACGGGAAGGCGGTGGCCGCCGGGCCGCCGTCCAAGCTCGTCCGCGAGCACGCCGGGGGCCAGGCGCTCGAAGTCTACGGGCCTCCCGCTCGCCTCGCCGAGGTCGAGGCCGAGGCCGGAGCCGCCGGGATGCGAACCCGCCGCACGGGAACGAGCATCTCCATTCTCGGCGTCGACGGCGACGGCAAGGTCGGCTTCGAGGGTGAGAGGCGACCCGCCAACCTCGAGGACGTCTTCGTTCTCCTGACCGGCGAGGAAATCGCCTGATGGCCGCGGTCGAGTCCCGTCCCGCACGGCTGGGCCGCCTGGAGCGCTCGGCCCTGACGGGCGTGCTCGTGCGCGAGGTGGTCAACTACTCGTCCTACTGGCGGTCGAGCACGTTCTCCTCGACCGTCGAGCCGACGATCTACCTGCTGGCGTTCGGGTTCGGCTTCGGGTCGCTCGTCAGCACGATCGGAGGCTACGACTACGTCGACTTCGTCGGCACGGGAACCGTCGCGACCGCGGTGCTTTTCTCGAGCGCGTTCCCGGCCATGTTCGGGACGTTCGTCAAATACAGTTTTCAACATACATATGACGCCATCCTGGCCGCTCCCGTAGACACCGAGGAGCTGGTCACGGCGGAGGCACTGTGGATCGCGACGCGGGCCGGGGTCTACGGATGTGCCCCGATGCTCGTTGCCATGGCCTTCGGCCTCGACCCGTCGTGGGGCATGCTCGTCGTCCCGTTCATCGGCTTCCTCGCCGGCTACGGTTGGGCCTGCTTCGGGATCATGACGGCGGGCTTCGCCAAGTCCATCGAGAACTTCAGCTACATCGTCAGCGCGGTGATCACGCCCTTGTTCCTCGTAGCCGGCACGTTCTTCCCGATCAGCGGGTTGCCTCAGTGGGCACAGGTGCTAGCGCAGTTCAATCCTCTCTACCACTGCGTGCAGCTCGTGCGGGATGCGGTGTTCGGTTTCGCAGGCTGGGTCGACGTCTACCACGTCGCCGTCCTCGTCGCCTTCGGACTCCTCATGTGGCGCATCGCGATATATGCGATGGAGCGGAAGCTGATCGACTGACGCGCGGCGCAGGCGTATGCTCGGCGCGAACAGCTACCCGGGAGGTGGGTCGTGGCGATGAAGCTGAACATGCTTCCCCCGTCCGTCAACAACATGTCGGTGCGTGTCTTCGTTCGCGCGGTGGGTCTACCCGTCGAAGAGGAGAACGTCTGGGGGCAGACGCAGGGGGACGAGTACAAGGCCAGGGTTCCGTCTGGACTGACCCCGTCGATCGAGAGCGACGAGTTGCCCAAGGGCGCGATGTGGGAGAGCTGCGCCGTGATGATGTATCTCGCTAGTCGCGAGGGGCGCGACGACCTCTATCCCACCGACCTCACCAAGCGCGCGATGGTCGACAGCGCGAACTTCTACACGATGAGCATCCTCTACCCGCTGGTGGCCCGAGCGACGTATCCCCGGCTCAGCTTCGCCGGCTACCCGGGCGAGGTCGCGACCTCCGAAGCGTCGTCGAAAGACAAGGAAACAGCCCGCAAGGCAGCCGAGGCGGCGCTCCCCGGCATCCTCGACGTCTATCGCGACTTCTTCCTCGCCGACGGCGACTTCATCGGCGGCGACAAGCCTTCCATCGCGGATATTCGCCTTGTCTGCACGCTGGAGTTCCTGGCCGTAACGGACATCGAACTCCCGGACTGGCTGAAGGAGTACACGGAGCGGGTGGAGACGGCGCTCGGCGACGCCTACAGCGAACCGGCGGCCGACGTGCGCGGCTACATCGCGCAGGCTACGGGCGAGGCGGTCGCCACCTAGCGAGTTCGTTCTCAGCTTCGGGCCCTCGGATGCCGATAACCGCATCCGATGGATCAGGCTGACTTTCCCTGGCGTCCCCTCGGGCTGCTGCTCGTCGACAAGGGTCTCATGACCTCGAACGAGCTCGAGCTCGCTCTGGCCGAGCAGCGGCGCACCGGCCGGCTGCTCGGGCAGATCCTCGTCGGCCGAGGCTACGTCAAGAGCCTCGCGCTCACCCAGGCGCTCGCCGAGCAGCACGGCGTCGAGCTCCGCGCGTCGGATGCCGACGAGGAGCCCGACCTCGAGCCGGGAACGGAGCCCGACTACGGCTTGGGCGATCGCGCCTGGCGACCGCTCGGCAAGATTCTGCTCGAGAAAGGGTTCCTGAACCAGGTCGAGCTCGAGGGCGCCCTGGCGGAGCAGACGGACCATCCGGAGCGCCGACTGGGCGAGATCCTCGTCGCACAGGGCCTCCTGAGTGGCGCAGCCCTGGCCATTGCCCTCGCCGACCAGCACGGGCTCGACGTGGGGACCGAGCAGAAGCTCGACGCGGAGCTCGAGATCGTCGTCAGGCCGCCAGCGCCGGGCGAGCCCGTCTACCGGGTCTACGAGGTCGCGTACGAGCCCACCTACAGGCTTGGCTCGATCCTCTCCGAGAGCCCGAACTTCCTCGAGGCAGCCGATTTCGCCTGCGAGTACGTCGAACGGCGTAGCCCGCAGGGCGTCGAGATCCAGAAGAGCGCCGGCGACTCGCGCGAGACGGTCTGGACGTACAGCGAGAGCCGTGCGGACGCCGAGGCCGCCGCGCGGAAGAACCTCGTCCAGACGTTCGGGTTCGACCCGATGCGCTGGGACACGCGCGGCCAGTTCGACACGCCGACGAAGTAGCTCTACGTCAGTACGCGGTAACGGAGGTGAACCATGCCGTTGCCGAAGCGCCGCTCGTCGGTGAGCTCGAGCTTCTGCCGCAGCTTGTCGGGCAGAAATCTCTTGCCGCCGCCGACGATCATCGGCGCCACGAAGAAATGGCATTCGTCGACCAATCCGGCCTCGAAAGCGTGCGCGGCGAGGTTCGGGCCCCCGATCAGCAGGTCGGTCTCCGCCGATTCTTTGAGCCCGCGCACGTCCTCGGCGTCGAACTCAGTCTCGATCCGCGTTCTGGCCGTCGAGGGCGAGGTCAAGGTTCGCGAGTAGACGATCTTGTCTGCCGCCTGCCAGATCTCCGCGAACTCCTGGATGTAGGAGGGATGGTCAGGAGTGTTCAGCGTCTCCCACGCAGCCAAGACCTCGTAGAGCCGCCGACCGTAGAGGTGGGTGCCGATCGGCCGCTCGAGCTCGTTGATGAACTCGTGGACCTCCTCGTCCGGCTCTCCCCAGTCGAACTTGCCGTTCTCGTCGGCGATGTATCCGTCGAGCGAGGAGATCGCTGCATAAATGAGGCTGCCCATGACGAGCGATGGAGCGTACCGGGATCGAACCCGTGACCCGGTGGAACGAACGAGACGAGGGCGCTACGCTCGCGGTCGTGCCACCGGTCAGCTTCTTCTTCACCGATCGAAGGCTGAGCGTGTCAGAGGACGCAGCGGCTTCGCTGGTAGCCGAGCTCCAAAACCGATCCGACTCCTCGCAAACCGCCCGCAGCCTCGCGGAGAGGATCGAGACCGAGGCTCACCGCGGCAGGCTCGCCGCGCCCGGTCAGGATCTCGAGCTCAACTACGAGGAGCAGCGTGAGCTCCTGGAAGCGCTGAAGGCCACGACGGAGGCGTGGCCCGAAGAAGACAAGCACGCACTCCGCGAGCTCCAACTCGCGCTTACCTTTCACTTGAGCCAGCAAGAGCGCGATCAGACCTGACCCGACGCTCGCAGCGCCGGCAGCGCGAGGGGGCTCACCTCGACCGAGGAACGGCGGGCCGATTTGCGCCGGCTTC
>Ga0307277_10000073_pt1 | contig 29909 bp, 28 predicted proteins | sample ER_DNA_116_FD_194473 | JGI IMG/M metagenome (GOLD analysis project Ga0307277, IMG submission 194473) | Bulk soil microbial communities from the East River watershed near Crested Butte, Colorado, United States - ER_DNA_116 | ecosystem: Environmental > Terrestrial > Soil > Floodplain | place...
TCGACCACGACGCCTTTGGAGCCCTCTACCGCCACGCCGATGAGGCCATCGGCCGCGATGCGGCCGGCCTTCTTGGCGGCCTTGGCGAGACCTCGCTTGCGCAGCAAATCGACGGCCTGTTCCATCACGCCGCCGGTTTCCTGCAGCGCCGCCTTGCAGTCCATCATGGGCGCACCGGTGCGTTCGCGCAGCTCCTTGACCATTTGCGCCGTGATATTGGCCATACCTAAGATTCCTTTGTGCTGTGCCAGCCCGTCACCGCAAGCGCCGCCTCAAGACACGTGAGACGGACAGCGCCGCTGCTTTCTCAAAACCCGCGCGGCCCAAGATGACGCTAGCGCTACTCTGCGGTCAGCTCTTTTGACTGCGCGATCCAACCTTCCATCCGGCCGGGCAATCCGACTTCCTCACCGATCTTATGTGCGGCCTCGGGCCCCAGCCCCGCGATCTGCCAGTAATGAAAAATCCCGAGATCGTTGAGCTTCTTTTCGATGGTAGGCGAGACATGGTGCAGCGTCGTGAGGTCGTCGGCGACGCCGCGCGGCCCGGAGAGCACCTCGTAACCGGGCGCCTCGGTGGCCGCCGGCAGTTCTTCCACGATCGGTTCGGCCGCGGCGCCGGTATCGACCCCGAGCTCACCTTGCGCGCGCGAGATACCGTCGATTGCAGCCTTCGCCGCAAGATCGCAGTAAAGCGTAATGGCGCGGCTCGCGTCGTCATTTCCCGGCACGATGAAGGTGATGCCGTTGGGATCGCAGTTGGTGTCGACCACCGCCGCGACCGGTAGACCAAGACGGCGCGCTTCCTTGATGGCGATGTCCTCCTTGTTGGTGTCGATCACGAACAGGAGGTCGGGAAGGCCGCCCATGTCCTTGATGCCGCCGAGCGCGCGGTCGAGCTTGTCGCGCTCGCGTTGCAGCGTAAGCCGCTCCTTCTTGGTGTAGCCTGTGGACTCTCCCGAAGACAGCATCTCCTCGAGCTTGCGCAGCCGCGAGATCGATTGCGAGATGGTCTTCCAGTTGGTGAGCGTGCCCCCCACCCAGCCCGAATTGACGTAATACTGTGCCGACTTTTTGGCCGCCTCGGCAATGGCATCCTGCGCTTGCCGCTTGGTGCCGACGAAGAGGATACGCCCGCCATTGGCAACAGTGTCGCTCACCGCCTGCAGCGCGCGGTGCAGCATCGGAACGGATTGGGCAAGATCGATGATGTGGATGTTGTTGCGGGTACCGAAGATGTATTCAGACATCTTCGGATTCCAGCGGTGAGCCTGATGGCCGAAATGAACGCCAGCCTCCAACAGCTGGCGCATGGAAAAGTCAGGAAGCGACATGGTCTATTCTCCGGTTGAGCCGCCGCGGACCCGTGAGCTCATCCTCCCGTTGCGGTCGGAGCGAGCCACCGGACGGCTGTAACGCCAAGGTCCGCGTGTGAGATGACGGGGCTTATATAGGGATGAATCAGCGGGCGCAAGGATCGAGCAGGCCGATTACACCGCCTCCACCGCGACTACGCCCGGCACCGCCTTGATGGCGCCGGCGATCTGGGGCGAGACCTTGAAGCGGCCGGGAAGCTTTACCTCGACCTCGGTCCCCTCGCCCAGCATGAGTACCAGCGCGACCTCGCCGTTGTCGGTCGCCGCGCGAACCGGCCCTTCGAGCCGCTTGGCGACGCTCTCGATCGGCGCCTCGTCGCGCAGGAAAACGCGCAAGCCCTTGGCCAGCTTGGCCGCCGCCTGATCGAGCGGCTCGACCATTTGGATACGCGCACGCACGTCATCCCCCTGCAGTTCCGCCGAAAGCATCAGCAACACCGCGGCGCCGGGCTCGAGCAGGTCGCGGAATTGCGCCAGCCCTTCCGAGAACACGACCGCCTCGTAGTGCCCGCTCGGATCCGACAGTTCGATGATCCCCATCTTGCTTCCGGTGCGCGTGCGCCGCTCCGTGCGTGCCACCACGGTACCGGCGACCCGGCCGGCGCTGGCGCCGCCGCGCACCGCGCGCGCAAACTCGGCCCAAGACTGCACCCGCATGCGTTTGAGAACGGCGGCATAGTCGTCCAGCGGATGGCCGGAAAGAAAGAAGCCGATCGCGCCGAACTCTTTCTGTAGCCGCTCTGCAGGAAGCCATGGCTCGATTTGGCCGATCGCAAGCGGGGGGCGCGCGGCACCGCCGCCGAACAGCTCCGACTGGCCGACCGAAAGATCGTCATGGGCGCGCTGCGCGCTCGCAAGCATCGCATCGACGGCGGCGAAGACGCGCGCACGGTTTGCGTCGAGAACATCGAAGGCGCCGGCAGCGGCAAGGCTTTCAAGCACCCGCTTGTTGATCGCGTGCGGGTTGATGCGCGCCGCGAAATCGGACAAATCGACTAACGGCCGCTCGCCGCGGGCATGGACGATAGCCTCGACCGCCTGGCGGCCGACGCCTTTGAGCGCGGCGAGCGCGTAGTGGATGGTCGAACCCTCCACCTCGAAATCGACGCCGGAGTGATTAACCGACGGCGGCTCGACCTTCACGCCCAGCCGCTCGGCCTCGGCGCGAAACTCCGAAAGCTTGTCGGTATTGCCCATGTCAAGCGTCATGGACGCCGCGAGAAACTCGACCGGGTAATTCGCTTTCATAAACGCGGTCTGATAGGCGACCAGCGCATAAGCGGCAGCGTGGCTCTTGTTGAAGCCGTAATCGGCGAAACGCGCGAGCAATTCGAAGATCGCTTCGGCTTGACCCTGGTCCATGCCGCGCTCGACGGAGCCGGATACGAAGCGGCTGCGCTGCTTCTGCATTTCGCTGCGGATCTTTTTTCCCATGGCGCGCCGCAGCAGGTCGGCTTCGCCGAGCGAATAGCCGGCGAGGATTTGCGCCGCCTGCATCACCTGTTCCTGGTAGACGATGACGCCGAAGGTCTCGCGCAGGACCGGCTCGAGCTTGGGATGGATGTAGTCGGGCTGCTCCATGCGATGCTTGCGCGCGCAGTAGGTCGGGATGTTGGCCATCGGGCCGGGGCGATAGAGCGCGACCAGCGCGATGATGTCCTCGAAGCGGTCCGGCCGCATGTCGAGCAGCGCGCGCCGCATGCCCTGGCTTTCCAACTGGAAGATGCCCACCGCCTCGGCGCGCGCGAGCATGGCGTAGGTCTTCTCGTCATCGAGCGGGATCGCCGCCAGGTCGATCTCGACGCCGCGCTTGCGCAGGAGCGCCGCCGCCTTTTCCAGGACGGTAAGCGTCTTGAGGCCGAGGAAGTCGAACTTTACCAGGCCCGCCTGCTCGACCCATTTCATGTTGAATTGGGTCACCGGCATGTTGGATTTGGGATCGCGATAGAGCGGCACCATCTCGGTGAGGGACCGCTCGCCGATAACGATGCCGGCGGCATGCGTCGAGGCGTGACGGTGCAGCCCTTCGAGCTTTTGCGCAATATCGAACGCACGCGCGACCAAGGGATCACCGTCGCGCGCCGCCTGCAGGCGCGGCTCGTCATCGATCGCCCGCTTCAGCGTGACGGGGTTGAGCGGGTTCTGCGGCACGAGCTTGCATAGTTTGTCGACTTGCCCGTACGGCATCTGCAGCACGCGGCCGACGTCGCGCAGCACGCCGCGCGCCTGCAAGGTGCCGAAGGTGATGATCTGCGCTACGCGAGCGCGCCCGTAGCGCTCCTGCACGTAGCTGATGACCTCATCGCGCCGATCCTGGCAGAAGTCGATGTCGAAATCCGGCATCGACACGCGTTCGGGATTGAGGAAACGCTCGAACAGGAGGCCGAACCGAATGGGATCGAGATCGGTGATGGTGAGCGCGTAGGAGACGAGCGAGCCCGCGCCCGAGCCGCGACCCGGCCCGACTGGAATGCCCTGCGCTTTCGCCCATTGGATGAAATCAGAGACGATGAGGAAATAGCCGGGGTACTTCATTCCTTCGATGACGTTGAGCTCGAAGGCGAGGCGCTCGCGATACTCCTCGACGCTATGGCCGGGGGCGATGCCGTGGACCCGCATGCGGTGTTCGAGCCCGGCCTCGGCGCGCCTGCGCAATTCGGCCGCCTCGTCGGCTGCGGCGCCATCCGCGCCAACCGAGAAGCGCGGCAGGATCGGCGCTCGCACCCGCGGCCGGAACGCGCAGCGCCGTGCGATCTCGACCGTGGAGGCAACCGCCTCGGGCAGATCGGAAAAGAGCGCCGCCATTTCCGCGCGGGTCTTGAACCGGTGCTCGGGCGTGAACTGGCGCCGGTCGGTTTCGGCGACCAGGCGCCCTTCGGCGATGCAGATAAGCGCGTCGTGCGCCTCGTAGTCCTCCTGCGTCGCAAACAGCGGCTCGTTGGCGGCAATAAGGGGAATCCCGCGTTCATAGGCGAGCGTGATGAGCGCCGGCTCGACCTTGCGTTCGGCGCTACGGCCATGGCGCTGCAATTCGATATAAATCCGATCGCCGAACAGCCGCTCGAGCGCCTCGCAACGGCTCTGCGCCAGATGGCCCTGCCCGGCGGCGATCACCGCATCCAGCGGCCCGCCGGGCCCGCCGGTCAGCACGATCAACCCTTCAGTCTCCCCGGCGAGCCAGGCAAGCGGCAAATGCGGCGGCTCGTTCGGGGAGGTCTCCAGAAAGGCGCGGGAGGCAAGCCGCATGAGGCTGCGATAGCCGCTCTCGCGCGCGGCGAGGAGCACGATGCGGGGGCGATCGAATTGCGCACCTGCTCCCGTACGCGGGAAAGCTTCCTGGTCGCCGAAATCGACCGCCAGCGCGCAGCCGACGATCGGCTGGATGCCCGCCGCCGCCATCTTGTCGGAGAATTCAAGCGCTCCGAACATATTGTCGGTGTCGGTGAGCGCGAGCGCGGGCTGACGGTCCGACTTGGCGAGTTCGCACAGCCGCGCGATGGGCAAGGCGCCTTCGAGCAGCGAATAGGACGAATGCACGTGCAGATGGACGAAGCCAGGCATCAAACCCTCGGGCGATTCTCGACGCGTTGCGAATCTGAGGGTGCGTGGAGGCGCTGTCTATCGTGGGCAAGCTCGCTGCGGGCGGCTTGTCCCCAACATCTCGCACGTGGGGTACACGTCGACGAGGCACGCCCCGGTGCGATCCCTCAAAGGGCCGCGATCCCTCAAAGGGCCGCGATCACTTGCGCCCAGATCGCGACCATGCCCAAGAACAGGGCCAGCGACGCCAGCGTCGCGGCCTCCTCAACGACGGCACGAACCATGACACCTAACTCCCACCCGCGGAACGAGAGGTGAACATAGTTCATGATATGTTCGCGTGTCAAGTCGGCCTAGTGGGCTGAAACGAAGCCCACTCAAAGTTCGCAACAAAAGGAAGAAACCCCTAGGCTAACGCACGTATAAGTTGCGTTATTTTTTCAAAAAACAGGCGGAAACAGGCGCGGCGACCCGTGGCAAAGAGCCAAGCTAAGCCCCCGCTTCGCTGGGATGGGCGGCACGGCTCATCTCCGCCCATCAGCCCAGTTCCACCACCAGTCCATCCTTGAGGGTGACGCGCCGGTCCATGCGCGCGGCGATGTCCATATTGTGGGTGGCGACGACGACCGCGAGGCCGGAGGCCTGCACCAGCTGGGTGAGCGCGGAGAACACGTGCTCGGAGGTGCGCGGGTCGAGGTTTCCCGTCGGCTCGTCGGCGAGCAGAATGCGCGGCGCGTTGGCAACCGCGCGCGCGATGGCGACGCGCTGCTGTTCGCCCCCGGAAAGCTCCGCCGGGCGGTGGGTGAGGCGCTCCTTCAATCCGAGATAGCCGAGCAGGTCGCTCGCGCGGCGCGTCGCTTCCTGGCGCGAGAGGCCGCGGATCATCTGCGGCATGATCACGTTCTCGATCGCGGAAAACTCCATCAGCAAGTGATGGAACTGGTAGACGAAGCCGATCTCGACCCGGCGGATGCGCGTGCGCTCGGCGTCCGAGAGCTCCGAGGTCGCGATCTGATCGATATAGACTTCCCCGGCGTCCGGATGCTCGAGCAGTCCGGCGATATGCAAGAGCGTGGACTTGCCGGCGCCGGAGGGGGCAATCAGCGCCACCGATTGGCCCGGCCATATGGCGAGCTCGGCGCCTTTGAGGATGTCCAGCGTGACGTCGCCTTGGCGGTAATGCCGGTCGATCTTGTGCAGGAACAGGATCGGCGGCTGCTCCTCCTCGCGCGCGCCGGTCTGCGGCCTCGTCGCCGCGCCGATCGTCTCACTCATAGCGTAGCGCCTCGACCGGATCGAGGCGCGCCGCGCGCCAAGCCGGATAGAGTGTCGCCAGCAGCGACAACGTGAGCGCCATAATCACCACCGCCGTGGTCTCGCTGGCGTCCAGGTCGGCGGGCAGTTTCGACAGGAAATAGAGCTCGGGCGAGAACAATTCGGTGTTCGTCAGCCATGACAGGAAACGGCGGATCGATTCGATGTTGAGGCAGACCACCAGCGCCAACAGGAAACCCACGAGCGTGCCGACCACGCCGACCGAGGCGCCGGTGACCATGAAGATGCGCATGATCCCGCCCTGGCTCACGCCCATGGTGCGCAGAATGCCGATGTCGCGCCCCTTGTCCTTCACCAGCATGATCAGCCCGGACGTGATGTTGAACGCCGCCACGATCACGATGATGGTCAAGATGAGAAACATGACGTTGCGCTCGACCTGCAGCGCATTGAAAAAGGTGGCGTTGCGTTGGCGCCAGTCTATCAGGAAGGTCGGCCGTCCGGCCGCCTCGGTGATGAGCCGGCGCTGGTAATCAATCTGATCGGGATTTTCGACATAGACCTCGATGGCGGTAACGTCGCCGGCGCGGTTGAAATAGGCCTGCGCTTCGGGAAGCGGCATGAACACGAAGGCGGAATCGTACTCCGACATGCCGACCTCGAACACCGCGGCGATCCGATAGGACTTGATCCGCGGCGTGGTCCCCATCGGCGTCACCGCCCCGCGCGGGGCAACCAGGGTCACGCTGTCGGCTGCCCGCAGCGATAGCTGATCGGCCAACCTGCGGCCAATGGCGACCCCCTGCCCTTCGTCGAAGCCTTCGAGCGTGCCCTGGCGGATATTGTTGGCAACGGAAGGCAGCTTGGCGAGATCGGCGGCGCGCACGCCGCGCACGAGCACGCCCGAGGCATTGAACGGCGAAGATGCAAGCGCCTGGCCCTCGACCACCGGTGCGGCAAGGATCACGCCGGGAACCTTGGAGATGCGCTCGGAAACCGGCTCCCAGTCGGTGAGCGGCTGCTCCAGCGGCTGGATCAACAGATGGCCATTGATGCCCAAAATCTTGTCCAGCAGCTCCTTCCGAAAGCCGTTCATTACCGCCATGACGATGATGAGAGTGGCGACGCCGAGCATGATGCCAAGAAACGAGAATCCGGCATTGACCGAGATGAAACCCTCCTTCCGCCGCGCACGCAAATAGCGCAGCGACAGCATCCATTCGAACGGCGCGAACGGGCGGGTGCGGGTCGGCTCGTGCATCGATCTAATCCCGGTCCCCCGATTTTCACACGATTCTGGCCGTTTCAGGCCCTCCGCGGGATACGGCCTGCGCGAGAGTTCCGACGGGTGGTGCGGAACCTCTCCTCGTTATGCGCCCGAATCATCGCGCCAGCCGCTCGCACGCATCGGCCTCGCTCATCAGTTCGCGGCTGCCGTCGGCGCGTTTTTTGACCTCGACCTTGCCCTCCGCAAGGCCCTTCGGCCCGACCAGGACCTGCCAGGGAATACCGATGAGATCGGCGGTGGCGAATTTCGCGCCCGGCCGCTGGTCGAGATCGTCGTAGAGCACGTCGATGCCTTTGGCGCTCAGCGCGCGGTAAAGCCGCTCACAGGCGGCATCGGTGTCGGCGCCACCTTGCTTGAGGTTGAGGAGCGCGACTTTGAACGGCGCGACCGCCTCCGGCCATTTGATGCCCGTCTCGTCGTGGAACGCTTCGATGATCGCGCCGACCAGGCGTGATACGCCCACGCCGTAAGAGCCGCCATGCACCGGCCGCTCGATCCCGTCGGAGCCCGCCACGACCGCCTTCATCGGCTCGGAATACTTGGTGCCGAAATAGAAGATCTGGCCGACCTCGATGCCACGGGTGTGCAAGCGCTTGTCGGCGGGAACGTCGCGTTCGAAGCGCACGGGATCGTGCACGTCCTCAGTCGCAGCATAGAGGCTGGTCCACGGACGGATGTGGGGCATCAAATCCGCCTCGTAATCGACCTCCTCGCCGGGAATAGGCAGTTCGAGCACGTCGCTATTGCAGAAAACCCCGGACTCGCCGGTTTCCGCGAGAATGATGAACTCGTGCGAGAGGTCGCCGCCGATGGGCCCGGTTTCCGCCGCCATCGGAATGGCTTTAAGCCCCATGCGCGCAAAGGTGCGCAAATAGGCGACGAACATCTTGTTGTAGGAGAGCCGCGCCGCCGCTTCGTCGATATCGAACGAGTAGGCATCCTTCATCAAAAATTCGCGCCCGCGCATCACGCCAAAGCGCGGGCGTTGCTCGTCGCGGAATTTCCATTGGATGTGATAGAGGATCTTCGGCAACTCGCGATACGAGCGAACATAGGCGCGGAAAATTTCGGTGATCATGTCCTCGTTGGTCGGCCCATAAAGCATGTCGCGCTCATGGCGATCTTTGATGCGCAACATTTCCGGGCCGTAGGCGTCATAACGCCCGCTCTCGCGCCAAAGGTCAGCGAGCTGCAAGGTGGGCATCAAGAGTTCGATCGCACCCGCGCGATCCTGCTCCTCGCGAACGATCTGCTCGATCTTCTTGAGCACCCGGAACCCGAGCGGCAGCCAGGCGTAAATGCCGGCCGCCTCCTGGCGGACCAGCCCTGCCCTCAACATCAGCCGATGGGAGACGACTTCTGCCTCCTTGGGTGTCTCGCGAAGGATGGGCAGGAGGTAGCGTGAGAGGCGCATGGGGCTCGGGACTCGTGGCCGGTCGGGTCCACCGAGTGAAACCGGAACGGAGACAAAAAGACAAGGGCTGTCAAAGCCTTCCACGCGCGTTTTGCATTGGCTTCATCGGCGCTGCTGCGGCCATGCCGCGCCGTACCCGCCCGCGAGAGATTTCACGGGTTTCCGCGACGTTTTGACTTTGATGACAAACGAAGCGGGATGGGCTAGCGTCCCACCCGCGGGGCCGAGGGGCGAGCAACGCCGTCGGCCCACGCAGTCCAAGTCTTGGGAGGAACAAGCCGGCGCAAAGTCGCCGCCGTCTCGATCACCCAACAATTTCGAGGCGTAAGCGTAGCGTTGAGTAGGCGTCTTGGGAGCAGGGTCGTCCGCCCTGCTCGATTTTTTTGCGGAGTGAGCGCGCCAGGTCGGGGTTGTCTTGCGCTCGTGCCATTGTACGCCGGCCTACTGCGCAGACGAGCATCGCAATGTCGGGTGCCGCCGCGGCAGGCCACGGGCCATGAGCTCTCATGGGCGCGCGCGATCGGCTTCGGCTTTATCGTTCTCGCTCGGCTCGCGTTCATAGAGCCGCGCGGTCGCACGCTCGCCTATCTGTTCAAGGCGCCCTCTGCGCCGTCGCCACAATACGGTTGCGTAGATCAAGGCGACGGCGAGTACAGCAACCATGAGTAAGTCGATCACGAACCAAAGCCACCCGCCGGCATCGCTGTCCATCGTTGCGCTCCTGCGTATCGCGCAACGTCAACGCGACAGAAGGTCTTCCGATCCACGCTGTGTCGGCCCGGTGCCGATTCGGTAAACCATTGCCGCAGTTGAGTTTTGTCGCGACGCTTGGCGCGGACTCGGCTCAGATCTCCCCGCTAACGCGGCACGCCGAGGAGCGCGGCGAGATCGTCGAGGGCGATCAATCGATAAGTGTAAACGAAATGCCAGATCGCGAACACGACGGCTGCGACACTGGTGGTCCAAACCAGCTTGCGTTTGAGGTTCGGGATCGCCGGCGCACCGGGATCGCTGCCGGGCGTGATCGTCCCCTGCTCGTGTTGGCTGCGAACGCCCCAGGGCAGAACCGCGAACAGCACGACCCACCAGATGATGAAATAGATCGCGATCGAGGTGGCTAGCGACATCGTGGCAACGGTTCAATCGTCAATTCGGCCGAAGCCGCGATAGCGGCGGTGGTTGCGGAGTGCGCTTCGCGCACACGCGGCTAAGCTGGCGCAGACCGCAGCGTACAGTTCCAGACGACGAAAAGTCAGTGTTCCCTATGCCTGCTCGAGCTCGATGAGCGTGCCGCAAAAGTCCTTCGGGTGTAGGAACAGCACGGGCTTGCCATGGGCACCCATCTTCGCCTCGCCATCGCCGAGCACCCTCGCACCTTGCGCCTTGAGACTGTCCCGCGCGGCGCGAATATCTTCGACTTCGTAGCACACGTGGTGAATGCCGCCGTCGGGATTGCGCTCGAGGAATTTCGCTATCGGGGACGCGGCCCCGAGCGGCTCGATGAGCTCGATCTTGGTGTTGGGCAAGGTGATGAAAACGGTCGTAACCCCGTGCTCCGGCTGCGGCGCCGCCTGGGATACCTGTGCGCCCAGGGTGCGGCGATAGACGTCTGCAGCCTTGGCGATGTCGCGCACGGCGATCGCTACATGATTGAGCCGTCCGATCATGGTCATCTCCTGCGACCGTTTCATTGCTCCTCCGCCCCCACGCGGACCGACAAGCGTCGAGGACGCGGGTTAGGAGCCGCGCATCCATCTTTGTTTTCGATGATCATGGATCGCCGGGTCAAGCCGGGACAACGTTTCCGTCAAACCTCGAGCACGTGCACGTGACATGTGGGCTTCTTGTTCCACACGGCGCTCAGCGCGGCGCGCACCGCATTGCGTATAGCCTCGGCGAGCGCGTCGGGATCGCGTCGGCGAGCGCGCGGCATCGACTCGAAAGCCTCGACCGCGGCGTCATACGCGAGTTCCTCGGTGCGACGTCCCAGCGTGCCGGCTTCGGGGATCCCAGTCAGCCTCACCCGCAGGTCGCCGATCAAGTCGCCGCGTGCGTTCACCGCGAGCGCAACCGAGACCATCCCGGCAAAACCGAGCCGACGGCGATCGGCGACGGTGCGCTCTTCCGCGCTGACGACCAGCGCGCCGTCTTTGTAGAGCCGTCCCGCCGGCACTTCGTCGATCTTTCCCGGATCTCCCGGCGCGAGCCGCACCAGTTCCCCATCGCGACACAGAACCACCTTGCCGACGCCGGCGCGACGCGCGACCTCGGCATGCTCGACCATGTGCAGAGCCTCCCCGTGCACCGGAATGAGGATCTGCGGCCGTACCCACCCAATCATGTCGATCAACTCGCTCACCCGCGGATGCCCGGAGACGTGCACGAGATGGGTGCGGTCGGTGATGACCTCGATCCCCTGGGTAACGAGGCCGTTGATGACCCGCATGACCGCCTTTTCGTTGCCGGGGATAGCGCGCGAGGAGAAGATCACGCGATCGCCGCGCGAGAACGCCACTTCAGGATGATCGTCATGAGCGATGCGGGCGAGCGCCGCCCGCGGCTCGCCCTGGCTGCCGGTGCAGAGCGCGAGCACTTTGTCCGGCGGCAGATGACCATAGACCTCCGCCGAGCGAAAATCCTGGATGCCGTCGAGGTAGCCGGTCTCACGCGCGACCTGCGCGATGCGCTCCATGGCACGGCCCACCAGCACGACCTCGCGCTCACACGCGGCCGCGGCCTGCGCCACCGCGCGCAGCCGCGCCACGTTGGAGGCGAACGTCGTGACCGCGACCCGCGCTGGGGCGCTGCAGATGAGCTCGGCGAGACACTTGGCAACGTCAGCCTCCGAGGGGGAGCGGCCCTCGCGGAAGGCGTTGGTCGAGTCCCCGATCAGCGCGAGGCATCCCTCGTTGCCGAGGGCGCGCAGCTTGGCTTCGTCAGTCGGAGGTCCGATCACAGGCGTCGGATCGATCTTCCAATCGCCGGTGTGGAGTACGGCGCCGACCGGCGTGCGGATGATGAGGCCGTTCGACTCCGGGATCGAATGAGCCATGGACACGAGTTCGATGTCGAACGGTCCAAGGCTGAATCGGCCGCCCAACGGCACGACGTTGACGGGAATTTCGGGTGCGCCAACTTCGCCCTCCCGCTTGGCCTCGATCAACGCGGCGGTAAATGGCGTGGCATAGACCGGAATATTGAGCCGCGGCCACAGGTCAAGCAAAGCGCCGAAGTGATCTTCGTGTGCATGTGTGAGCACGAGTCCCAAAAGGTTGCGTCGCTCTTCCGTGAGATAGCGGATATCCGGCATGATGAGATCGATGCCAGGGAGCGCATCATCGGCGAAAGCAACTCCGAAATCGACCGCGATCCATCGGCGGTGGCGCTCATCGCCGAATCCGTAAATCGCGAGGTTCATGCCGATTTCGCCGACTCCGCCGAGCGGCGCGAACACGAGCTCATCGGAGGGAGGCACGGGCGCGATTCCAATCACGTCCCGCTGCGGGGCGGTGCGGGCGTGAACACGTCGCCGGCGGCAATCGTCATGGCGTTGCCGTCGGGCAAGCGCAGGACGAGGCGGCCCGACTCGTCGAGCGCCTCGAAACGACCGACCAGCTCGCACTCGGCAAGTTGCACGCGCACGCTCTCTCCCATGCCGGCGGCGCGGGCAAGCCAGTCAGCGCGGATGGTGGAAAAGGCCTCGCCGGCGTTCCATTGCGCGAGGCGTCCGAGCATCTTGACCGAGAGCGCGCCGAACAGCGCGGCGGGGGAGACCGGCGCGCCGACACCGGCTAGGTCGGTCGCAGGAAAATCCGTGTCTGTCGGATGAGAGGAGCAATTGACCCCGATGCCGACGGCAACGGCGCTTATACCGCTCTCTGCTTCAATCAGGATGCCGCCCAACTTCGCGCCCGCGAGCAGAAGGTCGTTCGGCCATTTGATCCCCAGCAGCCGCTTGAGGTCGGCGGCGACCTCCACGACGGCATCGTGGGCAGCGAGCGCCGCGACGAACGAAAGTTGCGGCCAATGCTCGGCTGTCGCTGGGTCCGTGAGCAACAAGCTCGCGTGGAGATTGCCCTCCGGCGAAATCCAGGCCCGGCCGCGCCGGCCGCGACCGGCGGTCTGCCGCTCGGCGGTGACCCAGAGCGGCCCCTGGCCGCCTTCACGCGCCAGACGCAAAGCCTCGGCGTTGGTCGAGCCGAGCACCTCGTGCGCGATGAGCCGCACGCCCGCCGCAGTCGCCCTGGGCTCCAGTTTCATTCAGCGTCGAGCATCATTCAGAACAGCGACTTCGCCGCCACGTCTGCCGCCTGGATCAACGGGCTCGGATAAACGAAGAACAGGAGATTGAACAGGCCGGTGACCGCGAGCACGGCCTTGAGCTCGTGCGGCGTCGGCTCGAACGGCTTTGCCGGCTCGTCGAAATACATTGTCTTGACGATGGCCAAATAATAGTAACAACCCACGACGCTGGTGATTACGCCGATGACGGCAAGCGTGAACAGCCCCGCCTGAATCGCCGCGAGAAACACGTAGAACTTGGCGAAGAAGCCTGCGAGGGGTGGAACGCCGGCGAGCGAGAACAACAGCATGGCGAAGAAGAACGCCATCGTCGGGTTGGTGCGGGCAAGGCCGGCGAGATCTGCAATCTCTTCCACCATCTGCCCGTCGCGTCGCATCGACAGGATGCAGGCGAAGGCTCCGAGCGTCATGGCAACATAGATCGCCATATATACCAGCACGCCTTGAACGCCCTGCTGCGTTCCGGCGGCAAGCCCGACCAGGGCGAAGCCCATGTGGCCGATGGACGAATAAGCCATCAGGCGCTTAATGTTCTTTTGGCCGATGGCGGCAAAAGAGCCGAGCGCCATCGAGGCAATGGCGACGAAGACGACGATCTGCTGCCACTGGGCCAAGATGCCGGGAAACGCCACGATTGTCGTCCGCACGAACATGGCGATGCCGGCGACCTTGGGCGCGGCGGCAAAGAAGGCGGTGATCGGCGTCGGCGCGCCCTCGTAGACGTCGGGCGTCCACATGTGGAATGGCACCGCCGAAACCTTGAAGCAGAAGCCGGCGAACAGGAAAACCAGCCCGAACACCAGTCCGAGGTTGGCGGCGCCACTCGCTCCCGCACTCGCCGCCTTGGCGATACCGGCAAAACTCACCGTGCCGGTGAACCCGTAGACGAGTGAGGCCCCGTAAAGCAACATCCCGGAGGACAGCGCGCCGAGCACGAAATACTTCAGTCCCGCCTCGGTCGAGCGGACGGAATCGCGATCGATCGCCGCGACCACATAAAGCGCAAGGCTCATCAATTCGAGGCCGAGATAAAGCGCGATCAGGTCGGCGGCCGAGATGAGCATCATCATGCCGGCGCTCGAAAGCAGGATGAGGATCGAATATTCGAAGCTCCCGCGCTTCTCGACCGCGAGATAATGCGACGACATCACGATCGTCACTGCCGATCCCGCGAGCGCCAGAAGCTTGAGAAATCGGGCAAAGCCGTCCACCACGAAACTGCCGTTGAAGGTGACCAGATTGCCCGCGGGCAGCCAAACAACAATGGCACCTGCAAGGAGTAATATCAGGACCGCCCCCGCCTCGACGCCTTTGGTCGCTCGCTCGCCGCGGAACACCCCGACCATCAGCAGCAGCATGGCGCCGATGGCGAGCACTATTTCCGGCAAGGCGGGCAGCAGCGCGGGGATTTCGCCGGTGTCGCTCATCGTCGGTTTCGAGCCATGGTCAATGCGTCAAGAGGGCGGCAGTCTTGGCCGCTCCGATGGCGCGCTCGTAATTCTCGAGAAGCTGCGCAACCGAAGCCGCCGAGAGTTCGATCACCGGCTTCGGGTAGATGCCGAACAGAATCGTCAAGGCGACCAACGGACCAAGCGTGATGATCTCGCGGTAGTCGAGGTCCTTGATCGCAGCCAAGCTCGGCTTGGTCAGCGCGCCGAAGACGACCTTGCGGTAAAGCCACAGCGCGTAGACCGCCGAGAGGATGGTTCCGGTGGTCACCAGCGTCGCCACCCAGGTATTGATGCGGAACGTGCCGATGAGGGTGAGGAATTCCCCGATGAAACCGGTGGTGCCGGGCAGCCCCAAGTTGGCAAGCGTGAACACCATGAAGGCGGCGGCGTAGAGCGGCATGCGGTTGACGAGGCCGCCGTAGGCGGCGATTTCCCGGGTATGCATGCGATCGTAGACGACCCCCACGCACAGGAACAAAGCCGCGGACACAATCCCGTGGGAAATCATCTGGAAGATGCCGCCCGCCACGCCCTGCGCGGTTGCGGCAAAAATGCCCATAGTCACGAAGCCCATGTGGGCGACCGAGGAATAGGCGATGAGCTTCTTCATGTCCTCCTGCGCCAGCGCGACCAGCGAGGTGTAAATCACCGCCACCACCGATAGCGCGAAGATGAGCGGGGCGAGATCGTGCGAGGCGGCCGGGAACATCGGCAACGAAAAGCGTAGGAAGCCGTAGCCGCCCATCTTCAACAGAATGGCGGCAAGGATGACCGAGCCCGCGGTCGGCGCCTCGACGTGCGCGTCCGGCAACCAGGTGTGCAGCGGCCACATCGGCAGTTTCACCGCGAAAGAGGCGAGAAACGCGAGCCATGCCCAGGTCTGCAGACCGCGCGGGAAACCGTGCTGCAGGAGCGCGGGGATCTCGGTCGTTCCCGCGTCCCAGTACATCGCCATGATGGCGAGCAGCATCAGCACGGACCCGAGGAAGGTATAGAGAAAGAACTTGAAGCTGGCGTAGACGCGGCGGGGGCCGCCCCACACGCCGATGATCAGGAACATCGGGATGAGGCCGCCCTCGAAGAACAGGTAGAACAGGACAAGGTCGAGCGCAGCGAATGTACCGACCATCAGCGTCTCGAGCACCAAGAACGCGACCATGTATTCCTTGACGCGGTGCTGGATCGGCAGCCAGCTGGCGATGATGCACACCGGCATCAGTGCGGTGGTGAGGATGAGGAACGGCAGCGAGATGCCGTCGACGCCCATGTGATAGGTGATGGCGCCCGCGAGCCAAGGGCGCTTCTCGACGAACTGGAACTCGGGCGACGCAGGATCGAAGCGGTAGAGCAGGATCAGCGAGATCGCAAACGTGATCAGGGTGGTCCACAACGCGATCCAGCGCGCGTTGCGTTTCTCCGCCTCGCCGTCGCTGTGCATCAGCATGATGAACAGCGCACCGGCCAGCGGCAGGAAAGTCGTGACGGAGAGGATCGGCCAGCTCATCGTCACCCCACCCGCGCGCCGCCGAACATGAACCAGGTGATCAGCGCAGCGACGCCGATCAACATGGCGAAGGCATAGTGATAGAGATATCCCGTCTGCAGCCGCACGACGCCGCGGGTCACGTCGAGCACGCGCGCCGACACGCCGTCGGGCCCCAGACCGTCGATGGTCCAGCCGTCGCCGTACTTCCACAGCGCGCGAGCCAGCCACAAAGTCGGGCGAACGATGAGGAAATCGTAGACCTCGTCGAAATACCACTTGTTGAGCAGGAACTTGTACAGCGGCTCCTGCTGTCGGGCGAGCTCGACCGGCAGCTCCGGCCTGCGAATGTAGAACTCCCAGGCGATAGCGAAGCCGATCGCCATCATCAGCGTCGGAGTCATCGCGATGAGCTGAGGTATGGCGTGCATTGCCTCGAAGACATGGGCACCCGAAGCGAATTTGAGCGAGTCGCCGAAGAACTCCGTGGCGTCGTGACCCACGAACAATTCGCGGAACGGATAGCCGGCGAAGATCGCGCCGGTGGCGAGAAAGACGAGCGGAAGCACCATCACCAGCGGGCTCTCGCGCGCGGCGTCATAGTGATGCTGGTCGTGCGGAGCGCCATGGAAGGTCAGGAAGATCAGCCGCCAGGAGTAGAATGCGGTCAGCGCCGCCGCGAGGGCGGTTGTGCCAAAGGCGTAGAGCGCCATCGGATTGCCGCTCACGTAAGCGGCCTCGATGATCGCGTCCTTGGAAAAATATCCGGCAGTGAGGGGAAAGCCGGTCAATGCCAGCGTGCCGATCACCATTGTCCAGTAGGTGAGCGGGAGCTTGTTTTTGAGGCCGCCCATGTTGCGGATGTCCTGCTCGTGGTGCATGGCAATGATCACCGAGCCGCAACCGAGGAACAGCAGCGCCTTGAAGAAGGCATGCGTGAACAAGTGGAACATGCCGACCGAGTAGGCGCCCGTGCCCATGGCGACGAACATGTAACCGAGCTGAGAGCAGGTCGAATAAGCGACGATGCGTTTGATGTCGTTCTGCACCAACGCAATGGTGGCGGCGAAGAACGCGGTGGTCCCGCCGATGAAGGTGACGAAGGCTTGCGCGCTCGGCGCCAGATCGAACAGAGGCGAAAGCCTCGCCACCATGAACACGCCAGCCGTCACCATCGTGGCGGCATGAATGAGCGCCGATACCGGGGTTGGTCCCTCCATCGCGTCCGGCAACCACGTATGCAGCAGGAACTGCGCCGATTTGCCCATGGCCCCCATGAACAGCAGCAGGCAGATCAGCGTCAGCGCGTCCACGTTCCAGGACAGGAAATGAATGGTCTTGCCGGTGAGCGCGGGCGCCTGCGCGAAGACGGTGTCCAGGTCGATCGCGCCGGTCATCATGAACGTCGCGAAAATTCCGAGCGAGAAGCCGAAATCACCCACGCGATTGACGATGAAGGCTTTGATCGCGGCGGCATTCGCTTCCGGCTTGTGATACCAGAAGCCGATGAGCAGGTAGCTCATCAAACCGACCCCTTCCCAGCCGAAAAACAGTTGCACGAGGTTGTCGGCAGTCACCAGCATCAGCATGGCGAAGGTGAACAACGACAGGTAGGAGAAGAAGCGCGGCCGGTATGGGTCGTCCTCCATGTAACCGATGGAATAGAGGTGGACGAACGCGGAGATGGTGGTCACGACGACGAGCATGACCGCCGTGAGCGTGTCGACGCGCAGTGCCCAGTCGACTTTGAGGTCGCCCACGACGACCCAGGGAAAGAGCGTGACCCGGGCGTCGTGATGGCCAAACCCGACGTCGACGAAGGCCAACCACGACAGCAGCATGGCGGCGAACAGGAATACAGTGGTGACGGCTTCGGCGGAACGCGATCCCGCGGCCGGTGGCTCGGCCGGTTGCGGCTCCGTGTGCGAGGCATCGAGAACGGCATGCGCCTCCTGCGGGTCCGGCGCGCCGCGCGGACGGCTCTCGTCGACTGGGCCGTGCGCATGATTCTCGACGCCGACATCCGGCGGCCCACCGGGATGACGGGCGCGCGCACCGGCAAGCGCAATGAGGGCGGCAATGACGGCGCCGAGGAGAGGCAGAAAGACGATCGCGTAATACATTCCGCCCTCAGCCCTTCATCAAATTGATGTCCTCGACCGCGATCGAGCCGCGATTGCGGTAGTAGGCGACCAGAATGGCAAGCCCGATCGCTGCCTCCGCCGCCGCAACGGTGAGGACCAGCAACGCGTAGACCTGGCCGACGAGATCGCCGAGGAAGGCGGAAAAAGCCACGAGATTGATGTTGACAGCGAGCAGGATCAATTCGATCGACATCAGAATGATAATCACGTTCTTGCGGTTGAGGAAAATGCCGAAGATGCCGATCGTGAACAGGATCGCGGCGACCGTGAGATAGTGACCGAGGCCGATGGTCATTTCATTTCCTACGGGTTTCTCTAGAGGCCCTGGCCCGGCCGGACTTTGACGATCTCGATGGCGCTCGCCTTGGTGCGCGCGATCTGCTCGGCGATGCTCTGCCGTTTGACGTAAGGCTTGTGCCGCAGCGTCAACACGATCGCTCCGATCATGGCGACCAACAGCACCACGCCCGCTGCCTGGAAGAAATAGACGTAGCGCGTGTAGAGCACGTGACCGAGCGCTTCAGCGTTGAGCACGCTTGCGGGGGGCGGAATTGGCGCCGCGATGGTCTGACGCGCGCCGGGAGCGATGGTCCAGCCGACCAGGACCAACACGAGCTCGATCAGCAGAATGCCGCCGAGCAAGGCGCCGATCGGCAAATACTGGAGAAAACCTTGCCGCAGCTCGGCAAAATCGACGTCCAGCATCATCACCACGAAAAGGAACAGCACCAGGACCGCGCCGACATAGACAATGATGACGATCATCGCCAAGAATTCTGCGCCCAGCAGGATGAACAGCGCGGCGGCGTTTACGAAGGCGAGAATGAGGAACAGCACCGAATGTACGGGATTCCTCGATGCAACCACCATGACCGCGGCGGCGATGCACACTCCGGAGAACAAATAGAAGAAAAGCGCGGGGAAGATCATTCCGCGGCCTCACCGATACGGCGCATCCAGCGCGATGTTCTGCGCGATCTCGCGCTCCCAACGGTCGCCGTTGGCAAGCAGCCGCTCCTTATCGAAGTAGAGTTCCTCCCGCGTCTCGGTCGCGAACTCGAAGTTCGGCCCCTCGACGATGGCATCGACCGGGCAGGCCTCCTGGCAAAGCCCGCAATAGATGCATTTGACCATGTCGATGTCGTAGCGGGTGGTGCGGCGGGTGCCGTCGTTGCGCCGCGGCCCCGCCTCGATGGTGATGGCTTGCGCCGGACAGATCGCCTCGCACAGCTTGCAGGCGATGCAGCGCTCCTCGCCGTTAGGATAGCGGCGCAACGCGTGCTCGCCGCGAAAGCGCGGCGAGAGCTGTCCCTTCTCGAATGGATAGTTGAGCGTGGGCTTGGGTTTGAAGAAGTAACGCATGGCGAGCACGAACGCCGAGGCGAACTCCCTGAGGAACAGCGCGCGAGCGGCCTGGTCCAATTTCATGGGGTGATCCTTTCGGGCATTGGGTTCCACCGCGGCATGCCGCTCAGTCCCCCACCATCCCGCCGAGCCAATAGCCGATGCCCGCGAACACGATGATATCGGCGGCGAACACGGCGCGGCGCAGCAGCGATATCTCCTGCTCGAGCGTCTCGCCTTCGGCGCTGCTGTCCGCGCGCGAGCGCAAACCGCGCTCCACGAAATCGACGAGCGGAACATAGACCAGCGCCGCAACGATCGTACCGACGACGGCACCGAGGAGCCCGGCAAGCGACAAATTGATCATGCCGTTGCTCCGTCATTTCGCGAGCAGCCCGCCGTATTGCAAGACGCCGGCGACGATCGCCACCATCGCCAGCGAAAGCGGCAGGAAGACCTTCCAGCCCAACCGCATAAGCTGGTCGTAGCGGTAGCGCGGCACGATCGCTTTGACCATGGCAAAAAGGAAAAACATGAACAGGCACTTGAGCACGAACCAGATCACGCCGGGAATCCAGGTGAAGGGCGCGACCGGAAACGGCGGCAGCCAGCCGCCCAGGAACAGGATGGTCGCCATGGCGCACATGGTGAGGATGGCGATGTACTCGCCGAGAAAGAACAGCAGAAATGGTGTGGCGGAATATTCCACCGCGTAGCCCGCGACCAATTCAGATTCGGCCTCTACAAGATCGAACGGCGGCCGGTTGGTCTCGGCCAGCGCCGAGACGAAGAACACCACGAACATGGGCAGCAGCGGCAGCCAGAACCAATTGAACAGTCCCCACCTGCCCGCCTGCGCCTCGACGATTGCCGTTAGATTGAGCGAGCCCGCGCAAAGCAGTACCGTGATGATCACGAATCCGATGGAGACCTCGTAAGACACCATCTGCGCCGCCGAGCGCAACGAGGCGAGGAATGGATATTTGGAGTTCGAGGACCATCCCGCCATGATCACGCCGTAGACCATGAGCGAGGAGATCGCGAAGATGTAGAGCACGCCGACGTTGAGATTGGCGATCTCCCATTCGGCATTGACCGGAATGACCGCCCAGGCAGAGAGAGCGAGCACCGCGGTGACGAGCGGCGCCAGCAGAAACACGCCCTTGTTGGCGCCGGCCGGGATGATCGGCTCCTTGACGACGAATTTGAGGAGATCGGCGAACGATTGCAGCAGACCCCAGGGTCCGACCACGTTGGGACCGCGCCTAATCTGCACCGCCGCCCAAATCTTGCGATCGGCGTAAAGTATATACGCCGTGACGATGAGGAGAACGACGAGCAGAAGCACGCTCTGCGCGAGGATGATGATCAGCGGCCAGATGTAATTGGTCCAGACTTCGGCCATGTCGACTATTCCGCCGCGGTGAGCGCGCCTTGGCGCTCGGCGATCACCGAGCACTCCGCCATGGTGGCGGAGGCGCGCGCAATCGGGTTGGCGAGATAGAAGTCGTCGAACGCGCAACCGAATGCGGTCTTCTCGAAGGCGCCGCCGCGCGCGGCAAGCGCCGCGACATCCGCCCGCGCGGCCGGCGTAATCTGACCGAGATGCTGCAGGTGCGGATGCGCCTTGAACAGCACCTGCCGCAGCTGCGCAAGCGAGTCGTAGGCAAGCTTGCGGCCGAGTACATCCGATAGCGCGCGCAGAATCGCCCAGTCCTCGCGCGCCTCGCCCGGGGGGAACGAGGCGCGGGCAGCCACCTGCACGCGTCCTTCAGTGTTGACGTAGATGCCGGATTTTTCCGGGTAAGCCGCGCCCGGAAGGATGACATCGGCCCGATGCGCGCCGGCGTCCCCGTGGGTGCCGATATAGACCACGAACGCCCCGGGCGCGACATCGACCTCATCGGCGCCGAGCAGGAACAGAAGATCGAGCGCGCCGGACGCTGTCATCGCGGCGGCGTTGCGGCCGTCCGGACCGGGCACGAAACCGAGGTCGAGCGCGCCTACCCGTGCCGCCGCGGTGTGCAGGACCGAATAGCCGTTCCAGGCGCCTTCCTTGCCGGTGCCTTGCGCGGCGCGCGCCGCGAGCGCGGCAATGGCTGCGCCATCCGGCCGCGCCAGCGCCGCCATGCCGACCATGACGAGAGGTCGATCGACCTGCCGCAGGCGCGCGCCGAACTCGTTCGCGCCCGAAGCGATATCTGCAAGCGTCTGTGGCCCGGCGCCGAGATAGTCGTAAGGATAGGTGAGATCGGCCCGCTCGCCGATCAACCCGATCGGAAAGGCGCCCACGCGCCAGCGCTTGCGGATGCGCGCGTTGAGGACGGCTGCTTCGCGTCGCGGGTTCGAGCCAACGAGTAGCAAGGCGTCCGCGTGCTCGATTCCGGCAATGGTGGCGTTGAAGAGATAGCTCGCCCTCCCCGACGTCGGATCGAGCATCGCGCCGTCCTGGCGGCAATCGAGGTTGACCACGTCGAGCCGCGTCATCAAATCCTTGAGCGCAAAGATTTCCTCGACCGCCGCAAGATCGCCGACGATGGCGCCCATGCGCCTGGGCTGGGTCTGCTTGACCTTGGCGGCGATGACCTCGAAGGCGTCGCGCCAGGAGGCCGCGTGCAGCCGCCCGTTCTCGCGAATGTACGGCTGATCGAGGCGCTGCGCGCGCAAACCGTCGACCACGTGCCTGGTCTTGTCGGAAATCCACTCCTCGTTCACATCGTCGTTGACGCGCGGGAGAATACGCATGACTTCGCGTCCGCGCGTATCGACGCGGATGGCGCAGCCGAGGGCGTCCATGACGTCGATAGACTCGGTCTTGTTAAGCTCCCAGGGCCGCGCGGCGAATGCGTAGGGCTTGGAGGTCAGCGCACCGACCGGGCACAGATCGACCACATTGCCCTGCAGCTCGGAGGTCATCGCCTGTTCCAGGTAGGTCGTGATCTCCGTGTCCTCGCCGCGGCCAATAGCGCCGAGCTCCGGCACGCCCGCAACCTCGGTCATGAAACGCACGCAGCGCGTGCAGTGGATGCAGCGGTTCATAATGGTCTTGACGAGGACCCCCACATACTTGTCCTCGACCGCGCGCTTGTTCTCCTCGAACCGGCTGGAATCGACCCCGTAAGCCATGGCTTGATCCTGCAGATCGCATTCCCCGCCCTGGTCGCAGATCGGGCAATCGAGCGGGTGGTTGATCAGCAGAAATTCCATCACGCCTTCGCGCGCCTTGCGCACCATGGCGGTCTTGGTGAGGACCTCGGGCGGCTCGCCGTGCGGCCCCGGCCGGCAGTCGCGTACTCCCCACGCGCAGGAGGCGACCGGCTTGGGCGAGCCCTTGAGCTCGACTAGGCACATGCGGCAGTTGCCGGCAATCGAGAGCCGTTCGTGGAAGCAGAAGCGCGGGATTTCGGCGCCGGCGGCCTCACAGGCCTGCAGCAGCGTGTAGTCCGGCGGGACGTCGATTTCTTTGCCGTCGACGACGAGCTTGGTCATGTCAGTGCCACATCAGCCAGAGCAGCAACGCGACGGCAATGGCGATGCCGACGGCCATGTCCAGCCGCACCAACCATGTGACGCTTCGCCAGAAGCGATTGGATAGGATCATCGTCTTCGCTCCGTCACTCATGCGCAACGCGCCGCTTTCCACAACTTTGCAGAGGGAACGCTCTCCCAGCCAAACGCAAGGTCGCTTGGTCCACGCTGTTGGAAGTGGCGCAGCCGCTCGATCGCCTCCTGCACCGTCGGCCGATATCCCGCCGGCACCCACCACATGACGAAGTAACGCTCGTCCATGCGCTCGAACCATTGATGGCGATGGCCATAGAAGCGTTTATGCACCGTCTCCCATACGAAGTGCTCCAGCGCCTCGACGCTGTCCCATACCGAGAGATTGATCGCCATGCGCGGATCGCCGTCGAACGGACGAGTGTCGATGGCGCTTCCGCTGTCGTCCTGGTAGCGCCAGACAAATCCTGGGCTGCGCTCGGCCAAGCCATTCACGAGCGCAAGATTGTCGACGAACTCCGCCATGCGCGGGTCGCCGACGTCGTGACGCAAGCGCCCAATGTTGAGCTGGGCAAGATGACGGCTCATCGTTTCACCCTTTCTCACTCCGCCGCGACCCGCACCGGCTCCGGGTGCGGGTTGGCGCTGTACTCGTCGATGCGTCGCTCGATCTCGCCCCGGAAATGACGGAGCAGACCCTGCACTGGCCAGGCGGCGCCGTCGCCGAACGCGCAGATGGTGTGGCCCTCGATCTGCGTCGTGACCTCCATCAGCATGTCGATCTCGCGCTTGTGCGCGCGACCTTCGGCCATGCGGGTGAGCACGCGCCACATCCAGCCCATTCCCTCGCGGCAGGGCGTGCACTGGCCGCAGCTCTCATGCTTGTAGAAATAGGAGATGCGCGCCATGGCGCGGACGATGTCGGTCGATTTGTCCATCACGATCACTGCGGCGGTGCCGAGCGCGGACTTGAACTCGCGGGCGCCGTCGAAATCCATGAGCAGGTGGTCGCACTGATGCGCCGGGATCAGCGGCATCGACGAGCCGCCGGGAATGACGGCGAGCAGATTGCTCCAGCCGCCGCGCACGCCACCGCAATGGGTATCGAGCAATTCGCGCAACGGCACCCCCATCGCGTCCTCGACGGTGCAGGGCCGCTCGACATGGCCGGAAATGCAGAACAGCTTCGTGCCGGTGTTGTTCGGCCGGCCGATGCCGGCAAACCAATGCGCGCCCCGCCGCATGATGTCGGGCACGACGGCAATGGATTCGACGTTGTTGACGGTAGTTGGAGAGCCATAGAGTCCGACGTTGGCGGGGAACGGCGGTTTCAGGCGTGGCTGACCCTTCTTGCCTTCGAGGCTTTCCAACAGCGCGGTCTCCTCGCCGCAGATATAGGCGCCGGCGCCGTGGTGCACGATGATATTGAAAGGAAAGCCGTGGACGTTGCTCTTGCCGATGAGATTGGCGTGGTAGGCCTGATCCACCACCGCTTGCAGGCGTTCACGCTCGCGCACGAACTCGCCGCGGATATAGATGAAGCAGGTATGCGCTCCCATGGCGAAGCCGGCGATCAGGCATCCTTCGACCAGCAGATGCGGGTCGTGGCGCATGATCTCGCGATCCTTGCAGGTGCCGGGCTCCGACTCGTCGGCGTTGACCACGAGATAGTGCGGCCGCCCATCGGACTGCTTCGGCATGAACGACCACTTGAGGCCGGTGGGGAAGCCGGCGCCGCCGCGCCCGCGCAGGCCGGAGGCCTTGACTTCGTTGATAATGCCATCGCGGCCCTTCTCGAGGATCGCTTTGGTGCCATCCCAAGCGCCGCGCGCGCGGGCGCCTGCAAGCCCCCAGTCATGCTGGCCGTAGAGGTTCGTGAAGATGCGATCCTTGTCCTTGAGCATCAGGGCTGCCTTTTCGCCGATGCATCGGCGGCGGGAGGTTTCGGCGCCGGAGCCTCGTGCATATTCGCCTGCTCGCCCGGCTTCTTGGCTTCGGCATCGCGCAACGCTGCGTCTGGCGTCCTGCCGCCGTTGCCGCGGGCGTAGAGGGCAGGATCGGTCAGTGTCGTCGGCCCGCCGCTGGGCGCGGAGAGCTGCCGCGCCACCTGGGGCCCGGGTTTGACGGGTTTGCCGGCGGCGAGATCGTCTAAGATCTTGCTGAAGGTTTCCGACGTAAGATCCTCATAGTAATCGTAATTAATCTGCGCGACCGGCGCGTTCACGCAGGCCCCGAGACATTCGACTTCGATCCACGACAGCTTGCCGTCGGCTGTGACCTCGAGCGGCTCGCCGATCCTCTCGTGGCAGAGCTTGATCAACTTATCCGCCCCGCGCAGCACGCAGGGCGTCGTACCGCAGAGCTGAACGTGCGCGCGTCCCACCGGCGCCAGGTTGAACATCGTGTAGAAGGTCGCGACTTCGAGTGCGCGGATGTTCGGCATGCCGAGGACTTCGGCCACGTGCTCGATCGCCTTTTGCGGCAACCAACCGCCGGCCTGCTCCTGCGCGCGCCAGAGCAGCGCAATGATAGCCGAACGCTGCCGGCCTTCCGGATATTTGGCGATCTCGCCCTTGGCCCAATCGAGATTCTCGACCGTGAAGGTGAAGCTTTTGGGCTGCAGCGCAGGATCGGCGAGGCGGCGCACGGCCATCAGCGATCGACCTCCCCGAAAACGATGTCAAGCGAGCCGAGGATCGCCGATATGTCGGCGAGCATGTAGCCCCGGCAGAGGAAATCCATGGCCTGCAGGTGGGCGAAGCCGGGCGCCCGGATCTTGCACCGGTAAGGCTTGTTGCCGCCGTCGGCGGTGAGATAGACGCCGAATTCGCCCTTCGGCGCTTCGACTGCGGCATAGACCTCGCCCGCGGGAACGTGGAAGCCTTCGGTGTAGAGCTTGAAGTGATGGATCAGCGCCTCCATCGAGCGCTTCATCTCGCCGCGCCTGGGGGGGACGATCTTGTGATCCTCGACCGCGACCGGTCCCTGCCCGTCCGATGCGCGCAGCTTCTCCAGGCACTGTTTCATGATCTTGATCGACTGGCGCATCTCCTCCATGCGGATACAGTAACGATCGTAATTGTCGCCGTTCTTCCCGACGGGGATATCGAAATCGAGTTCGGAATAGCACTCGTAGGGTTGCGCCTTGCGCAAATCCCAGGCCGCGCCCGATCCGCGCACCATCACGCCGGAAAAGCCCCAAGCCCAGGCGTCGGCCAGCGTGACCACGCCGATGTCGACGTTGCGCTGCTTGAAGATGCGGTTCTCGGTCAAGAGGTCCTCGAGGTCGTCACAGACCTTGAGGAACGGATCGCAGAACGCCGCGATGTCGTCGAGCAGCTTCGGCGGCAAGTCCCGGTGCACCCCGCCGATGCGGAAATACGCGGCATGCAGCCGGCTGCCGGAAGCGCGCTCATAGAATCCCATGAGCTTTTCGCGCTCTTCGAAGCCCCAGAGCGGAGGCGTGAGCGCGCCGACATCCATGGCCTGCGTCGTCACGTTGAGCACGTGCGACAACAGCCGTCCGATCTCGCAATAGAGCACGCGGATGAGCTGCGCGCGCCTGGGCACCGCGAGACCGAGGAGTTTTTCCGCCGCCAGGCAGAAGGCGTGCTCCTGGTTCATCGGCGCCACGTAATCGAGCCGGTCGAAATACGGAATCGCCTGCAGATAGGTCTTGGCTTCGATCAGCTTCTCGGTGCCGCGATGCAGGAGCCCGATATGCGGATCGACGCGCTCCACCACTTCGCCGTCGAGTTCGAGGACCAGGCGCAATACGCCGTGCGCCGCGGGGTGCTGCGGCCCGAAATTAATGGTGAAGTTGCGCAGCTCCGTTTCAGCCATGGCGTCGCTAAGCTTTCCCGTCGTTCGCCTTCTCATCCCCCGGCAGCAGATAGTCCGGGCCCTCCCATGGCGAGAGAAAATCGAAGCTTCGGAATTCCTGCGTCAGCTGGACCGGTTCGTATATGACGCGCTTCTGCTCGTCGTCGTAACGCACCTCGACGAAACCGGTGAGGGGAAAATCCTTGCGCAGCGGATGACCTTCGAATCCGTAGTCGGTGAGCAGACGGCGCATGTCCGGATGGCCGGTGAAGAGCACGCCGTAGAGATCGTAGGTTTCGCGCTCGAACCAGTTGGCGCCGGGGAACACGCTGATGATCGAAGGAACCGGCGTCCTCTCATCCACCTCGAGTTTCACCCGGATGCGCAGGTTCTGCTTGGGCGACAGCAGATGATAAACGACGTCGAAACGCCGTTCGCGGCCGGGCCAGTCGACGGCGGTAATGTCGATGATGCTCCAGAACTGGCATCGCTCGTCATCACGCAGAAACGCGGCGACCTTCGCGATATCGTCGGGGATCGCATTGACCGTCAGCTCTCCGTTGGCAACGCGATAGCCGACGACCGAGCCTGGTAACGCGCCGGCGATGGCCTCGCCGAGTTTGTCGAGCCTGTCGTCCATTGCATGAGACCCATCAGCGTTCGATGGTGCCGGTACGGCGGATCTTCTTCTGCAGCAACAGCACGCCGTAGAGCAGCGCCTCGGCCGTCGGCGGGCAGCCGGGTACGTAGATATCGACCGGCACGATGCGATCGCATCCGCGCACGACTGAATAGGAGTAGTGATAATACCCACCGCCGTTGGCGCACGAACCCATGGAGATGACGTAGCGCGGCTCCGGCATCTGGTCGTAGACCTTGCGCAGCGCAGGCGCCATTTTGTTGGTCAGCGTCCCCGCGACGATCATTACGTCCGACTGGCGCGGAGACCCTCGCGGGGCGAAACCGAACCGCTCCGCGTCGTAGCGCGGCATCGACATCTGCATCATCTCGATCGCGCAGCAGGCAAGCCCGAAGGTCATCCACATCAGCGAGCCGGTGCGCGCCCAGATGATGAGATCGTCACTGGCAGTGACGAGAAAGCCCTTGTCAGCGAGCTCTCCGTTGAGGCCGGCGAAGAACGCATCGTCCGCAGGCGCGGGCTTGGTCGTGCGGGGATCGAGGATACCCTTGCCGGGCGGCGCGATGACGGCCGTGCGCTCTAATCCCATTCCAGCGCTCCTTTGCGCCATTCATATATGAAGCCCACGGTCAGAACGCCAAGGAACACCATCATCGACCAATAGCCATAGAGCCCGAGATCGCCCAAGGTGATGGCCCAGGGAAAGAGGAAGCTCATTTCAAGGTCGAAAATGATGAAGAGGATGGCGACGAGATAGAAGCGCACGTCAAACTTCATGCGCGCATCGTCGAAGGCATTGAATCCGCATTCGTAGGCGGAAAGCTTCTCCGGATCGGGAGCCTTGTAAGCGACCAGGAACGGCACGACCAGCAGCGCAAGGCCGATGACGAGCGCAACCGCGATGAAGATCACCAGTGGGAGGTAATCCAGCAATAGTTCGTTCATTGGCGAGCTTATCTCCGACGTTGCGGCCCCGTACGGAAAGCCCGCCCTCCAGCCAAGGTGCCGTAGGCGCTTGCGAAATTGCCCTCGTCACAGATCGGATTCGTTCCAAGGACGGGCGCAAGGAGGCTTTAGCGCAGTGCACAATGGGAGGCAAGCCGGTGGGCATCACAAGCTCGTTGCGCGGTTTCCCGCCGGTTCCTGACGCCGCGGGGATCGGAACAAGCGAGCTGCCATGCGCCGCTTCAATGGCCGCGCGTGAAGCTGAATGTGCGGTGCGTTCCGCACGAGAACCGCTGGGCTAGAGCCCTGTCCTCGCGCTAGGCTCGCCTGCAGGCGCGGTCTCGAGGGGCCAGGAGGGCGGCATGCAGCGCAAGGTCATGATTTCGTGCGCGGTCACCGGTTCGGCGGACACCCCCGGCCGCAACCCCGCCGTGCCGGTGACGCCCGAGCAGATCGCCCAATCCGCGATCGACGCGGCCAAGGCGGGCGCGGCGATCGTTCACATCCATGTGCGCGACCCGAAGACCACGCGGCCCAGCATGGAGATTTCCCTCTACCAAGAAGTTGTCGACCGGATCAGAGCAAGCGGACGCGACGTCATCATCAATCTCACCACCGGCCCGGGCGCACGTTTCGTGCCGGCCGACGACGACCCGCAAAAGCCCGGACCCGGCACGACCATGCGGACGCCGGCCGAGCGCGTACGGCACGTCGTCGCGCTCAAGCCCGAGATCTGCAGCCTCGATATGGGCAGCATGAACATGGGTCCAACCGTCTTCATCAACACGCCCACGCACCTTGAAGCCATGGCGACTGCCATCCGCGACGCCGGCGTGCTCCCAGAGCTGGAAGTGTTCGAGACCGGCCATCTGCTGCTCGCCAAGCGCTTGATCGAAAGCGGGCACATCACGACGCCGGGCATGTTCCAGATCTGCCTCGGCATCTCCTGGGCGCAGCCCGCAACCCCCGAGGCCATGACCTACATGCGGAACCTGCTGCCCGCGGGTTCTCCGTGGTTCGCCTTCGGCATATCGCTGCATCAATTCCCGATGGTGGCTCAGGCGGTCCTGCTCGGCGGCCATCCCCGCGTCGGACTCGAAGACAACATCTATCTCGAGAAGGGCAAGCTCGCGCCGAGCAATGCCGCGCTGGTGGAAAAGGCGGTCAAGATCGTCGAGGTGCTCGGCGATGTCGTCGCCACCCCTGCCGATGCGCGCGCAATCCTCGGCCTTAAGGCGATGCAGTAGGCGGCTAGCGCGCATCCTCGCATCATTCGCCCGCCGTGGGCACGGCCATCCCCTTGTCGTCGATGGTTTCCAGGTTGATGCCCTTGGTTTCGATGGCGTAGCGCCAGGTGACGAGCGAACCGACAAGGCTGGTGCCGA
>Ga0307277_10000074_pt1 | contig 29802 bp, 24 predicted proteins | sample ER_DNA_116_FD_194473 | JGI IMG/M metagenome (GOLD analysis project Ga0307277, IMG submission 194473) | Bulk soil microbial communities from the East River watershed near Crested Butte, Colorado, United States - ER_DNA_116 | ecosystem: Environmental > Terrestrial > Soil > Floodplain | place...
GATCTGCTCTTCCGTGAACCTGCCACGCTTCATCGTCCAGTCCCTCCAGCAGGGCCGGACTCTAATCCTCCGTGGAGGAAAAACTCAGTGGCAGGTCACTGCCGTGCTATCACACTCGACATGTCCATCCTTAGAGACCTAGCGTTTTCCATCGTGTTTGCCATAACGGCGGTCCTCGCTGCCCAATACGTTGCGTGGGCTTTGGGACAGATCGGTCCCTGAACAGGCACGCCGCTATCGACCCAACCATGGCGCAGGCCTGGACGTGCAGACCCGCAAAAGACAACCTTTGGGGTTGAATTTGCTTTGCTGCAACAAACCAGCGTCGAGCCTGACCTCGGAGATGCAAGCTCCCCAAAGGGCACACGCGGGCGCGGCACAGGATGGTGGTGGAGAGCGGAACCTGACCAGCGATCCGACGAACCGGTTAAAATAATAGTAGTTCAATACGACGGGGTCACAATTCACGGGCCAGACACTCTGCGCTGATGCTTCTGACCAAGTGAAGCCAGGGCGCAAATCGACCGTGACAGGCGCTACCACGATTGCAGCCACGAGTAGCCAGCGCAGGCATCCCAACATTGAAGTCCCCCATTGTGCCAACCAACACTTTAACGCGCGACAGGGCTTACTGCAGCGGTTAGCCTCCACCCAACGAAGCCGTTTTCCCTTGCGGTGAATTCGTGCGCTCCGTTGATATGTTTGATGCGATATTCAAACCCACCGGAGCGCTTGGGTCATTTTGCAGCCCAGGCGGCGATCAGGTATCGGCGGACGAGATGGTGTCAATCGGATCCCCACTCTGCAATTCTAGAATTGCTCCAAAACGAATTATAGAATTGCTCCAAAACGCCCACAGCGGTCATCGGTGAATGAAATCCCGCGGCGCAGGAGTCGCCTGCCGTAACTGAGGCGTGCCATCCTTTGTGTCGCAAGCACGGGAGGTATCGGGCAGTGAAACGGCGCGAGTTCATCACGCTCCTCGGCGGCGCGGTGGCGCAGCCGCTCGCTGCGCGCGCGCAGCAGGCCGACCATGTGCGACGGATCGGTGTGCTGATGGGCTATGCCGAGAGCGACCCGGAAGCACAGGCCCATATCGCGGCGTTCCGGGAGGAGCTCCAGAAGCTCGGGTGGATCCAGGGCCGTAACATTCAGATCGACACTTGCTGGGCGGCGCCTGACGACGCGGAGTCGAGACAACGATGCGCGCAGGAAATCGTCGCGCGACAGCCCGACGTCATTCTCTCCGACACCACGATCACCACGACCGCGCTACTGCAACAAACGCGCACCATTCCTATTGTTTTCGCGATCGTTACCGACCCGATCGGCAGCGGCTTCGTCGCGAGCTTCGCGCGGCCTGGCGGCAACGTCACCGGTTTCACCTTCAGGGGACCGACGACGGAACCGAGGATGGCGGGCCAGTGGCTGGAACTGCTCAAGGAGATTGCACCGCGCGTCGTGCGGGTCGCGATGCTGTTCAACCCGGAAACGGCGACGTATGCCGACTATTGGCTGAACCCCTTCAAAGCCGCCGCTCCCTCTTTGGCAGTGGAGGCGATCGCCGCACCTGTTCGCGATGCGTCCGAGTTGGAACCCGTCATTGCCGCACAGGCACGCCAGCCGAACGGCGGCTTTGTTGCGATGCCGGATAGCTTCAACGATGCTCATCGCGTGGAGATCACATTACTGGCGATTCGATATCGTCTCCCTTCCGTCTATCCATTCCGTTTCTTCGCCGAAGCCGGCGGCCTGCTGTCCTATGGCCTCGACCGGTCCGATAATTTTCGGCGTGCGGCGACATATGTGGATCGCATTCTCAAGGGCGCGAAACCGGGCGAGCTCCCCGTCGAGGCCCTGCTCAAGTTCGAGCTCGTGATCAATCTCAAAACCGCCAAGGCACTTGGCCTCGAAGTGCCGGCACAACTGCTCGCTCGCGCCGACAAGGTGATTGAATAAACGGTTTTTGCTGCAAAGAGAGGTGGTGCAGCGGACATCACTACAATGGCTGAGCTTGACCCGAACCCGATAAGCCGCATCGAAACCCGCAGCGCAGCGGTCTCCTGCCGTACTGAGGTGTGCTATCATATAGGTGGCAGCACAGCAGGGGGATCGGCGGCGCAGTTTCAGAACAATTCAGGTCTGTCCCAAGGACTTGCCGGCCTTCCTGCGGCAGGTTGAGCCTGCGGTAGACCGACCCGCGGGAAGGAGCCCGATGTCCGACATGAGACGCCGCCAGTTCATCGCGCTTCTCGGCGGCGCCAGCGCGTGGCCGTTGGCGGCCCGAGCACAGCAAACGAGTTCGCCGGCGATCGGTTTCCTCGGTCCCGGCTCGGCACAGTCCGACGCCTATCGTGTGACAGCGTTTCGGCAAGGCTTGAATGAAGCGGGTTTGGTCGATGGTCAGAACTTCACGATTGAGTACCGTTGGGCTGATAGCCATTACGATCGCCTGCCGGCGCTGGCCACTGAACTGGTTCATCGACAGGTGGCAGTGATTGCGACGAGCGGCACTCCAGCGGCACTGGCAGCAAAGGCGGCGACCAAAACCATTCCCATCGTTTTTGAGACGGCCGCCGATCCCGTCAAACTTGGACTTGTTGCAAGCCTCAGCCGGCCGGGCGGCAATATCACTGGAGTGACCCAAGCGTCAGAAGAGATAGCACCGAAACGACTGGAGTTACTGCATGAGTTGCTTCCCAAGGCGGGCGTACTGGCCTTACTCGTCAATCCGACCGCTCCCGAGCTTGCCGAGCCGCAAAAGCGTGAAGTGGTTTCGGCCGCCCGGGCCCTTAGCATCGATCTACAGGTCCTGAATGCAAGCACTGAAAAGGACTTCGAAAAAGTCTTCGCGAAGCTGAGCGAATTACAAGCTGGCGGGCTAGTAATTGGGGGAGACGCGTTCTTCACCAGCCATGCCAAACAGCTCGCTGCGCTCACGGTTCAACACGCGGTCCCCGCAATCTACCAATGCGCGAATTCGCCGCGGCCGGAGGTCTGATGAGCTACGGATCCAACATTACCGAAACACATCGCCTTGTCGGGATCTATGCCGGGCGAATTCTTAAAGGGGGTAAGCCTGCCGATCTGCCGGTGCAACAAGCGAGCAAAGTCGAGATGTTCATCAACTTGAAGACCGCCCGCGCGCTCGGCATCACCATTTCGCTGCCGCTGTCCGGTCGTGCCGACGAGATTTTCGAGTGATCATATTGCTGCGTCTGCTCACAGCCGCTTATGCCGGAGCGGACTTAGCGCGATGCCTTCCTGTTTGTCCGGTTTAGGCACGAAAAGCCGACATGCGCTACTGACGCGCTGATGCTCGGCTGCGCAATTGACCCACAGCAGTCATGCGTGAATTGAAATCCCGCAGCGCAGGAGTCGCCTGCCGGAACGCTGCGCCAATTGGCCGCGTTCATATACCAATCGCCGCGAGTGGCCACACCACGCGGCGAGATTAGATCCTTGAAAACAAGACGTCTAAAAAAGGCGTGGTGCGTGCACGAACGGCTGCGCCTGGGAAGGAAGCGGCAAATGACATGCACGAGTGACACCTCCGATGCAGGGTTGTGGTACGCCCTCAACCGGCTCGAAACCGACTACTGGTGGGATGTCGATCTCAACGGCGGGCGCCATGCCCACGAATTTTATCTCCCGGATGGGTTGTATGTGGTCGGCCACAACAGGTTCGCCGGACACGAGCACATCCGCACGTTCTATGCATGGCGCGCTCGGCGCGGGCCGATGACCTCCCGGCACCTGATTAACAACCTGAAGGTCTCCGCGACGGACGCCGACCACGCAGGTTTTTTGGCGGCACTCAGCCTGTTTCGGGCGAACGGCCCTGCGCCGGTGCAGCGCACACCCTCGCCGTGCCTGATCGCCGACGTGATCGGCGAGTGCGTGCGCGGTGAGGACGGGACTTGGCGCTTCCGGTCCCACGTACTGCGGCCGGTGTTCGTCGGCAGCGACCGTCCGCTCGCGCTCTCGATCGACGCACAGTTTCTGTCTAGGCAGTACGAGCGTACCGCCTAATCAAAGAATCAGTTGTGTCTGGGTTACTAACGCCACGAGTCTTCCCTCTTCGGTTTCCAATCGCGTTTGCCAGACCTGTGTTCGGCGTCCGCGATGAAGAGGCACAGCGGTGGCTATCACGGTCGAGCCCTCTTTGGCGGCCCCCACGAAGTTCGTTTTGCTTTCGATAGTGGTCGGGCCCTTGGCATCTGCAGGAAGATTTATGAGCGTCGCTGCACCGCCCGTCGTGTCAGCGAACGCCATCGCACTGCCGCCATGGATCGTATGGCCTAGAGTACAAAGATCAGGACGCACGACCATTCTGGCAATGACCTTGTCCGGCTCGGCGTGCGTGAACGTAATTCCCATCAACTGGGCCAACGGGAGCGGGCGCGAGTTGATGTTTTCGAGCAGGTTCATGGATTTTCCTTTGCGCTAAAAAGGCGGCCGAAGGCGGCCCATGCCCTCCGCACACGGGGGAGGGTAAAGAGCGCGCTTGTCGCTTGCGCTGAGGTTCGGTTTGAACCAACCGCGCGGTGGCTGCGACTAACGGGGTGGCGCATTCTGGATCGCTGGATTCGGTGCCGTTTCGCCCGGGATTGAGGGGGCAGCGCCCGGCACGGAAGCAAGAGGGGGCTACCATGAGTTATTCGCGAATAGGCCACCGGGCCAAGGGCCTATTGGTGGCGGCGGCGCTTGCCGGCGCAGCCGCGTTTCCCGCGCTTTCCGGGGCCGAGGCCGGCCCGGGCTACGACGGGCTCTGGAGCGTCGTGATCGTGACCAAGAGCGGCCAGTGCGACGCCGCCTATCGCTATCCGGTGCGCATCACCAACGGCAGTCTCGGCAATGCCGGCACCACGCCCATCAACATCTCGGGCAAGGTGGGCAAGAACGGCGCCGTGGTCGTCAACGTCAGCGCCGGCGACAAGAGCGCGGTCGGCAAAGGTCGTCTCGCCGGCGCAAGCGGCGCAGGCTCCTGGAGCGGCGGCTCCTGCTCGGGAATTTGGGAAGCCGAGCGCCGCGGTTGATCCCCTAAGCTTTCTGCGCTAGCGCCAAGTGATGCCCGGGCCCGCCCGGGCATCCGTCGCTTCCACCATTCTGGCACGATCCGCATGCAATCGCCCAGGCGAGACCTTTCCTCTATCGCCCTACCGCCGGCCTTGATCTACGCGACCGCGCTGACCTGTGGAGTGCTAGCCGCGCTTGCAGTGGAGATCTACTTGGCCGGCGCCGGCTTCGACCTCGCAAGCATGTGGCGGGAAGGTACATTCGGCGGCGCGCGGGAGCTGCGCACGACCGGCCCCTGGTGGGCGGTCGCCGGCATCGCCTTTGCGGCGAGTTGGATAACCGCGGCGGCGCTGAGCCGCTTTCCCCCACCCTGGCACCGGGGTCGCCGGCGCCGCCCTCGTGCTGCTTTTGGCGCAAGTCGGTCATCCCAGCGCCGCGCCCGAGGGCGTGGGCCCAGGCGTGCATCTGGCGGCAAACTTGGCGGCCCTTGTCATCGCCGCCGCGATGGGCTTGCTGGGAGCCTATGTCGCCGTAAGGCGCTGAACGGGCGAGTTCCCGGCCCAGGCACTACAACCAGAGATCGAGCCGTCGTCCAGGTGTCGCCCTTACAGTTGTAGCGCGCTCAAAGAATCGGCACGCCGGCTCGAACCTTAACCGTTGCTGGTGAGACTAACAGTCACGCAGGGGTGCGCCCTCGGCACGGTCGGGTCGCGCGGGGGCGAATTCGGAGAAGTGGATGGCTTTTGCCGACTACGCGCCGGCCCACGCAAACAATCCAGCAAGAGAAAGACGCGGCCCCTCGCCGTGGGTGACGGCCCTGCTGACCCTGCTAACGCCCGGGCTCGGCCACCTTTATCTCGGGCAGGCCCGCCGCGGCGTGACGCTCTTTATTCTGGTGATCATCGCCGACACCTTGCTCATGTTCGCCATGATGGGCGTGCTGGCGCGATTCTGGATGTTCGCGGTGAGCGGCGGGCTGCTCGTCGGGCTGTGGTTCTACATCATGGTCGACGCGATCTCGCGCGCCTATCGCATGCGCGACGTCCCCCACCAGCGCTACAAGCGATGGACGACCTATGCCGGCGCGTTTGCGCTCGCCTGCCTGATCTTCGCCGGTCCCTGCATTTACGCCGTGCATGCCAAGTCGTCCGGCCGGCTCTTGTGGTTGAACGCCGCCAGTCCGAGCATGGAGCCCACGCTGCGAATGGGCGAATATTTTCTCGCCGACGCCACCTATTACCGCGGCCGTCATCCGAGCCGCGGCGAGGTCGCGGTCTACGTGCACCCCAAACAGGAGCAGGTGCACTACATTAAGCGCATCGTCGCGATCGAGGGCGACCGCATCGCCATCAAAGGCGGCCGCGCTATCGTCAACGGCATGACGGTCGAGGAACCCTACGTCGACGCCGGCGATCCGCAGGCGCGCTTTGCCAACGAAGCGGAGATCCGGGTGCCGCTCGGATATGTGTACATGCTGGGCGACAATCGCGACAACAGCGTCGACAGCCGCGACCGGATTGCCCACGGCCCGGTGCCGATCGGCAACCTGATCGGGCGCGTCACCGATATCGCCATCTCGCGGCACTTGGCGCGGATGGGCCGCTGGATCGGAACGCCGAGCAATTATTAGCGCATTTTTCCGGCGCATTGATTGAACGCCGACACGTCACCCGCGGGCTTGACCCGCGGGTCCATCTTCTTCGCAAAAAGAGTTTCGCAAAGAAGATGGATTGCCGGGTCAAGCCCGGCAATGACGGAAGCGACGTCTACCGCACCAATTCCCGCATCGCCTTGTCGAGGCCATCGAGCGTCAGCGGATACATCCGCCCGCCCATCAGCTGACGCATGATGCGGATCGATTGCGTGTACTCCCAGTCCTTCTCCGCCACCGGATTGAGCCACACGCACGCCGGATAGGTTCGCGCCACGCGCTCCATCCAGATCGCGCCGGTCTCCTCGTTGAAATGCTCCACCGAGCCGCCGGGGGCCACGATCTCGTAGGGAGACATCGAGGCGTCGCCGACGACGATCACCTTGTAATCGTGCGGATAGGTGTGCAGCACGTCCCAGGTCGGCGTCGTGTCCTCGAAGCGGCGGCGGTTTTCCTTCCACACCCGCTCGTAGAGGCAATTGTGGAAGTAGAAATGCTCCATGTGCTTGAACTCGCTGCGCGCGGCCGAGAACAGCTCCTCGGTGGCCTTGACGTGCCAATCCATCGATCCGCCGACGTCGAAGAACAAGAGAACCTTCACCGAGTTGTGCCGCTCCGGCCGCATGAGGATGTCGAGGTAGCCCTTGTGCGCGCTCCCCTTGATGGTGCCGTCGAGATCGAGCTCCTCGGGCGCGCCGGTGCGCGCGAACCTGCGCAAGCGGCGCAGCGCAACCTTGATGTTGCGGGTGCCGAGCTCGACCTGGTCGTCGAAGTCCTTGAAGTCGCGCCGATCCCAGACCTTCACCGCGCGGAAGTTGCGGTTTTCGTCCTGGCCGATGCGCACGCCTTCGGGATTGTAGCCGTAGGCGCCGAACGGCGAGGTGCCGCCGGTGCCGATCCATTTCTTGCCGCCCTGGTGGCGCCCTTTTTGCTCGCGGATGCGCTGGCGCAAAAGCTCGAGCAGCTTGTCGAGCCCGCCGATCGCCTCGATCTCCCGCTTCTCTTCCTCGGTGAGATATTTCTCGGCGAGCTTCTTGAGCCACTCCGCCGGGACCTCGGCGCTGAGCGCCTCGCTCATCAGCTCGAGTCCCTTGAACACGTGGCCGAAGACGCGGTCGAACTTGTCGAGGTTGCGCTCGTCCTTCACCAGCGCGGCGCGCGCAAGATAGTAGAAGTCCTCGACCCGGCGGCCAGCGAGGTCTTTCTCCATCGCCTCCATCAGCGTGAGGTATTCGCGCAAGGTCACCGGCACCCCGGCGGTCTTCAGCTCTTGGAAAAAAGCAACGAACATGATGTTAGCGATTCTGAAGGTTCACCGACTTCCGAGATTCGACAGACGTAATGGGAGTAACAGAAAAGCGATCCCGAAATCCTGCCTACTCGCATCAATCCTGCTTTTGGCTCTCCATGTGGAAATGATGCAATACGCGGTGGAAGATCGGAGCCAATACGAAGCCGGTTGCGATGACAAGCAAAAGACCCGAGAAGATCGCGTAGGATCCTGCGAAAATCTTCCCGGCCGTGGTTTTCAGCTCACCCATTGGGCCCATGCCGGAGAGAATCATCGCCGCGTTGACGTAGGAATCCGCAAGCGACATGCCCTCGAGGCTGGCATAGCCGGCCATTCCGATGGCCAAACCGACAACGGCAAGGATGCACCACAGTCCGATGGCCTTGAGCATGCGACCGGCAAAACCAGGGCGCGAGAGAAGCCGTTGGCGACGACGTTCGAAGCTTGTGATTCCGGGAGATGGCATTTTCGACAGTCCTTCATCGAGCGTTGCACACCATCGTCAGTAACGGTCATGAACCGACTTGCCGAGACCCCTCAACGCCCGCGGGGGTTCACGTCAGTGACCAACCCCTTCCGTCAGCGCCACCGCCAGCGAAGCCCCATGAGGGCCTTGACGCCAAAGATATCATCTTTATGATCATTGCTACTTTCGCCGGGGCGCCTAGTGCGCGCGCGATGGCGCGGAGATTTTGCATGCGGCTGCATCCCGCCATGAAGAACGGCGAGCGGAAGGTCGTTCCCTTCCGCACCGCGACCATGTCGACGCAGATCGTCGCCCAGGTCCGCGAGGCGCTGTTCGCGAAAGAGCTTCGTTCTGGCGATTTCCTCGGCACCGAGAAGGATCTCGCCGAGCGCTTCGGGGTGAGCCGCATCGTCGCCCGCGACGCCTTGCGCACCTTGGAGGCGCAGGGCGTGGTCGAGATCAAGGTCGGCTCCGGCGGCGGCGCGCGCATCGCGCGCGGCAATGCCCGGTTATTCGCCGAGGCGCTCGCCGTGCAGCTCGACCTTGCCGGCGTCTCGGTCGGCGAGATCATGGATGCGCAGCGCGCGATCGAGTGCCTGGCGGCGGAGCTCGCCGCCGCCAATTCCACCGCCGAGGATCACGCCCGGCTGCGCGCGCTCATCGCCGATGCCGAGCGCAGGATCGACGACGTCGGCGCGTTTACTCGCGTCTCGCGCGAATTCCACCTCGCCGTCGCCGAGGCGTCGCACAACCGCGTGCTGGTGGTGCAACTCATCTCGCTGCAGCACGTGTCGTGGCCGGCGCACAATCCGACGCTTACGCCGAGCGTGGCGCGCCGCGTCCTCGACGCGCACAAGGAATTGGCGTCACTGATCGAAATGCGCGATGGCGCCGGCGCGCGGCGGCTGATGGACGAGCACGTCAAGATGATCGGCGCGCGACGCGTGGCGGAGCACCGCGACAAGCGCGGCGCCGATCGCGCTTGCTGCTGAGCTTCAACGAACCGAACGACGGGAAAAGGAGGCGACCATGATCAAGCAAAAATTCATCATCGAACCGCATTTCCGGCTGCAGGAGTGGGTGGCCGAGGAGAAGGGCTATTTCAAAGACGAAGGGCTCGACTACGTGTTTCAGGAGCTCATCCAGTCAAGCGACGGCACGCACCACTACAAGGGCGACAGGATCGGCGCCATGCAGTCGTTCGAGCGCGGGCGGTCATCCGACGTGAGCTGCGCCTGCCATTGGACCGTGGGGGTTGCCGCCTCGAAGGGAAAGGGCCGGCTCTATGCCGGCGTGTACTCCGTCGCTCCGGCGGGCGTGTTCGTTCCCGCGGACTCGCCGGTGCGCACGCCCGAGGATCTCGCCGGCGTTCCCATCGCCGTCGGCTATCAGTCGGGCAGCCACTACTCGACGATCCAGGCGCTCGAGCAATACATGCCGGCCGACAAGATCACCCTGACCTACGCCGATGGCATGCTGTTTCACCGGCTCGACCAGTTGATCGAAGGCAAGGCGCAGGCGTCGGCGCTGTTCAGCGGCCCCTACTACTTCGCCGAGCAACTCGGCTTCCGCAAGGTCATCGACACGACCTTCATGATCGCAACCATGGTGACGGGCGATCCGGACCCCGAGGACCTGCGCAAGTTCTTCCGCGCGCTCAAGCGCGCGCAGCGCGACATCGACCTGCGCCCCGACCTCTACACCCACTACTACAAGCACGAGTTCCCCACGCGTTACCACGCGACGATGGACACGCGCCGCTGGGGCCCGGGCGAGCGTCTCGTGTTCGAGACCTACACCAAGGAAGTCTACCAAGAGACCTTCAAGTGGATCGCCGACCACGGCATCTTCGCCGACACCGGCATGGGCTCGGGCAACTACGAGGATGCGGTCATCGCGGCGGCGCCGTGATCGCACTGTCGCGTTAGCTGACCGACCGCAGCGTACTCATACGTGTCAGCCGCGGGCTTGACGTGCCTACCCGTCACCCGCGGGCAGAAGCGCGTCGAAGACGCGCGTAAACGCGCTGGTGACCCGCGGGTCCATCCTCTTCGTAAAAAGAGTTTCGCGAAGACGATGGATTGCATCGGAACTCGGGCTTGCCCGAGTTCCGCAGTCTTGATCGCGGCAAGTCGGGTAAACCCGACTTGCCGGTCAAGCCCGGCAATGAGGGATGAGGGATCAGCGGTAAAGCCGCTAGTGAGCGATCAGCGGTAAAGCCCGGCAATAACGGATGCGGTATCAGCGGCGCTCCGCCTGCTCCACGGGCGGCGCCGGCTCACGCACGCGGCCGAGGGGCGTCGCTTTCGCCTTTTGCGCCAAGCGCAGCCAGCGCAGCCCCAAATCGCGGCGCTCGGCCGCAAGCTCCGGCGAACTCGCCAATTTCGCCCGCCGCGCGCACTCAGCGGCCTGGGCCCGGCAATACATCACATACGACGACATCACGCGCTCTCTCACACAACACACGCGGCCAACGGTGCCGCACCTTTCCCCTCCGCAAACGCCTTCGGCGCGGCGACCGTGGCCATCGGCAAGTATTCCTCCCACGCAGTGCGCAAACAAGGGGATAACCGAGCCCTCGACAAATTCCGTGCTGAGCTGTGGCATTGCAGCCACACATCTGCGCGCACGCGCCTCGTCTGAGCTTGCTCCAATTTATGTCACACTGAAGGTCTCAATGCTTGATTTCATCATGCCCGGCAGGCAGTACCGTGTGACCTGCTGATCGCGAGAACGCGACATGGATTCCTCCGAAGATGCGGCCTATGCGCGGGCGGCGTTGAGCACGACCGTCGTGCTGTTCCGCACGCTGCTCAAAAAGGGCCTGATCACCCGCGAGGAGGCCGTGCGCATCATTCTCGACGAAGCGGTATCGAAAGCCATCCAGGCCGAAGCCCAGGATCAAGGGCGGGCCGGCAGCGAGGCGGACCGCCGATGCGCGGAGATCCTGAAGTTGATCGCGGAACGGCTTTGACCGAGTTTTGGTCCGTGAGCAGACATCAGCTCGACGGTCGTCCGTGCTCGACTCGCGCCCCTACATTATTCGGCGTCGCGCGATCATCCCGCTGCAAATAGGCCACCAGAGCCCTGCCCGTTACGTGCTTGCCAGCACCCGGTCGACCATCGTCTCCGAGAGCCCGAGATAGTTGGTGGGGTCGGTCAGCCTCCTGATCTCCGTCTCGGACAGATCCGCCATCACATCCTCACGCGCGAGCAGCATCTCGGCGAGACTCTTGTTGCCCATGGCAGGGTCGTGGATGATTGCGTAGAGGACGTCGTGCGCCTTGTCCCGACCCATCTTGGGAGCGAGCCCCATCATCACCGCCTCCGAGACGATGAGTCCGCGCGTCGCATCGAGGTTGGCGCGCATGCGGTCGGCGTCCACCTCAAGTCCGTCGAGCACGAAGCAGGCCTGCGCCAAGGCGCCGCCCGCAAGCGTGAAGATATCGGGCAACGTGATCCACTCGATCTCCCACGGCCCGGTGGAACGCTCATGGTCTTCCACCATTGCGTCGAGCAGCGCCGCCACCCCCTGCCGCACCGATGCGGCGCAGGCGTGGATGTAACAGCACGAGATCGGGTTGCGCTTCTGCGGCATGGTCGAGGACGAACCGCGGTTGGCGGCGTAGGGCTCGCTCGCCTCGCCAACCTCGGTCTGCATCATCAGCTTGAGGTCGGTGGCAAATTTGGCGAGCGTGCCGGTGAGCAGTCCGAGGAAGCAGCCCGCCTCGGCGATGCGGTCGCGCTCGGTATGCCAGGCGATGTCGGGCTGCGCGAGGCCGAGCTCGCGCGCCAATGCCTCCTGCACCGCCAGCCCCTTCTCGCCGAGGGTAGCAAGTGTGCCGGCGGCGCCGCCAAACTCGAACACCTCGATGCGCGGCCGGATCTCGGCGAGCCGCGCGCGATGGCGCTTCAGAGTGGCGAGTAGGCGCGCCATCTTGAAGCCGAAGGTGATCGGCACCGCCTGCTGCAGATTCGAGCGCGCCGGCATTGGCGTCGAGCGATGTTTGCGAGCGAGCTTTTCGGTCGCCGCAATCGCGCGGGCAAGGTCCTTGGCGATCAGGTCGAACGACGCCTTGATCTGCAGGATGGTGGCGGAATCCGTGATGTCCTGGGTGGTGGCCCCCCAGTGGCAGTAGTTGCCGGCATCCCCCCGGCACAGATGCGCAATCTGGTGGACGAGGCCGAGCACCGGATAGCCGATTGTCACCGTCTCCTTGGCGTATGCCTCGAAGTCGATGTTCTCGACCTTGCATACACGGGTGATCTCATCGGCCGCTTCTCGCGGGATCAGGCCGACCTTGGCCTCGGCGCGGGCGAGCGCCGCTTCCCAGTCGAGGTACTTCTGGGTGCGGAACCGGTCCGACCACACCTCGCGCATCGCCGGCGAGCCGAAGATGTCGCGAAAGATCAGGCTGTCGATGGCGCTGGTGGGCATCAGAGATCTCCTTTCGATCATTTCGCGTCGTGCCGCGCCGGCGGCCCCATCGCCGTGAAACCTTCAACCCGCGCCCGCCTGCTCCGCCAGGCGCAGTCCAATCAAGCGCTCGAGCGTCGCCTCATCCTTTAGCAAGTCTTGCGAGCGCGCGCGGTGCACGATGCTGCCCCGCTCCAGCACGATCGCATCGGCACTCAACGATAGGGCGACTTCCGCATGTTGTTCTACCAAAACGAAGGCGGTTCCTTCATCGGCGGTCATGCGCCGGATCGCCGCCGTCAGCTCCTCGACGATGATCGGCGCCAACCCCTCGAGCGGTTCGTCGAGCAAGAGAAGTCTCGGGTTGGTCATCAGCGCGCGCGCGACCGCCAACATCTGCTGCTCGCCGCCGGAAAGGTGGTTGCCGCGGCTCCCTCGCCGCTCGCGCAGCCGGGGAAACAAGCCATAGACCGCCTCGAGGTCCCAGCGCCCGGGCCGCGCCGCAGCCAGCAGGTTTTCTTCGACGCTGAGCGAGGGGAAAATTTCCCGCTCCTGCGCGACCCAGCCGAGCCCGTTGCGCGCCCGCCAATGCGGCGCGGCCCGCGTGATGTCGCGGCCGCGCCAGGCGATCGTCCCGCGGCTGACGCGGGTGAAGCCCATAATGGTGAGAAGCAGCGTCGATTTGCCGACGCCGTTGCGGCCGAGGACGGCAAGGCTGCCGGCCTCCGCAACGGCGAGCGTGATGCCGTCGAGCACGACGGCCTCGCCGTATCCGGCTCGCACATCCTCGAGCGCGAGCAGCGTCTCAGCCACGGTGCGCCCCGCCCAGATAGACCTCGCGCACGCGCGCGTCGGCGGCGATTTCTTCCGGCGTGCCCTCCAGCAAGATGCGTCCCGCCGCCATCACGATGACGCGGCGGGCGAAACGGAACACCACGTTCATGTCGTGCTCGATGAACAGCACCGTGATGTCGCGCGAGAGATCGGAGATGACCGAAAACAACTCGGCGCTCTCGCCCTGCGGCACCCCCGCCGCCGGCTCGTCGAGCAAGAGTACCCGCGGCCGGGTGGCAAGCGCGAGCGCGATTTCCAGCAGCCGTTGCTGGCCGTAGGCAAGTTCGCGGGTCGGCCGGTAACAGCTCGCAGCGAGCCGCAGCGACACGAGGATCGCATAAGCCTCCTCGACGGCATCGCCATAGGCCGGCAGCTCCCGCCACCAATTGCCGGCGTAGCCGCGCCGTTCGCATACTGCGAGCGTCACCGCCTCGAGCGCGCTGAGGCGGGGGAACAAGGTGTTGATCTGGAACGTGCGCACGAGGCCGCATTTGACCCGCGCCTCGGGCCGCAGCGCGGTGATGTCGGTGTCGCCGAGAAAAATCTGCCCCTGGTCCGGCTTGATCATGCCGGTGATGAGATTGATCAGCGTGGTCTTGCCGGCGCCGTTAGGCCCGATGAGCGCGTAGCGCTCGCCTTGCGGCAGCGCGAGCTCGACGCCCCGCGCCACGACGAGGGAGCCGAAGCTCTGTCCAAGCCGCGCGTGGCCAGCGCCGGCACGCTCATGCCGGCCTCCGCTCGAGCCGCACAAGCCGCGCCATCCCGCCGAGGATGCCGTTCGGCAGGAACAGCACCACGGCAATGAGCAGCGTGCCGATCCAGAAATACCAGTATTGCGGATTGATGCCGGAGAACTGGTCGCGCGCCACCATGTAGATGATCGCCCCGACGATGCCGCCGTAGAGCCGCCCTGCCCCGCCGAGGATGAGAATGACCAGCACGTCCGCCGATCGCTGGAAGCTTAGCGTGTCGAGGGAGACGGTCTCGGTGGTCTGCGCCAGCAAGGCGCCGGCGATGCCGGCCATCACCGCGGCGATGGTATAGACCTTGCGGATGTGGGCGGGACTGGGCGCCCCGATCGCGGGCATGCGCACGGCATTCTCGCGAATGCCGCGCAAGGCAAGACCGAACGGCGAATTGATCAGCCGCCGCGCGAGCAGGAAACCGAGGAACAAAACCACCAGGGAATAGGTGTAGGCGGCTGTGCCGTAGAGATCGAATTGGAAGAGGCCGAGGAGCTTCCACATGCGCACGCCCTGCAGGCCGTCGGCGCCGCCGGTCAGCCAGCCTGCGCTGTTGGCCGCCTCGGCGAGCAACAGGCCGAGCCCGAGCGTGATCATGATCAAGGCGAGATGGCGGAACCGGGCAATGATGAAACTCGTGACGTAGCCGAGCGCGCCCGCGGCGGCGGCGGCGATCAGCAAGCCGGTCAGCGGCTCGCCCCAGCCCCATTTGGCGATGAGGCCCGCGGTATAGGAGCCGAAACCGAAATATGCGGCATGGCCGAGCGAGATAATGCCGGCATAACCCAGGATGAGATCGAGCGACAACGCGAACAGCGCGGTTATCGCGATCTGGCTCGCCAGCGCGAGATGGTTGGGAGTGAGCACGAAGGGAAGCAGTGTGGCGAGCCAGAAGGCGATTTCGAGAGGCCGCCAGCGGATCTGCGCCTCGAGATGGCGCTGCGGCTCGCTCAGCGTGGAGGACGCCATGGCCTAGCGCTTCCCGAACAGGCCGAGCGGACGCCACATCAACAGCGCCACCATGACGAAATAGATGAGAAACGCGCCGAGCTCGGGAAAATAATATTTGCCGGCCATGTCGCTGATCCCGAGGAGGCTCGCGGCGAGGAACGAGCCGCCGATGGAGCCCAAGCCGCCGACCGACACGACGATTAGGACATAGATGAGATACGTGAAGGCGAATGCGTGATCGAGGCCGGCGATCTCGATGGCGAGCGCCCCGCCGAGACCGGCGAGCCCGCTACCGAGCGCAAAGGTCACGGCGAACACCCGATCGACATCGATCCCGAGCCCCCGCGCCATGCGCTGGTTGTCGACCGCGGCGCGTACCTGCGCGCCGAAGCGCGTGTATTCGAGCGCGGCAACCAGCACGGCCGTGATCACGATCGAAACACCGATCAGGAAAAGCCGGTAGATGCCGAAGCTGTGGCCGAAGATCGAGACCGAGCCGCGCAGGTACGCCGGCAGATTCAGCGGCTGCTGGATCGTGCCGAAGATGTAAGCTGCAACCGCGACCGAGACGAAGACGATGCCGATCGTCAGCAGGCACTGGTCGAGCTCGCTCGCACCATAAAGCCGGCGGTAAAGCACTCTCTCGAACGCTACGCTGACCAAGGCCGCCGACGCGAACGCCACAGGCAGGCTCGCCAAGAACGGCCAGCCGAGCCCATTGGTCAAGCTCACCGTGACGAAACCGCCGAGCATGGCGAAGCTGCAGTGCGCCAGATTGATGAAATTCATCATTCCCAGCGTCACCGACAGTCCTACCGACAAGACGAACAGCAGCATGCCGTAGGCAAAGCCGTCGAACAGAACGCCGAAGGCGGAGCCAATCATGCCGCAAACGCAACCGGCGTCTTTCGCATCGTCGTCCTCGGTGTCCCGGTCAAATTCACTCCGTCATGCCCGCGCATAGCGCGTCGGAAGAGGCGTGTGAACGCGCTTATGTCGCGGGCATCCACGTCTTATTTGCGTTGACACGGGAGAGAAAAGACGTGGATGGCCGGGACAAGCCCGGCCATGACGCCTTGTTCGACATGAACGGAACATCGACTAGCCGCCGCGGGCGCGGGTCGGATCTTTCACGTTCTCGATCTTATCGAAGGGGACATTGACGAGCTCGCCGCCGACCTTCTCGACCCGCCGGATGTAGATGGTCTGCACCACGTCGCGCGTATCGGGGTCGATCGACATCGGTCCGCGCGGGCTGTCCCACTTGAGGCCCTTGGCGGCCGTGATCAAAGCCTCGGCGTCGGTGTTGCCGTTCGTTTTCTTCAGCGCCTCGTAGATCACATGCATGCCGTCGTAGCCGCCGATCGAGAAGAAGTCCGGATTGCGGCCGTGCATCTCGTTGAACACCTTCACGAACTCGACGTTGAGGGGAGTGTTGCTCTTGTAATCGTAGTGCCACGCCGAGAGCAGGCCGAGCCCGGCGTCGCCCATCGCCTTGAGCGCCTGCTCCGCCGTCGTCTCGCCCGATCCCAGGACCTTGGTCTTGGTAAAATCGACTCCCCGCTCGGCGAATGCCTTGCCCAGCGCGGCTGGCTGCGCGCCCCCGGGGATGAAGACGAAGATGCACTCGGGACTGACGTCCTTGGCGCGCTGCACGAAGGCCGAGAAATCGGGATTGGCCACGGGAAAGCGCACAGAGCCGACAATCTCTCCGCCCGCCTCCTTGAAGGCGCGTTGGAAAGCCGCCTCGGAATCGTGCCCCGGGCCGTAATCGGTCACCATCGTGTAACATTTCTTGAGCCCGTTCTTGACCGCCCAGGTTCCGAACGTGTCCATCACTTGCGGCAGCGTCACCGAGGTGCGGATCATGTATGGCGACTTGGTGATGATGATCGAGGTGGCGGCGTTCATGACCACCATGAACTTCTTCGCCTGCGCCGAGACGTCGGCGGCGGCGAGTGCATTGGGGGTCAGCAGGAATCCGGCCAGGATATCGACGCCGTCGCGCACGACCAGCTCCTGCGCGAAGCGCTTGGCGACGTCGGGGGCCGGGCCGCCGACATCGCGGCGGATGATCTCGATCTTTTTGCCGGCGACGGTGTCGCCGTGCTGCTTCATATAGGTCTTGACCCCGTTGTCGAGCTGGATGCCGGCATCGGCAAACTGGCCGGAGAGAACATTGATCAGGCCGATCTTGACCGTGCCCTGGGCGTGCGCGGATGCGGCGCCGACGAGTAGCGCGACGGCGCAGCCAAGTCCCACGCGTATTCGCTTCATTGCCATCCTCCCGGTTTGCTCGGCTCGTTTGACAAAAATTCTACTCATGAAAATTTGCCCGGTCGAGAAAGTTCGGCCCTCGAGGGGTGGGCGCGGCCCCACCGCGCAGCAGCCGCCGTTCGGCGCTTGCGGCTGCGCGTTCGAGTATCTGCGCCCCTGCGGCGGACATGCGCGGGCCGCGCGAGGTCGTCCGCGTCCTTTTCTTTTCACCCAAAGACGCGGACGGCGCCGACCGTGGCCAACGGTCAAAACCACTGACCCGATACGGGCTTAGCCGCGAAGGCCGGTTAAGCGGGCCTCACATTTCCGCCGCATCCCCCATGCTAATCCTTGGCACGGTCGATTGCGGCAGACGCCATGCGCCCGATTTTTCTCCTCGTCTTCCTCCTCCTCGTCGCAGGCTGCGGCGGCAAATCCGCGCGGGCCGAACCGACGGCCGCCGCCGCGCCGCGCATCGAGTGGGAAGTCAAGAGCCGCTTTCGCCTGTTCCGCAGCGAGGCCGACTTCCAGCGCCACGTCGAGGCGATGCGCGGCGATGGCGTGCTCGCGGCCGAGCGGCGCTTGGCCAAGGACAGCGACGGCCGCGGCTGGGCGCGCGATCTCGTCGAGCGGCTGTGTGTCGATCGCGCGGGCCGGCTCCTGGAATCGTGCGAACGCGACGGCGAGCGCGAAAGCTATTTGGCGCCGCGCGACCACCGCGTCGGGGTCACGCTCGGCGGAGCCTTGCCGGCCAATGACGGCTGCGTGTGGAGCTTCGACGACGGCGACGGTCACCCGCGGCAAGTCAATGCCGCCTGCGACGAGGAGGTCAAGGCTCGCCTCATCAGCAGCCGGCCGACGGTCGCCAGCGTCGACATCGTTCTGACGGACGGCACGGCGCAGCGGCTGGTCAGCGAGATCGTGGTGCGCGATCTGCTCATCGCCGGGATGGGAGATTCGATCGCCGCCGGCGAGGGCAACCCCGACCGCGCCGTGGACTTGTCGGATGAGGGCTTTTGCTTCAAGCGCTTCGGGGGCGGTGACGAATATTTCCGGCCGGGGCGAGCAGGATTCAGGGGCAACAAATCCTGCACTTCGATGGTGGACGACGACAGCCGCGCGGGCAATTGGGCGCAGCAGAGCGCGCGTTGGCTCAGCGGTCCCTGCCATCGCTCGCTCTACAGCTATCAGATGCGCACCGCAATCGCGCTGGCGATCGAGAATACGCATGTCGCCGTGACGTTTCTTCCGCTCGGTTGCACCGGCGCCACCATCAACGCGGGATTCCTCGGCAACCAAGGGGCGCGCGAGTGTCCGAGACCGGGCACGCTCGCGGCCTGCTCGGGAACGGTTCGTGCCCAGATCACCGAATTGACCGAGCTCTTGGCGGCGTCGCGCCGCCAGCAGGCCGACCGCAGTCTCGATCTGGTGCTGCTCACCATCGGCGCCAACGACATTCTTTTCTCCGGGCTGGTCGCCAATTTGATGATCGAGCCGGGCACAGAACGCAGCCTGCTCAGTCGCGGCGGCATCATCGCTTCGGTCGACGAGGCGCAGGCCATTCTCGAGCGCGAGCTGCCGGGGAATTTCGCCAAGGCGCGCGCGGCGCTCAAGCCGCTCGTGGGCGGAAATCTGTCGCGCGTGGTCTACGTGAGCTACGGCAATCCCGGGCTTGCCGGACCCGACACGCCCTGCCCCGGCGGACGCGACGGCTTCGACGTGCATCCGGCGTTCGTGGTCGATGGCGAGCGGCTGCGCGAAGCGGTGGATTTCGTCTCGCACCGCTTTCTGCCCACCGTCAAGGCGCTCGCGCGCTGCGAGGACGGCAAGGCTTGTCGTAATCCCTCGACCGACCGCATGACCTTCGTCGACGATCACCAGGCGGCGTTTGCCGCGCATGGGGCCTGCGCACGCGCCGACGACGATCCCGCCTTCGACCGGGAATGCTTCGCGCGCAAAGGCGAGACCTTCGAGAACAGCCTGACGAAAGGCGCGACCGACCCGATGGCCTGCGGTTATCCGGCGAGCGAGTTTCGCCCCTATGCCTCGCGCGCGCGTTGGGTCCGCACGGCAAACGACAGCTATTTCACCGCCATGACCTATCCCGAGGGGCTGCCCGCCGTGCTGCAGCCAAGCGACATCCATGATGCCACCTGGGGAATATTCGCGGCGGTCTATGGCGGCGCGGTTCATCCGACCGCCGAGGGCCATGCCGCGATGGCGGATGCCGCGCTGCCGGCCGCGCGCGAGGCGCTCGGCTTAGCGGCGCCGACGGCGCCAGTGCGCAGCGAGCCGCTGCCGGCGCTGCCCCACGCTCTCGCCCCGCCGCTGCCTGCCTCCGGGCGGTAACGTCATGCGCGGGCAGAAGCGCGCCGTTAAGGGCGCTTACGCCCCGCGCATCCATCTCTTCGCATGAACGTTGTTACGAATATTCGATGGATTGCGGGGTCAAGCCCGGCAATGACAGCGTCGATGAGCATCCGTCACGCCACGCCGAGCTTCTTTTGCAGGCTGGTGGACGAGGTCGTGTATTGGAACACCAGTCGCTTGCCCGGATAGACGTAGTGGTAGGCCTTTTGCGCCATCAGCGCGCCCTCGTGAAAGCCCGACAAGATCAGCTTGAGCTTGCCCGGATACCAACTGATGTCGCCGATCGCAAAAATTCCCGGCACGCTCGATTCGAACGCCGCGGTGTCGACGAGAATGTATTCGCCGTCCTTCATCGCCATGCCCCAGTCGGCGACCGGGCCGAGCTTCATCGTCAGTCCGAAGAACGGCAAGAGCGCGTCGCAGGCGATTTCAAAATTCGAGCCGTCGCTACCCTTCACGATGGCCTTGGCCAGGCGGCCACCCTCCCCGGCGAGCGCCGAGATCTGACCCAGGACGAAATCGATTTTGCCCTCGCCGACGAGCTTCATCATCTTGTTGACGCTGTCGGGTGCGGCGCGGAACTCGCTGCGCCGGTGCACCAGGGTGAGGTGGCGCGACACGGGGGCGAGGTTGAGCGTCCAATCGAGCGCGGAATCCCCGCCGCCCGCGATCACCACGCGCTGACCGCGCAGCGCCTCGATCTGGCGCACCGAGTAGAACACCGAGCTGCCTTCGTAGGCCTCGATGCCGGGGATCGGCGGGCGCTTGGGCTGGAACGAGCCCCCTCCGGCCGCGATGACGATGACCTTGACTTCGAACCGGCGGCCGCGATCGGTCGTCACGCGAAACAGCGGATCGCCGATCTTCTCGACCGTCTGCACCATCTCTTGCAGGTGGAACGTCGCCCCGAACGGCTTGATCTGCGCCAGCAGCGCGTCGGTGAGGCCCTGCCCGGTGACGTAAGGCAATCCCGGGATGTCGTAGATCGGCTTCTCCGGATAGAGCTCGGCGCACTGGCCGCCGATCTTGTCGAGGATGTCGATCACGTGCGCTTTCATGTCGAGCAGGCCGAGCTCGAACACGGCGAAGAGTCCGCACGGCCCGGCGCCGATGATCAGCACGTCGGTCTTGATCGGTTCGCTCATGCGTGTTCGCGGCGCCTCGCTTGCGTCTCTGATATGGGATGACGCGGCGTGAATGTGTAGCAGCGCACGCGTTTCGCTAAGCTTGTCGCTCGGGCGTGCGCACCACCAGGCCCTCGAGCTCGGCGGTCACCTTGATCTGGCATGACAGGCGCGAATCCGCTTGCACGTCGTAGCCGAAGTCGAGCATGTCCTCCTCCATCGGCGACGGCTCGCCCACCACCGCGCGCCACGCCTGGTCGACATGCACGTGACAGGTGGCGCAGGCGCACGCTCCGCCGCATTCCGCCTCGATGCCGGGAACGCCGTTCTTGATCGCCGTCTCCATCACGGTCGAGCCGATCTCGCCCTCGACGGTGCGGGCGGTGCCTTCATGATCGATGTAGGTGACCTTCGGCATGCGATGGCGCGAACGAGCATCAGCGGCGGGTGCGGGCGTCCTATAGCCGCTGACGCTGCGCCGCGCCAGATCACGGCGCGAGATCGATCGCGGTGGATGAAGTTCCAAACAGCCGGTGTGTCGCGGCAGGAGCGCCGCATAAAGGCGTGCGCGCGGCGGCGCGTCTTGCCCCTCGGAGACGGGCATGAACGCCCGTGAGCGCGGGCCATGGCGCAATGATGCGTGGCACCGAGGTAGCGCCAGCGAGATTGTCGCGAGGAATGCCTATGCCAGCGGCGGGCTGCGCGGGTCTGCCGGCTCGTCCTGTGGGGGCGGCTCACCGCCGAGCACCCGGTAGCCTGCCGGCGTGAGCCGGCAAACCAGCCAGTCGGGCTTGATGGGATTGTGCACCCAGGGGATCGCCCAGCCGTGGGCCACGCAGGATTCAACTGTCTTCTTCGACACTTCGCGCCCATCCCGGTCGAACAGTGGCAGTTTCCCGCCGGCTTGCGTCAGTCCGCGCTCGAGATAGCGCCGCTGCGCCTCGCTCGGACGGATGCCGGTGGCAATATCTGATAATGCCTCCCCGGGCGCACGGACCGCGTCCTTGCCCTGCGGTGCTCGAGCCATGCCGGCCTGCCGTTAACGATGATTAAAGACGCCTTAACGAGCAGTTTTCTTCGGTATGCCAAGCCGATAGGATAGCCCAACGGCGGTGAAATGTCTGGGCGGCGGAGCGCGCACGGCCGCTCGCCCGAGGGGGTTCTGTAAGGATCCTGGGGCTAACGCGCTCGTGGCGCGGTCAGGATCTGGTCCTGCCGCTGCTCTAGTCCAGCGTAATACGAGGCGACGACGGACATGGCAAACACTACGAAGAAGATCAAGGATCCGACCGAAGCGGCGCTTTCGGCGATCCAAGACGCCCTCTCCGCGCGCGATGCCGCGGCGGCAGAGCCGCAAGCTCCGCCAGCTCCGCCGGTGACCGCGACCGAGGAGCCGTCCTCGGAGTGGCGCACCATCAGGCCCGTTACGCTCGATGCCGAGCCGGCCCCAGCAGAAGAGCCGAGCCTGCCGCGCCGCGCCGCCAATGACGATCGTGAATCGATCGGCCAAATCTTGCGGACGCTGCAGCGCCGGCCGGCGCGCACGTCCTACGTCACCGCGACCGTCTTCGCCGGGCTGTGGGTGCTCGCCGGGCTCGTGCTCGGCTGGATGTACGTACCGGAAGTGCAGTCCGCACTCGGCCCAACCGGCTTGACTGCGCCGGTACTCATCATGCTCGCCGCCGTGTTCTTCGTGCCGATCATCTTCTTCTATGTGCTCGCCCACATCGCCTGGCGCGCACAGGAGCTGCGCCTCGTCACCCAGTCCATGGCCGAGGTCGCCATGCGCCTGGCCGAGCCCGAGACGGTCGCGCGCGAGTCGATCGTCACCGTCGGCCAGGCGATCCGCCGCGAGGTAGCGGCGATGGGCGATGGGGTCGAGCGCGCGCTCGCCCGCGCCGCGGAGCTCGAAACGTTGGTGGCGAACGAAGTGTCCGCCCTCGAGCACGCCTACAATGACAACGAAGTGCGCATCCGGGCGCTGCTGCAGGACTTGGGCAGCCAGCGCGACACCCTGGTCGGCCAGGCCGGGCAGATCCGCGATGCCATCAATAGCGTCCACCTCGATTTGAGTCACGACATTGCACAGATCAGCGAGCTCGTCGCCGAGCAGGTCGACGAAGCTTCGCGGCGCATCACCCACAGTCTTTCCGAGAAAGCCGAGCATATCACCCGCGCGCTCGGAAACGCCGGCGACACGATGATTCAGACGCTCGGCGAGCGCGGCGGCGACCTGCTCGGCCGGCTGGAAAACACCAGCCGCGATACCTCGCAGGCCATTTCCGCCGCCAGCGATCGCCTGGCCACGACGCTGAATTTCAAGACCGATCACATCGGCGACGAGTTCGGCGAAATCACCGCGAATATCCAGCGCACGATGTCGGAGCGGCTCGACCGCGTGACCGACAGCTTCGCGCAGAAGGCCACCGAAATCCTCGATCTGATGGGCAACCGCTCACAGGAGCTGACCGAGCTCGTGATCGACACCGGCAACCAGCTCACCGAGACGATTTCCAGCCGCGTCGAGGAGGTCAATACCACGCTCAAGAACACCGGCGACTCGCTCGTGCTCGATCTCAGCCTGCGCGGCGACGACGTGGTGTCGAAGCTCGAGCAAACCGGCACGCGCATCAGCGACACCATCGTGCAGCGCGGCAATCGGGCGACCGACCAGTTCCAGGAGAGCGCCGAGGCGCTCGCCGAGGTGATTGCCAGCCGCGGCGAGGCGGCGCGTGAAATGCTGGCGGCGCGGCTGCGATCGTTCGAGGACATGTTCAATCGCGGCGGAAGCGAGCTCGGCGCGACCATCGCAGGCCGCGGCGACGCGCTGCGCGAACTGCTGGAGACGCGGCTGCAGTCCTTCGAGGACATGTTCAATCGCGGCGGGAACAACCTCGCCGAGAGCATCGCCGACCGCAGCGACGTGATGCGTGAACTGCTGGAGACACGGCTGCAGTCCTTCGAGGACACGTTCAATCGCGGCGGGACCGAGCTCGCCGAAACCATCACCGGCCGCAGCGACGCGATGCGCGAACTGCTCACCGCGCGGCTGCAGTCGTTCGAGGAGATGTTCAATCGCGGCGGCACCGAGCTCGCGGAGCGCATCGCTCGCGACGCCGGCACGCTCGGCAATCTCATCACGCGGCACCTCGCCGAATTCGACCGCACAGTGCGGACCTACGGCGGCGAGATGGTCGACCGTCTCGGCGATCGTACGCAGGAAATTTCCGGGGCGATGCGGGAGTATCTGGACAATTTCGACACCCGCGTCACGGTCAAGTCGGCCGAGATCACGGCGAGCCTCGACCAGCAGTTCAATCGCTTCCGCGACGCTCTCGACAACCGCACTCAATCGGTCGGCGAGTCGCTCTCCGCGCGCGTCATTGACGTGGCCAAGCGGATGAGCGAGAGCGGAACGGAAGTGATCGGCGCGCTTGACAAGCGCATCGCCGACGTCACCGGCGTCATCAACGCACGCGGGGCGCAGCTCGCGGAAAGCATCAGCACCAAGATCGAGGATGTCGATAGGACGCTGGGCGTGAAGGCGATGGAGGTCGCCGATAACCTGGATACGCGCATCAGCCGGTTCGAAAACCTGCTGAGCGGCCGCGCCGAGAATATGACCAAGGAAATTGAGACGCGCAGCCAATCGGCGGTCGATCTCATCACCGCGCGCACCGAGAGCCTGACCAAGGAGATGGACACGCGCAGCCAGTCCGCCGTCGATCTCATCGCAGCGCGTACTGACACTCTGACCAAGGAGCTCGACGCGCGCAGCCAATCGGTCGTCGATCTCATCACCGCGCGTACTAATACTCTGACCAAAGAGCTCGACGCACGCAGCCTATCGGCCGCCGAACTGCTCGCCGGGCGCACCGACAGCCTGGCCCAAGCGATCGATGCACGCAGCCAATCCGCCGCCGAATTGCTCATCGCCCGCACCGACAGCCTGACCAAGGAGATCGACGCGCGCAGCCAGTCCGCCGCCGAACTGCTCGCCGCGCGCACCGAGCATCTCAGCGGGACGATCAGGACCAATGCAGGCGATGCCGCGCAAGCGATCGAGAGACTGACCGCGGCTTCGGTGGATGCGATCGGCATGCGCGCCGAGCACCTGCGGACGAGCATCAGGACCGCGACCGAGGAGGCGGAGCGCTCGCTCGGCAATCTGTCGACGTCGGCGTCAGATGCCGTCAACGCACGCATCAGTGAGCTGGCCGAGGCGGTGAAGACCAATAGCGCCGAGGCGGAGCGTTCGCTCACCCAGCTGGCGGCCGATACCACGAACGCGATCCGCGCCAGCACGCATGACGCCGAGCGCGTCATCAGCGGGATGTCGACCGGCGTGAGCAACGTGCTCAAGCAGAATGCCGGCGATGTCGAGCGCATGCTGCTTTCGGTCAGCGCCGAGGTGGCGCGCAACTTCGTCGGCAAGGCGGAGGAGATTTCGAGCACGGTGCGCCAGCGCGCCGCGGAAATGACGGAGATTGTCGACGAGAAATCGAGCGGCCTGCTCGCCGCGCTCACCCGCAAGGGTGAGGAATTCGTGAGCGAGGTCGGCCGCGTGACCGAGCAGGCGGTCAATGCGGTCGAGGCCAAGGGATTCAATTTCACCCAGACCATGACGGACAACAGCGAACAGATTGCGCGCCTGATCAGCGAGGCGAGCGCGACCGCGACCGGCGCCGTCAATCAATCGCTCAAGGACTTGCAGACGAGCCACATCGCCGCGAGCGAAACCACGAGCGAGGCCGTCAACCGCGCGGTCAAGGAATTGCGGGAAACCGCGGAAATGGTCACCCAAAGCGCGGCCAAGGCCATCAGTCGCACGCTCCAGGAGCTGCAGGACACGACCCACGGCGCGGTCGAGCAGTCCAAGCAGACGGCGGCCGCCGCCGTCAGCGAAATGCAAGAGACGCACAACATGCTGCGCGCGGACACGACTGCGCTGTACGAGCGCCTGCGCGAGGCCAATATTCTCCTGCAGGAAGTGTTGAGCGGCGCGCACGAGAACATGAGCGACATCGAAGGCACGCTAGTCGCGCGCGTCGCCGATTTCGTCGCCGCCATGAACGACGTCTCGGAGAAGGCCGGCGCGGCCAACAGCGACGTGGAGCGCAACATCGCGAGCTTCAGGGAGATGTCGGTCGCCACCTTGAGTGACCTCAGTCAGATCGCCAGCCAGTTCGACACGCACGCCCGTTCGTTGGCGGACGCAGTCGCCTCGGTCGAGGGCAGCAATCGGCAGACCGAGAGCACGCTCGCGGAGCGCAGCGCCGCGCTGGAGCAGCTGGTGGCCACGCTCGACGGCAAGGCTGGAGATCTCGAGGAGCGGCTGACGCGGTTTGCCGGGGTGCTCGACCAGTCGCTCGAAGGCGCCGGCGAGCGCGCGCGCGAAATCGCCCGCCTGACCGCCGAGTCGGCAGGCTCCGGCGCACAAGCGATCCGGGAAAATTTCGAGGCGATCCGCACCGGCACCGAGGAGGAACGGGCGCGCCTGAGCGAGGCGATGCAAAGCATCTACGAGCAGGCGAGCGAAGAGTCGCATTCCATGCTGTCGCAAGCGGCGCAGCGTTTTGCCGAGGTGCTCGACGAGCTCAAGCAGATGAGCGCCGACATGCGCCGCGAGCTCGAGGGAACGCGCGCCGAACTGCGCAAGGGTATTCTCGAACTGCCGCAGGAGACGGCGGACACCGCCTCGCACATGCGGCGCGTCATCGTCGATCAGATCGAGGCGCTGGCGGAGCTCAACCGCATCGTCGCCCGCCACAGCCGCAGTCTCGACGCCATGGAGCCGGCGCGGATCGAGCCGGCCGAGCTCGCCCCGCGCCGTGCGCTCGCGCGCGAGGAGGCGCCGCGCGCCAACGGCAACCCGCGCGCCGAGCCGGTGCGCGCGCGTTCCGACATCACCGGCATGGGCGCACCGCCCGTCCCGGCGCGCCGCGCCGAGGCGCCCGCGCTCAGCCCCGCCCAGGTCGCCGGCGGCGGACGCACCGGCTGGCTCTCCGAGCTGCTCACGCGCGCCTCGCACGAGGCCGAAGCGCCCGCGCCGCGCGAGGCGCCGCCCCCGCGTAGCGCTCCCGCCGAGGCCGCGCGCCCCGAGCGCCATGGCATTGACTCACTCGAGTCGCTCGCCGTCGACATCGCCCGCATGATCGATCACGACGCGGCGGCCGAGCTATGGGACCGTTACAAGCGCGGCGAGCGCAACGTGTTCACGCGCAAGCTCTACACCATGCAAGGCCAGAGGGCGTTCGAGGAAATCCGCAAGCGCTATCGCGGCGACGGCGATTTCAAGCGCACCGTCGACCGCTATATCGGCGAGTTCGAGCGGCTGCTCGAGGAGGTGTCGCGCGAGGATCGCGGCCAGACGCTGGCGCGGTCCTACCTCACCTCGGAGACCGGCAAGGTCTATACCATGCTCGCCCACGCAGCCGGACGCTTCGACTGACGGCTGCGGGCGATGAATACAAACGGGCGCGCAACGAGGGCGCCCGCCTCGTTTCGGCCGAGGAAACATTCATGCGATCGATCGTTCCTGCCGCAGTCGCCTTCGCCGGAATGTCGTTGACCGCCAGCCCTGCCGAGGCCGGCACATGGTGCGGGAGCTTTAGGCTGAGCAGTACGAGTTGCGGCTATTCCTCGTCAGAGGACTGCATGGCCACGGTGCGCGGCCTTGGTGGATTTTGCTACCCCAATCCATTCCCCGGCACAGCCTTCGGGACCTCCGCTGGAAGCTGGGATCTCCCCCGCGATCGGCGCAATGGGAATAAGCGACGCGAGCTCCGGCGCCTTTAGTAGACCTTCCAGAGGTCGGCCCGATAATTCACTGCCTTGCCCGGCACAGGGGCAGCCGAACCTGCCACCTGCTTGGGACCGGCAGCCCACGTGCTGATCGCCAGAAAAACCGCCATCGCAAGAACCGTTGCGAGGATGAATGCGAGTCTCTGTGCTCTCGGTGCCATGATATCCACCTCCTGGCGCCCAATTTCTGCATCGCTTCTATGGCGAAATCGCCGAGCACTCTGTGATGCGGGTCACAATTTGACTGAATAGGAAAAAGCTATAGCGGCAGGCGCCGATGGCGCATGCAGCTGAACGACAGAACGCGACTCAGAAACGATGCAAGTTGCGCTTGCGAGGATGCCGGCCGCGCGCGTCATGGGCGGCGCGGGTGGGCTCGGGAGGCGAACACAAAGCCGATGCCACGCGCGCAAGCCCACGGCGGCCGCAATATCGGATGGCGGCGCGGACGAAGGGCTGGCGATACGGGTGTCGTACGGCAGCGGCTCATGCGCGTGTGGGAAACAGGTGTCCATGAGCAGTCCGCTGGACCTCGCACGAGGAAATATTCACCGCGCCCGGGTGTTTGCCCCATGGAATCCTCCCAGCCCCCCCGGTGAGGGTTCCCCGAGACCCCGCCCGGGAGACACCTCTCTTCGCTGCCACAGCCCGGGCGGGGTTCTCGTCGGCGAAGTAACCCGCGTGGCCCACGCGGCAGGGAGAAAGGACAGTATTCGCCGCCATCCTTTGGAACCTTCGCGTTTACGCCGACGTTACGCTACGGGCGACGCAATTGGTCCGGGAGGACAGCGAATGAAACGTGTTCTAATCGTCGCAGCCATGGGCATTTTGGCTTCCACTGGCTGGGCGGCCTCGGCGAATGCACAAGCCAATATGGACCCGAATCTCTACCCCCGCCGCCAGGCGGCGCAGCAGGGGTGGGAATGGCACGCCGCGCCCGGACCCAATAAACGCGGCGGTATGTGCATTACTCACACCGACCCCCTGCGCGGTTATGGGTTCCAACAGCCATGCCCGGTGCCTAAGGGCACCGCTCGGCACGCCATCCGCCGCTGAACGTGGAGGGACGGCCGAACGCGCTTGTGGGTGACAAGGCTGAGCCATCTACCCGAGCCCAGCACAGCCTCATAAATCGTTCGTAAATTCATCGAGAGGAAGCCCCGCCTTCGGGCGGGGCTTTCGCATGCGGCGGGAAGCTTCGTACTTCGAGCTGCCGCCTACCGTGTCGGGTGCGGTCCCCGGCAATCGTGCGGCCTCGGCGGCCGTGCAGGCGCGCTATCGCTCCCCTGCGGCGGTAAAGAACTTTTCGCCGTAGGCGAAGCGGTTCGGCTTGAGGAAGAAGCCGAGCAGCACCGCGCCGTTCGGCGCCACCGCCTCGTGCTGGTTACCGGCAGGGCGCCATACGAACTGACCCGGTCCGCATTTGCCCTCGTGATCCTCGAGGGAGCCCTCGATCACGTAAGTCTGTTCGAGCGCGGTGTGCTCGTGCAGCGGCACCACGGCACCCGGTTCGAGCTTGAACAAGGCCGTGGTGATGCCGGTTTCATCGGTATAGAGCACCTTGATCTTGATGCCGGGAAACTTGGTCGCCTCCCAAGGCATATTGGGCACATCCAGATAATGCGCCGCGCGCTCCGGCGGGTTCTCCGGCTTGATGTCGGGGTGTACGAGCTTGCCGCTTTGCCTTGACATGGCGGGCTCCTTGTCTGCCGAGGTTGCAACGCACGTTCGAGCATATTGCGCGCGACGCATCCGCGAAAGTGCGCCGGGGGACGTCGCTGACTCTATTGCCACAACTTGCAATAATGTCCGTGTCTACGGCGAACTTCCCCGCGATATGGACGCCGCGGTCGCATCGCAGACGAGGCAAAAGATG
>Ga0307277_10000075_pt1 | contig 29389 bp, 27 predicted proteins | sample ER_DNA_116_FD_194473 | JGI IMG/M metagenome (GOLD analysis project Ga0307277, IMG submission 194473) | Bulk soil microbial communities from the East River watershed near Crested Butte, Colorado, United States - ER_DNA_116 | ecosystem: Environmental > Terrestrial > Soil > Floodplain | place...
ACACGATCTGCTGATCGGCAACGTCGTAGGCAATCGGTCGTCCCTTGGGTACGTTGAGCAGGCCAGCGAGGTTGCTGTTCTTGATCAGCGCATCACGATCGCCATCAGTGATGGTGATCTTGTTCGTAGCAGCGAGATTCTCCGCGATGACACCGTGGATCATGGCGTTGACGACGGCGGCGCGGGATACCGACTGGCCCTCCTGCAGGATGCTCGACACCCCTTCGACAGCGTCATCCACCTGTTGCTGGGTGATCTTTGAGTTATCGACGTACGCCACAACGCTGGGACCCTGCTTGGCACAGCCGGCCATAAGCAGTGTGAGCAGCAGAACGCCGCCAAGCACTGTGACTCGTACCGCGCGCCATCCGCGGTGAGCGGAAAGACTCATTCACCATCCTCTGCGATGACCTCCGGAGTTCACGCATATGCGCGTCCGGGAACGACTACCGCAGGAGATCCTACGCGTTTGATTGCTTCTCACGAGTCTGTGAAGATCTCGCTAATCAGCTCGGATGCCCAACGGAGAAGGTCGGTGTCCTTCAGGGGCTCGCCGCCAACAGCGGTGCCCGTGGGCCGAGGGATGAGCACAGTACCTACAGCGTCCTTGACAAGACTGCCCGGATAGAGCCGCTGCAGCCGCATGACTCGTGACTCGGAAAGGTGTGCCGGTGCAAAGCGGATGAATCGACCCTGCCCCACGATCTCGGTCAGCCCCGCAGAGCGGGCGAGCAATCGGAATCTCGCCACCTCGACGAGGTTGAGCACCTCAGCGGGTGGCATCCCGTAGCGGTCATGCAACTCGGCTTCGACTGCCTTGACGTCAGCTTCGACACGAACCTCGGCGAGCCGTTTGTACATCTCCAGCCGCAGCCGCTCCGACTCGATGTAATCGGTGGGCAGGTGTGCGTCGACGGGCAGTTCGATTCGCACCTCGGGCTCGGGCTCGACCTCGTAACCTCGAAACTCTGAGACCGCCTCGCCAACCAATTGGATGTAGAGGTCGAATCCGACGTCGGCAATGTGACCAGACTGCTCTCCGCCCAACATATTGCCCGCGCCGCGTATCTCGAGGTCCTTCATGGCGATAGCCATGCCAGAACCCAGATCACTGTGCGCCGCGATGGTGCTAATCCGGTCGTACGCGGTTTCAGTCAGCGGCTTGTCCGGTGGATAAAGGAAGTAGGCGTAGCCGCGCTCTCTGCCGCGGCCGACTCGACCGCGCAACTGGTGCAGCTGGGAGAGCCCCATGAGATCCGAGCGCTCGATCAGCAGCGTGTTGGCGGTCGAGATGTCCAGGCCCGCCTCCACAATCGTGGTGCAGACCAGCACGTCAGCTCGGCGCTCCCAGAAGTCGATCATGACCTGCTCCAGCCGCTGTTCGCTCATTTGGCCATGCGCAGTGACCACTCGGGCCTCAGGCACCAACTCGGCGATCCGGCGGGCAGTCTTATCGATGCTCTGCACGCGATTGTGCACATAGAACACCTGCCCCTCACGGAGCAGTTCGCGCCGGATGGCTGCACTCACCTGAGCCTCGTCGTACGGCCCAGCAAATGTGAGGACGGGATGACGCTCCTCAGGCGGAGTCATGATCGTGCTCATCTCACGAATCCCGGTGACCGCCATCTCAAGAGTCCTCGGGATCGGCGTGGCCGACATCGCCAGCACATCGACGGCGGTACGCAGGCGCTTGAGCCTTTCCTTGTGCTCGACGCCGAAGCGCTGCTCCTCATCGATCACCACCAGACCCAAGTCCTTGAAGGTCACCTCATCCGACAGCAGTCGGTGGGTGCCTACGACGACATCGACCTTGCCATCCACGAGACCCTCGATGGTTGCCCTGGCCTCAGCCTCGGTGGAGAACCGGCTGAGCGGTGCAACGTTGACGGGGAAGCCGGCATAGCGATCGCCGAAGGTCGCGTAATGCTGCTGCACCAGCAGGGTCGTCGGAACCAAGATCGCCACCTGCTTGCCGTCTTGCACTGCCTTGAACGCGGCGCGTACCGCGATCTCGGTCTTGCCATAACCGACGTCACCGCAGATGAGCCGATCCATCGGAACGATCTGTTCCATGTCGCGTTTGACGTCGTCGATCGCTCCGAGCTGGTCCGGAGTCTCGACGAAGGGGAAGGCGTCCTCAAGCTCCCGCTGCCACGTCGTATCGGGAGAAAATGCGTGACCGCGGGTGGCCTGCCGGGCTGCGTACAGCTTGATCAACTCTGCGGCAATCTCGCGAACCGCTCGACGGGCACGCCCCTTGCGCTTCGCCCAGTCGGCGCCACCCAGCCTGTCCAGGCTCGGGTTCTCTCCACCAACGTATCGAGTTACTTGATCAAGAGAGTCCATCGGGACATAGAGCCGGTCACCTGGCTGGCCGCGCCTGGACGGCGCATACTCGATCACCAAATACTCCCGAGTCGCCCCGGCTACGGTGCGCTGTGACATTTCGACATAGCGGCCGACTCCGTGTTGGCCGTGGACGACCGGATCGCCAGAGACCAGCTCGAGCGGGTCGATCTGGTTCTTGCGTCGTGCCGGCATTTTCCGGCTGGCCTTGTCAGGCACTCGCTGACCAGAGAGGTCAGAAGCTGTGAAGAGCGCGAGCCGGATGCTGTCGGCGACGAAACCGTGACTGAGTTGGCCGGTGATCACGGTAGCCAAACTCGTGGGTGGTGGCTCGTCTAGCGCTGACGGGCTACGCACAGGCACCGCATGTTCAGCGAGGACCTCCACGATGCGGTCCGCGGTGCCCCGACCCTCGGCCGACACGACCACGCGCCAGCCGTCACCGACTCGCTTGGTGATCTCATTGACTGCCGCCTCGGTATCACCCCGATAGGTCTCGCCGATCTGTCCTGGCACTGTTCTGGAGTCCACACCGGGCGCGGTGACCCGATCAGAGAGATCGATGATCTCCCCATCCTCGGTCCGAATCGGAATGCCGCGACCCCCATCCGCCATGGAGTCCTGCCCCGGACCGGCGCTGAACGGCGACAGCGTCCACCAGGCCATCCCCCGGGCGAGTGCAGCAGCACGGACCTCAGCGAGCGGCTGGTAGGAGGATGCGCCAAGATCGATGGGCGCCTTGCCTCCACCTGCGGCCGCTGCCCAGGAGGCGTGCAGGAACTCCTCGCTCGTCTTGACCAGTTCAATTGCCCGACCGCGTACAAGTTCGGGATCGCTGATCAGCACGTGGGTATCGGGTGGCATTAGGTCGATCAGCAGCTCCATGCCGTCCACGAGGGCCGCCGAAAGGGCTTCCATGCCGTCAACCGGATGGCCTTGCACGATCTTGTCCAGGATCTCGATGAGCTCGGGATGTTGCTCGGCGAGCCTGGCCGCGCGGGTCCGTACCTCCTCGGTCAGCAGCAGCTCGCGGCAAGGCGATGCGGTGATTTCGGTCAGGGCGATTTCGCTGGACCTTTGGTCGGCGACGGAGAAGTAGCGAATCTCTTCGACGGTGTCGCCAAAGAAGTCGATGCGCACTGGGTGCTCTTCAGTTGGTGAAAAGACATCGACGATGCCACCGCGTACCGCAAACTCCCCACGTCGCTCGACCAAATCGACCCGGGTGTACGCCGCGCCAACCAAAGCGGTCGCGAGGTCAGTGAGATCTGTCTCGTCGCCGACTGCAAGGCGTATCGGCGTCATCTCCGCCAGGCCCTTCACTTGTGGCTGCAGAACGCTGCGTACCGGAGCAACCACGATCCGCGGCGCCGGAAGCTGGCTGTTATCGGCAAGTCGCCGGAGCACCTCAAGTCGCCTGCCGACCGTATCGGAGCGAGGGCTCAGCCGCTCGTGCGGCAATGTCTCCCACGCCGGGTAGTACGCCACCGCCTCCTCGCCCACCACCGACTGCAACGCGGCGGTCAACTCCTCTGCCTCGCGAAAAGTCGAGGCCACCAGGAGCACCGGGCGACCGGCGCCGCCACGCTCGGGCTCGCTACTCAATGCGGCAGCGATCAGCGGCCGCATGGAAGCGGGGGCAGTGACGTCGAGCACGGCCTGTCGCCGAGCCCGCGCATCAGCGATGGTCTCGGCGACGGTGGGTTCAGTGCAGAAAAGATCAACGAGTCCCGTGAGGGTCACCCACAGAGGCTACCGGCTCGGCAACCGCTGATCGACCGCGATTCTGCTTCTCCCTACTGTCGACCCAGCAGCCCTAGCATCAACCCATGGTGAACGAGCTCGACGGGGCCGTCGTCGTGGACTTCCCTCTCCGCGGCGAAGGATGGGTAGCCGTCAATACGCCCGGCGACCGCATCCCGAGCCACGGCACCGACATGTTGGGGCAGCGTTTCGCCTACGACCTGCTCATGGTCGACACGCGCCGCGGTCTGCGCTACCACCCAGCTGGGATCCTCCGCGGCTTCTTGATCGGAGTACGGACTCGCGACTGCTACGCCTGGGGAGCCGCGATCCACGCACCTTTCGACGGCGAGATCGTGCAAGCCGCCGATGGCATCTCCGAGAGAAGCTGGATCCATCCGCTGCTCGAGCCGGTCTTCGCGTTCAAGAACGCCGTAACATTCAGCCCGGCTCGATTGCCCTTGGTCCTCGGCAATCACGTGATCATGCGCAGTGGCGAGGTCTTTGCCGGCTTCGCACATCTGGTGCCCGGCTCAGTCGCGGTCAAGCCAGGCGAAATCGTACGAAGCGGCGACGTGCTCGGCCGCGTGGGCCACACAGGCAACTCGACGGCGCCGCACTTGCACTTCCAACTGATGGATTCACCTGACCTGATGAGAGCCAAGGGAGTGCCATGTGCCTTCCGGAGCTATGAGGTGATGCGAAACGGCGGCTGGGAGAGGGTTGAGAACGGTGTGCCTCGCAAGGTGGATCGAATCCGCTACCCCGGCGTCGGCACCTGACGCTTCCTCAGGGCAATCGGGCGAACGCGCGCACCGGGAATGTCCCGAACTGCCGAACCTTGGGTGGCACCGCCGTGAAACGGGCACCTGTTGGCGGTACGGCAGCCAAATTGGTGAGGTGTTCGACGACGTGTACGCCCGCCGCGAGGAACTGCGAATGCGCGGGACGCTCGCGGCTGGTCTCTGCGTCGTCGATGTTGATCGAGTCGATGCCGACCAGCACAACGCCCGCCTGGATCAGATACGCGGCTGCTTCGGCTGCCAGATACGGGGCTCCTTTGGCGTACTCCGGCGTACCAAAATGCCGATCCCAGCCGGTGTGGAGCAGCACGGCCGCGCCTGTTACCTCGCGATCATAGAAGGCCGTCGCTGGAATTCTCCGCTCGGTCGAATCCGTCAACCGGAAAAGCTCGAGTTGCAGGTCTACCAGCGTCTCGAGCTCAAGATCGGCAAGATCCGCTCCATCGGCGTAACGGTGATATGGGGTGTCGAGGTAAGTGCCGGTATTGCTGGCCAAGGTGATGATGTCGATCTCAAACTCCGTGCCCGCCGCGTAGTGGGACCGCGATTCTTCCCTTGTCAGGTACGGCCGAATGGCAGGCTCTGGAATGCCTGGACAGGTAACCAGGCCGGCGGAGATGGTATGGCTCAGGTCCACGAGCTGGCCGCGTGAGTTGGGCGCTGATGCCGCAGCGATGCCACGAGAACCCTTATGGGCCTCCTCGATGATCTGAAGCGACCGGAGCTGGACGCTGCCGACTAGGGCCAGGCCGAGGTGCCGTACGAAGAGCTCAGCGATCTGTTCGCTCGACAGATCAGCGCCTGGAAGATCGAGACGGAAGCCCTCTGCAGTAAGTCGACCACCGTTCGTGAACTCAACCTCAGCGTCGAAATGGGCCCGATACTCGGTCACAATCGAGGAGTCTAGGAGTCGACGTGGGGCTACGGCGGCCGCTAACTGTTGAACACGTTCTGGGTTCTGTCGAGCCCTAACGCAACAAGTGATTCCACTGCATCCGCGGCGCGACCGATCTCGACGTCAATGTCCTCACGCGCGCTGGCAGGGATGTCGCTGAGCAGAAAATCGGCTGGATCCTGGCGGCCGGGTGGACGGCCAACGCCCATGCGTACCCGATAAAAGTCCCCTGTACCGAGGGCGGCCCGGATCGACCTCAGGCCGTTATGACCGTTGTCCCCTCCGCCGAACTTGACCCGCAGCTGGCCTACATCGATATCGAGCTCATCGTGCACAACGATCATCTGCGGGGGCTTGAGCTTGTAGTAGGCAAGCAACCGCGTAACCGTCCAGCCCGTCTCGTTCATGAAGGTGCGTGACTTGGCCAAGATCAGCCGCGGGCCATCACCTCCAGGAGGTCCGATTCTGCCGTCTGCGACCTCGGCTCGTATGCCGCGTACGACCCGGAACCGTAACTGCATGCGCCGCGCCAGCTCCTCGACCACTCGGTAGCCGATGTTGTGCCGGTGCGATGCAAAGGCGGGACCAGGATTGCCGAGGCCAACAACCAGCCATGAGGTCATGGCATCCGCAGCTGGCAGCTAGGCGGTCTCGGACTCGGCAGGCGCCTCGTCCGGGGTCGGCTCGGCGGCCGGAGCCATAGTCGGCTCGATGCCAGCCTCTGCCTCGGCCTCGGCCAGCTCGGCCTCCATAGCCTCGACAGTCGGCGCGTTCGTGATGTTGACGATCAACGTCTCCGGATCAAGATCAACCACCGTCGATCCCGCCGGAAGCTGAAGATCACGAGCCAGGATCTGGGTACCAGGCGGCAGATCCTCCACCGAAACCACGATCTGCTGCGGGATGTGAGTGGCCTCAGCCTCCACCGGAACACTGTTGTGATCGACAACGATCAACGTGTCTGGAGCGGCCTCGCCCTCGACGTGCACACGCACGTCAACGGTCACCTTCTCACCGCGGCGGACAATAACCAGGTCAACATGCTCAATGGTGTGCTTCAGCGGGTCCCGCTGGACCTGCTTGGGCAATGCGAGCTGCGAGCTGCCATTGACCTCGATCGACAACAGCGCGTTTGCCGTACGCAACGCCAGCAAGGTCTCGTGACCGGGCAGGGAAATATGAATCGGGGCCGTGCCGTGGCCGTACAACACGGCGGGCACTTTGTGTGCGCGACGGATCCGGCGGGCAGCGCCCTTGCCGAACTCCGTACGCAGTTCGGCTGTGAGCTTTACCTCGGGCACGAAACGAACTCCTCGGAAACTTGCGTCAACAATCTCGATCAAGACTCAGCGAGGGGGACGCAGCTCGTTCGACCTAGTCGATCACGGTCCTGCGACCCTCGCCGAGGCAACCGCTCAACCTTAGCCGACAAGGCCGCATAGTGGCCAACTCGCACTGAAAATGCATCATGAGCGGCTTCTCAGAGCCCCGTTTAGGCCGTTTTGAACGCACGATTGATGCGAAATCAGGGTTTGCCCGAAGGCTGGCTAACGAATCTCGCGCCGCCCCGTTACGCCTGCCCGTTGAACAGGCTGGTCACCGAACCATCCTCGAAGACTTCCCGAATCGCCCGTGCGATCAACGGGGCGATCGACAACACGGTAAGCGAATCGAAGCGACGCTCCTCTGGGATCGGCAAGGTATTGGTGACAATCACCTCTTCAAATCCCGTCGCTTTCAGCCGGTCGATGGCAGGCCCTGACAGCACCGGATGGGTGGCAGCTGCGATCACCGCCTTTGCACCACGTGCTTTCAACGCCTCTGCCGCCTGGCAGATGGTGCCTGCGGTGTCGATCATGTCGTCGACAAGCAGACAGACGCGCCCTTCCACGTCGCCTACGACCTCGTGAACAGCCACCGTATTGACTACGTTCGGGTCGCGGCGCTTGTGGATGATCGCCAGCGAGCAGTTCAACCTGTCGGTCCACATGTCGGCGACCCGCACTCGACCCGCGTCCGGCGAGACAACTGTCATTTCGGACGTGTCGTACTTAGTGATCAGGTAATCCGAAAGCACCGGAAGCGCCCACAAATGATCAACCGGCCCATCGAAGAAACCCTGAATCTGTGCCGCGTGCAAGTCCACCGACATGATCCGATGGGCGCCGGCGGTATGAAACAGATCCGCGATCAGGCGAGCCGAAATCGGCTCGCGGCCACGATGCTTCTTATCCTGCCTGGCATAGGGATAGAACGGTGCGACAACAGTGATCCGTTTGGCAGACGCACGCTTCAGCGCATCCACCATGATCAACTGCTCCATCGTCCACTCATTGACCGGCGCACAGTGACTTTGAATCACAAAGGCGTCGCAGCCGCGCACCGATTCCTCAAATCGGACGTAAATCTCGGAATTGGCATAGGTGATCGCGCGCGTCGGTACGAGCTCGACTTTCATCAGTTCGGCCACTTCGTTAGCCAGCTCTGGATGAGCGCGCCCCGAGAACAGCATCAAATGTTTATCGTTCGCGCGCTTGAGACCGCTCACGACGGCTCCTTCTGCTCCAGCGCTGCCTCTGCGGCTCGCGCGGTTTTGGTACCGGCCCGTTTTCGCGCCACCCAGCCCGGCACATTGCGTTGCCGGCTGCGACTCACCGCAAGATCACCAGGCGCCACGTCGCCGGTGATCGTCGACCCAGCTGCCACGTAGACGCCGTCGGCCACCTCGATAGGTGCGACAAGTACCGAATTGCTGCCAACGAAGGCGTACGCGCCAACCTTGGTTGTGGATTTGCGTACGCCGTCGTAGTTCGCGAAGATCACGCCCGCCCCGATGTTGGCGCCTTTACCGACCACCGCGTCGCCGAGGTAGGCCAGGTGCGCTGCCTTGGCTCCGGCTTCCATCCGAGCGTTCTTGGTCTCGACGAATGTGCCGATCTTGCCGCCCTCGCCGAGAACCGTACCGGGTCGCAGATGGGCATACGGGCCGACGTTTGCGGCTGGCCCGATCACGCTGAGTGATCCGTGGGTACGCGTGACCACGGCGTTCTCCCCCACTTCTACATCGATCAGTGTCGTGTCCGGACCAATCCGTGCCCCGGCTCCGACCGAGGTGGCGCCCTCCAGCGAGGTTCCGGGCAGCAAGATCACATCAGCTGCAAGATCTACTGAGGCGTGCACCCAGGTCGTTGCTGGGTCTACTACCGTGACACCCTCGCGCATCCAGCGGTGCAGAATGCGCCGGTTGACCTCGGCGTTCATGCGGGAGAGCTGCATCCGGTCATTGACACCCTCGGTCTGCCACGGGTCGTCGATCAACAGCGCGGCCACAGGCTTGCCGGCTCGGCGCACCACAGCGGGTACATCACTGAGATAGAGCTCACCTTGATCATTCGTAGGCGCGAGTTCGGCCAGCGCGGCTGCCAAGGACGCAGCATCGAAGACATAGATTCCGGAGTTGATCTCGGTGATCTGGCGCTGAATCTCATCGGCGTCTCGATGCTCGATGATGCCGCTCACCATGCCGTCGCCGTCGCGCAGGATTCGCCCGTATCCGGTGGGGTCCGAAACCTCTGCGGTTAGTACGGTGACGACAGCTTGCTGGGTCCGATGCTCCTCGAGTAGGGCGCCAAGAGTCTCCCCGGTGAGCATGGGAACATCTCCATAAGTGACGATCACGTCGCCGCCGAGATCTGCCAGCTGACCGAGCGCGACTTGAACGGCGTGCCCGGTGCCGAGCTGTTGCTCCTGCACCGTGATCAATACATGGGGCGCGATCTCCGCAAGATGTGCTTCCACCTGATCACGAAGGTGACCGACTACGACGACAACGTGTTCGGGCTGTACCTCAGTTGCTGCTGTGACCGCGTAACTCAGCATGGAATGACCAGCGATCTCGTGCAGCAACTTGGAACGTGAGGACTTCATCCGCTTGCCCTCCCCCGCGGCCAAGATGACGACAGCCGCGACCGGGCTGGAAGCTTGGTCGGAGTGAACGGACAACAGCTGGCTCCTTACTAGCTGAGTGACGCTCCGCTCCCCGGGTAGGAGTCGAACCTACGTCGCTATTCCTGATTCAAAGTCAGGCGGGCCCTGCCGACAGACCAACCGGGGAATGTGGGGCCCGGCCAATCTTCCCATCCAGTTCGGTTGCGAGTTGCTGATTTCGAATACAGATCGCTTGACCCCACGTGACCAACCCTTCGATCGGCCAGAGCCAAGCGTACGCATCGCGCTCTGGAGCTGCATTTCCGGCTAACACCTCAGCGCTTTTGCCATGCGCTGCGATCCTGCGTACAGTAGTGATCCAGGCTTCTAAATCGATACAGAAACTACAATGGCTACCTCACCTGCTGTCATAAATCGGCTCTCGACCCGGGCGGCCGCCATCGCTGTGACGGTGATGTTCGTCGTCAACGGCGCGGTGATAGGCGGCTTTGGCGGCGCTCTTCCGTCACTGCGTGACAAGCTCGGCTTGGACGCCACCCAGATCGCGATCATGCTCTTCTGTGGCGGCGCTGCGGCGATTCTCTCTATGCAAATCGGCGGCCGACTCGCCGATGCGATCGGCGCCCGCGAGATCACCTTGGCTGCTGTGCCGTTCCTTACCGTTGGAATGATCATCATCGGGCTGGCGCAGCTGTATCCAGTTGCGATCGTCGGTGCCATCCTCATCGGGCTCGGCAATGGGGCCATGGACGTTGCTATGAACGCGATGGGCGTGCAAGTGGAGGCGGCTCGGCAACGGCCGATCATGAGCTCCTTCCACGCCTTCTGGTCCATCGGCAACTTCATCGGGGCAGGAGCTGTGCTGCTGCTTGCGACTGTGCTTGGGCTGAAGGGCGGTGAAGTCGTGACGCCACTGTCTATCTCGCTCGCGGTGCTTACACTTATCGGCCTCGCCATCCTGTTCAAGATCACGCCCAAAGCGGCCGTGCTACATCACACGGTCGACGGCGTACGGACTCCAATTCCCGCGGTCGCCTGGGTGCTGGCTGCCATGGCTCTGGCCTTCGGTCTTTGCGAAGGCACGGCGCTCGACTGGTCGTCGCTCCATGTCACCGATGTGGCCGGCGTAGATCCGACAACCGGTGCGCTCGGTCTGATTGCGGTCAGCGCCTTCATGGTCGTGATCCGACTGTTGGGCGACCGACTGGTTACCCGCTTCGGGCGGCGAGTAGTCGTTCGCTTTGGCGGCGTTTGCGCGGCTCTTGGCTATCTGACAGTCACGCTGGTGAGCAGCCTGCCGGCACTCCTGCTTGGTTGGGCACTGGTCGGCTTCGGTGTTGGCATGATCGCACCGCAGGTCTACGCGCTATCCGGGCACATCGGCGGAGGCAGGGCGCTCGCCGTGGTCGTCACATTCGGCTATGCGGCGTTCTTGATCGGTCCGGCTTTTGTGGGCTTCTTGGTCAATCAGCTTGGCATCCATCACGCCATGGCTGTGCCTGCGTTGCTCTCCGTCGGCATTATTGCGCTCGCATCGACCATGCCGCGCACCGACATCGGTCTCAGTCAGGCCCCATCCGGCTCGACCACTCACTAAATCTCGACGTCAAGACTCTTCACGTCTAAGCTCCGGTTGTGACCGGCCAGCCGACTCGCGACGAGGTCGACACCATTGTGGAGGCCTGGCGACGGGAGCGTCCGGATCTTGATCTTGCGCCGATGGAGGTCCTGTCGCGCATTAGTCGACTGGCTCGCCACCTCGACCGGCTGCGTGCCAACGCGTTCAGCGCACATGATCTGGAGTCCTGGGAATTCGACGTGCTGGCTGCGTTACGCCGCACCGGCCCTCCGTACCGGCTCTCACCGGGTCAGTTACTCCGCGAAACCCTTGTCACGTCCGGAACGATGACGAACCGGGTAGACCGGCTTGTCGAGCGAGGGCTGGTAACAAGACAAGATCACCCGAATGATCGGCGGGGTGTTCTGGTTGAGCTGACCGACGCTGGCAGGGATGCGGTCGATGCGGCGTTGGCTGAGCTGATCGCGGCAGAGCGCCAGATCATGGCTGCACTGGATGTTGCCGACCATGATCAACTGACCCGAAGCCTGCGGCTGCTACTTGCTCGGTACGGTGGTAATCGCTGACCTGTGCCCGCAGCAGTCAGCCCATCAGTAGATGACGCGAGCTCCTATGACGGGACCAGTGGCGCGCCGAACTGCGCGGCACAGGCCTTCGGCACTCAAAGACACGGAGAGCTCGACTGCCGCCGACTCGTCGGCCACCAGGAACGCACACGTCGGACCAGATCCCGAGACCAGGGCGCCCAGTGCGCCGTATTCCAGGCCGGTCTGCAGAACGGTTCGCAATTGCGGCTGCAGGTCCAGCGCCGCTGGTTCTAGATCGTTGCTGAGCGCGGCGCCCAGCAACGTCGGGTCGCCGCTGCGTAAGGCATTCATGAGGTCAGCGGGAATCTTTGGCGGCGCGGCGCCCGGATTCAGCTGGTCAAAGCGCCGGTATACCGCGGCTGTTGACAGTCCGTGATGACCGAACGCAAGTACCCAGTGGTAGGTCCCCCGGGCCAGTGCCGGAGCCACCTCCTCGCCACGACCGCTTCCCACAGCTGTGCCGCCCAGCAAGGCAAATGGCACATCGCTGCCAAGCTCACTCGCCAGCGTCCGGAGTCGCTCCGGGCTGACCTCCAAGTCCCACAGAACCGCACACGCCAGCAGAGCGGCGGCACCATTGGCAGAGCCGCCAGCCAAACCGCCAGCCACCGGTATCGATTTCTTAATCGACAAACGTGCGCCCAAAGAGTCGCCTGGTGCGTGGAGTTGAGCAAGCAGCCGGGCGGCACGAACCGCGAGATTGGAGCCATCGAGCGGCACCTGCTTGGCGCCCTCGCCGCTGACCATCACCTCGAATTCGTCAGGGTCGGCCCACGTGGCCTCCACCTCGTCGTAGAGGGAAACCGCTTGATACACGGTGGCGAGCGGATGGTAGCCATCGGATCGCGGTGCACCCACCTTCAATGCGAGGTTGATTTTGGCCGGCACCCGTACGCGGACGCCGGTAGCAGTCGGCGGGGTAGTTGAGACCATAAGGGTGAGCGTATTAGGCGGCGAAGAGCTGCTCGGCGATGCGAGCGAAGTCAGCGATGTCCAGCATCTCGCCGCGCGTTCGAGGATCCAGGCCGGCGGCGGTAATGGCAGCGCTGGCGGTGGTCGAGGAGCCGGCCAGTTGGGCTAGTGCCGAACGCAGCATCTTGCGCCGCTGCCCGAACGCCGCATCGACGACGGCAAATACCTGGGCGCGGGTCGCCCTGGTTTCCGGCTGTTCGCGCCGCGCGATGGCCACCAAGCCCGACTCGACGTTCGGCACCGGCCAGAACACGGTCGGCGAAACCGTCCCGACCCGGGTGGCCGTGGCATACCAAGCGACCTTGGCCGACGGTATGCCGTAGGTTTTCGACCCCGGTTTTGCGGCGAGCCGGTCAGCCACTTCGGCTTGCACCATTACCAGGCCGCGGTTCCAGGAGTCGAAGGTTGCCAGCAGGTGCAGCAGTACCGGCACAGCCACGTTGTAGGGCAGGTTGGCGACAACCATCGTGGGCGGCTCGGGCGTCGCGTCGACTCGCAGCGCGTCAGCGTTGATTACGGTCAATCCATCGGCACGCGCCGGCAGTCGCGCGGCAACCGTGCGAGGCAACTGCGCCGCCAGACGATCATCGATCTCAATCGCGATCACTCGACGGGCTGCCTGCAACAGGCCGAGGGTCAGCGAGCCGAGCCCCGGGCCGACCTCCAGCACAACGTCGTCCCCGGCAACGCTTGACGCAATGACGATTCTGCGCACCGTATTGGCGTCGGTAACGAAGTTCTGGCCACGCTGCTTGCTCGGCCGCAGATCCAACTGGTTGGCCAGCTCGCGTACCGCCGTCGCATCAAGCAGCCCGTTGGCCACCGCGCTAACGCAAGCCCAGCTTCGCCGAGCACGCTGGCCAGGCGCCCCATCCGGCGTCCGCTTGGAGCTTCTTGGCAATTGCGATCTGCTGCTCACGGCTGGCCTTGTTAGGCATACCCGAGCCGCCGTAGGCGCGCCAGGTGCTGAGGCTGAATTGCAGACCGCCGTAGTAGCCATTGCCCGTGTTAATCGACCAGTTGCCGCCGGACTCGCATTTGGCCAGCTTGTCCCAGACACTGCCTGACGGAGTGGCAGAGCCGCCGCCCGAGCTCTTCTTCGTGCTGCTCGTGGTCTTCTTGGTGCCGACCAGGATGACTTCGGTCACCGGCTTCGTGATCAACTTAGATTTGATCTTGGCGCGCTTGACGATCTTGTCATTCTGTCGAACGATCTTGTAGGTCACTGCACGGATTCCACGTTCGCCCGGTGTATCGACCTTGGTGACACCCTTTTTGAGCTTGCTCGACTCCTTGCGGACCGTGTCGAAGTCGACTTTGACCTTCTTGGTTTTGGAGCTGATCTCAACGTCGGTAAAGGTGAACTTGGCCCCGTCCACGAGAAGCGTATTCGGGCTAGCGCTCAGCTTGTCGTTCTCATCAACTTTGATCTTGGCCGCTGCCAACGCATCGGCCAGCGTTCGACCCGTGGTGGTGATCGTGCGCTTCTTGCCTGCGTCGACAATGATGATCTTCTTTTGGGTGGCGATGAGGATGGTGAGGCCTTCTCGTCCGATGCTCGAGCTGCGACTGGTGGAAAACTCCGCGCCAGAAAGGTTCATCCCGAGTGCCGCGAGCGCATCGTCGACGGTCGTTGCCGTGGTCCAGATCGTCTGCGGCGCACCGTCAACGGTGAAGGTGACTTGGCGACCGAACTTCACCGCGACCCGAGTGCCGTCCTCGACCTTGGCATCCAAATTCGGTGCCACCACGTCATGGCCGTTGACGTCGATTCCCCTGCTTCTCAACAATGCAGCGACCGTATTGGCGCTAGTCCGAACGTCAGCGGTCTGGCCGTCCACGGAGAGTGTCACGGATTTGTTGAGGTTCGCATAGCCAAAGGTAGTTCCAGCCAGTGCTAGCGCAGTCGCGCCAGCGGCAACCACAGGAATGATCTTGCGCACAGCGATTCCCCCGAGTCGGTCCCGTCGGTGATCTGGGACCTCAATCTCTTCCCAGTCGAGCAGTCAGCTCGAATGTGTCACAAAATTATAACGGAGACCGGCACCCATACGCCAAAATCGCAGGTCCGACGCGACATTTCATTACCAAACGCTGTGGTGGATGAGGTCCGTCGGGACCTTGCGCGGACGTCGTGCCGGCGCGCTCCCGCTGATGAGGCGCTCTTCGGGCGCCGCTGCCGAATATCCCAAGCTGATCACACCGACGCTCAGCTGACTTGCCGGGACGCCGAAGGTTTCGCGTACGACGGCAATCCGGTCCGCCGGAATGCCGAAGAAGCAGGCGCCGAGATGCTGGTCGACCGCCGACAGCAGCGCCGCCATGCTTGCCATGCCGGCGTCGACGAACCAGTAGGGCGCGGACCAGTGCGCCGGATCTCGGTCGGTCCAGCCCTTGTCGGGCTCGGCGTACCGATCGAGGTAGGCCTCCTCGCTGGTCCAGACCAACACCAGCACCGGCGCAGTCCGCATGCCCCGCAGCCAGGCGGTGTCGCTGTCGCCGGTGAGGCGCCAGAACGTCTCGCGCTCTGCGTCCGAGCTCAGCACGAGGAAAGAGATGCCCTGGGTGAAGCCGGCGGAAGGTGCGCGAAGCGCTGCCGCCAGCACTGCGTCGATCGCGGCCGGCGGCACGGGCCGGGTCATGTCGTAGGAGCGGATCATCCGGCGCCGCCGCAGCACCTCACCGAACTCCATGGCCTACCAGCTCCCACCGAAGGCCGCATCGGCATTGTCATTGAGCGCCTGGCAGAGGCGTTCCAACTCAACGCCGAGCGTGGTGGCCAAGAAGCGTGCGGTGTGAGGAATCAGATAGGACGCGTTCGGTTTGCCTCGTACCGGCATCGGAGCGAGATAGGGGGCATCGGTCTCGACAAGTATTCGATCAAGAGGCGTCACCGCAAGTGCGTCCCGCAAATGATCATTGTTCTTGAAGGTGATCGTGCCGGCAAAGGAAAGGTAGGCGCCGCGGTCCAGGCACGCCCGGGCGAACTGATCATCACCGGAGAAGCAGTGCATCACAATCCGTGCTGGTAAACCCACTGAGTCAAGCACAGTCAGGATGTCGTCATGGGCATCGCGATCATGGATGACAAGGGTCTTGTCATATCTCATGGCGAAGGCGATGTGTGCCGCGAACGCTTCCTGCTGCACTGCCTGGCCGGCCGCATCGCGTGTCCGGTAATAGTCCAGCCCGGTCTCTCCCACTGCTCTGACCCGTGGCTGCTGGGCTAAGGTCTCAACCAGTTCCAGGCCCGGCAGCAGGTCAACGCCCATGCGCGCAGCGTCGTTGGGATGGATCGCGACTCCGGCGATCACCGACGGCCAGCGCTCCGCAGCCTCTACGGCCCAGCGGCAGCCTTCCGGATCGCAGCCGATCTGCACAATTCTGGTGACGCCTACCTCTGCGGCCAGCCGGATGGCTTCCTCCGGCTCGAGGCCAGATTTCGCCTGTGTGGAATCGAGGTGGCAGTGCGAATCGACCACCGGCACTGGCAGCGGATCGGGTAGGTCAGGCAGCTCCACGTGCTTCCTCTCAAGGGCTTAGGGATGACGTAAGTGATTCATTTTCAGGGCGAGCTCATAGAGAGCGTTCTTGGCAACACCCTCCTGTTGTGCGACTTGTGCAACAGCCGCCTTCAATTTCATTCCATCAGCCGCCAATCCGACTGCCTCCTTGGCTGCCGATTCAAGATCGGCGATCGGCGTGGCCGCACCGCCAATGACCAGAGTCACCTCGCCGCGCACTTCTGAGCCCGCCCAGTCGGCGAGCCCCTGCAGCGGCCCGCGGCGAATCTCCTCATAGGTCTTGGTCAGCTCGCGGCAGACCGCGCCTGGGCGGTCGGCTCCGAAGGCCTGCGCCATCGCCGACAGCGTGGCGGCCGTCCGGTGCGGCGCTTCGAAAAAGATCATGGTGCGCGGCTCGGTCGCCAATTCAGCTAGCCGCCGCGAACGTTCTGAAGCCTTGCGGGGCAGGAAGCCCTCAAAGCAGAAGCGGTCAACGGGTAGCCCAGAGACAGCCAGCGCTGTCACGACAGCGGAGGGTCCGGGCACCGCAGTAACCCGGAAGCCGCGACCCACCGCGGCGCTGACCAAGCGATAGCCGGGGTCCGAGACCGACGGCATCCCTGCGTCACTGACAACGACGACGCGCGCGCCCTGCTCCAGCAGCCCGACCAGTTCATCAGTACGCCGCGCTTCATTCCCCTCGAAATAGGACATGATCCGCGCCTCGGTCTGAACTCCCAGCCGTTCCAGCAACCGCCGCAGCCGGCGCGTGTCCTCTGCGGCGATCACATCGGCGTTGGTTAGCTCGGCTACCAGCCGCGGCGATGCGTCGCCGACATCACCGATTGGAGTCGCGGCAAGTACCACGACTCCATCTGAATCCGCCCCCATCACCACATCACACTCCAGACCGCGCTGTTGGATTCCTACGTAAACCCAGGTTGCTGACGGTCTGCACTGGTTGCAAGCCACGCAGACCGTCAGAAAGCTATGTACACCTAGGTTTCGAACCGGGGGACGGAGGGTGGTCGTTGACGCGTTCCAGTGATCGGCGGCACCTACGATGGGCGAGTGGCGCGCCAAGTCCTGGAGTCTGAGCGAGGGTTGGTGACATCGACCGACGCCGCCACCAGCGGCTCCGCTCCGCCGCGCGTCCTACCGGACTGGCCACCGAACCCGCCGAGCACCATCGAACGGTTACGGGTTGCAATGCCGACCGATCGTATCAACGGCTGGATCGTCACCTTGATCATCGGCGCAATTGCCTTTGTCATCCGGTACGTCAACCTGGGATACCCCAACAAGCTGGTCTTCGACGAGACCTACTACGCCAAGGACGCGTACTCGCTGCTGAAGTTCGGCTACGAGCGCGACTGGCCGAGCAATGCCAACTCCAAGATCATCACCGGCAATGTCGATGTTATGCAGGACAGCGCCGCCTTCGTGGTTCACCCACAATTCGGCAAATGGCTGATCGCCGCCGGCGAGCAGCTATTCGGCATGAACTCTTTCGGCTGGCGATTCGCCTCTCTGGTCTTCGGGACTCTGCTGATCATGGTCACCATCCGGTTGGTTCGCCGGGTGTCGAAGTCGACCATGATCGGTGGGCTTGCCGGGATCCTGCTCACCTTCGACGGACTCGCATTTGTGATGTCGCGTACGGCGCTGCTCGACATCTTTATGGCCTTCTTCCTGGTGGCTGCTGTCGCCTGCTTGGTCGCTGACCGCGAATGGTTCCGAAACCGACTCGCGCGTTATCTGGAGCGCCGGGAGCTTGCTGATCTTGGTGGTCGGTTCGGCCCCGCTCTGATCCTGCGTCCCTGGCGGATCGCCGCCGGTGTGTGCTTCGGACTAGCCCTGGGGACAAAGTGGAACGCACTATTCCCACTCGCAGCATTCGCGCTGCTTTCGCTCGCCTGGGACGTCGGCGGACGACGCCTCGCCGGTGCCGGATCGCGCACCAAATTGTCGATCGTCCGAGACGGCATACCCGCCTTCATCTCCCTTGTAGTCCTCAGCGTGGTGGTGTACGTCGGCACCTGGGCCAGTTGGCTACTGACCTCCGGCGGATACGACCGGGCGTGGGGCCAAGAGCATCCAGAGCACGTCACAGTGCGATTGCTCGGTAAACCGCTTGCTTCCCTGCTGCATTACCAGTACGACATTTGGAACTTTCACACCGGCGACTTCATCAATCACGCCCAGCACACCTATCGCGCCGACCCGGCGGGCTGGCTCATCGTGGCACGCCCCATCGGAATTGACGCCGTCAACAACATCAAGCCAGGAACCGACGGCTGCCTTGGACCCGACAACTGCATTCGAGTGATCAGTGGTGTTGGAACACCCGCGCTCTGGTGGGTTGCGATCTTCGCACTCGTGGCAGCGGCCATCTTGTGGGTGGGCGGCCGCGATTGGCGCTTCGGAATTCCCGTTGTAGGTGTCTTGAGCAGCTGGCTGCCGTGGCTCGCCTTCGATTCGCGTCCGCTGTTTTTCTTCTACGCGATCGCGATCATCCCATTCTCGGTGATGGCCATCGCACTATGTGCTGGCTGGATTCTGGGCGATGCCCAAGCAGGAGATCGCCGCATGGTGGGCGCCATTGTCATTGGAGCGTTCGTCGCACTGGTCGCTGCCAACTTTGCCTATCTCTATCCGATCCTTACCGACGAACTTTTGGCGTATCCCAAGTGGCTGTCTCGAATGTGGTTTAGAAGCTGGATTTGACCGGATGCTTTTTGGATCACCGTTCTCTCCGGACCTCCGGCGGCGAGCGGTCGCTTGGCATACAGTGTTGTGCTGACTTCGCACCAAATGGGTCGAGTCCGCACCGCGCGCGGAGTGATTGGGTGAAGGAGTGGGATGGAACAGCCGCGGGACCATGTGCGGTTCTCGGTCATCGTCCCTGCGTACAACGAGGCGGCCTATTTGGGCTGCGCGCTGCATTCATTGCAGCATCAGGACTACGACGGGAACTACGAAATCATCGTTGTAGACAACAACAGCACTGACGACACGGCGGCTGTTGCTGCGCGTTATGGCGTGCGCGTGGTCAGCGAAGCGGAGCAGGGAGTCTGCGCCGCCCGGCAGCGCGGCGCTGACTGCGCCCGGGGCGAAATCATTGTCTCCACTGATGCCGATACCACGCAGCCGGAAGACTGGCTGCGGACCATCGACGCTGGCTTCGCCGCCTCGGACCAGGTGGTCGCTGTTGCTGGACCATGCCGCTATCAAAACCCCACGTGGTGGGCAAAGGCCTATCCCACTTTGCTCTTCGGTCTGGTTGCCGCGATCTACGCGTTGACTGGATTTGTCTTCTATGTAAGCGCGACCAATATCGCGGTCCGGCGTAGCGCATTTCCAGGTTATGACCTGAAGCTCACGCAGGGTGGTGACGAACTTGATCTTCTCCGACGGCTGCGGCGGCGTGGATTGGTGAATTGGCTGCGGCAGAACGTCGTAACCACTTCTCCCCGACGATTGCAACGTGGGCTGCTCTACAGCATCTTTGTGAGCTTTCTGGTCTATTACGTCCTGGCGTACTGGCTTAATCGCCTATCGCAACGGCAGACGTTTGGAATGGCGCCGGCCTTTCGCCACGAGCGGCTCCGACCTCTGGCACCTATATGGGTGCGCCGCCGCGTGGTGCTCGGGATCTTGCTGGTGGGGCTTACCTCACTCGGCTTCGCAACAGGTGCCGGCGACGCTGCCATGGACAGTCTGGCCAACTTTTGGAACCGCCCGTGAGCCCACTTGCGGCAATTCGGACTGCTGTGGCCGGCGTCTCCGTGCTCGGGGCCGCGGCGTACTGGACCGGCTTTCGATCCCGCTCTCAGGTCTTCGGCGCGTTTCCATACGGAAGCGAGACCGAGGAGAAGGTTGTTGCACTGAGCTTCGATGACGGGCCCAACGAGCCATATACCTCGCGGCTGCTCGATACCTTGGACGCGTACCAGGTGAAGGCAACTTTCTTCCAGGTCGGGCGTTGCGCACAACGTTTTCCGTCCACGACCCGGCGCGTGGTGCAGAGCGGCCACGTCCTGGGCAATCACAGTTACAGCCACTCGTTCACCAGCTACGTCAAGCAGCCCCGGCAAGAGATCGAGATCATCCGTTCCCAGGAGGTCTTCTATTCGGTTGCCGGTGTGACGCCTGCGCTCTATCGGCCGCCGTGGCTATGCCATTGGCCTTGGGTGATGAGCAGTCTCCGGCAGCACGGACTTCAGGCCGTCTCGGGAACCTTCATCCACCCCTTGGAGCCCTTCCAGCCCGCAGCCGTCAAGCTCACGGATTCGGCATCCAGGCTCACGCGTCCCGGCACGATCTTGATCTTCCATGATGGCCGGGAGGCACGCGGTGGTCCGCGCGATCAGAGCGTGGCCGCCGTCGGGCCGCTGATCGATCGACTCGCGGATAGGGGCTATCGATTCACCACCATCGACCGCTTACTCGGGGTCAGCGCGTACGCGGGTTAGGAGCCCAGTCGGGATTACGCCCGAAGGCGATCAGCAGATCGGCTTGCGGGTCGCCGCCTTTGGCTGAGGTTGGCCTTTCTGCTATCGATCCGCTGGACCGGTAGATGTCTTCCCGATCGCGGAACCATGCCGCAACCTCCGCCACCAGTTCGGGGTCCAGGGTGCGATGCTGGCCAGTTGCCATGGCCAGATCCCAGCCATGTATGAGGTGATCAGCGACGAGCTGGCGAATGTACTCCTCGATGTCCTCCTCGCCATAGGAAAGGTGCACCTTTCCGCCCGCTGGCAGCCTTTCGGCGACTGCAGTTAACGCCTCATCGGCCGCAGCCCGGGCTACCCCTTTGGGATCTTCCTCGCCGAGCAGATCTCCGTCCAACGTGTCCCCCACCTCGGCAATGGTCATGCCGTCCACCAGCGGTTTGGTCCACCGATCTTCTCCGACGACATGGTTTACCAGCGCGCGTACGTCCCAATCGGTGCAGGGGGTCGGCCCTGACCAGTCCCCCGGCGTGCCCTGCACTGTGCCTTTCCAAAACTCAACGCTGCGGCGGTATGTCGTCTCGAGCGCCACTGCTCTGCCCCCTTTGTTGTGGATTGTGCTGATCACAGCGTGCTCGCTCCCGGGTCCGACGTCCAGCTCCATAGCTGCACTTTCTGGGATGTCGCGAAACGGGCCGCTAGACCACAATTGGTGCATGGCGATCCGGCGCAGCCGGGAGCGGCGGCCCTCCTTGCTGGACATGGTGGACGGGATGCTGTTTGGCTTCGCCGGACTTGCGACTCTCTGGCTGGCCTACCTGGTCTTTCGGGAGGGCATCGAACCCGGCTGGCCAATGCTGTTGCTCGTCGTGTTCTGGGTGCTGCTCACCTATCTGTTGTTGCCAAGGCTGCACCGCATTCTGACCCGGGTTTATGTCCCGGGGTATTTTATCGGCCGCGCCCGAACGAGTGACGGCCTGCTCGGGGACCCGATCAACCTCGGTCTGCGCGGCCATGAGGCGCAGGTCCATGCCGCGATGACGCGAGCTGGTTGGATCAGGGCGGACGATCTCAGCCTGGCCAGCGGGAGGCGGATTTTCACATCCACACTCACCCGACGCAGCTATGCCGAAGCGCCCGTAAGCCCGCTGCACTTGTTCGACCGCCAACAGGACTTCGCCTACCAACAGGAGGTCGCGGGTAGCCCGTCAAAGCGTCACCACGTACGCTTCTGGCGCTGCCCTGAAGGCTGGCTGCTCCCTGGGGGATATTCCGTTGATTGGCTCGCCGCTGGAACCTACGACAAGAGCGTCGGACTGTCCTTGTTCACCCTCCAGGTGACTCACAAGATCGAAGAGAACACCGATATCGAGCGCGACTACATCGTCGAGACGGTCCAGGCGACCTCGCCTGAGATTGCGGTGGAGGTGATCAAGGACTTTTCAACCGGCTACCACTCCCGTAACGGCGGCGGCGATTTGATCATCACCGACGGCGACCTGCCGATTATCGATGTGCGCCGAATTGAGGTGCCCGAGATCGCCAAGGTGGAGCACACCGACAGTCGGGACAAGCGACCTGCCCAGGTCGTCTTCGGCGCAGGTGTGGCCTTCTTTCGCGGGCTGGCCTTCTTGCCCCTCGCGCTGTTGTTCTTGTTTCTACCGGCCCAGTACGCCCAATCGCTCAATATCGAGGGCGGCCGGCCGGCTCTGATCTTGGCCGGGACTGTAGTTGCCCTGATCGCTTTGGTCGATATCGGGTTGGCGATCGCGGTATTCGTCGGCCGCAATTGGGCGCGCCTGGTCCTGATGTTCTCCTGCGTCGGCACGACAACCGCCGCCTTCATCGGTAACGCCAATGGATCGGAAGCGGTCACCTTGGCCACCAGCCTGCCGACAGTCGGGATCAGCATCATGGTGTTGCTCGCACTCTCCAGTCACCGTGCGCGTGAGTACGCCGCGCGTGGCCGACACATCCCTAAACGGATTGCCGGACGCCAATACGAGCAGGCCGCTATTGGATGAGTGATAGCGGCTGCGACGGGCGGCCGCAAGCCGGCCCAGGATGAGTTCCCAAGGCGTCGGCGTATTTGATCATCCGCGATCAGCGGCGTACCGGGAGTAAACGATCCCGCCAGTGAAGGATCGGGTCTCCACGAACCTCAGCTTGGGCAGCTCAAAGCCATCAGGGAACAGCCGCCGACCGCGACCCTGCACCACCGGGTAGATGAATAGGCGATACTCATCCACCAGTCCGGCTTCGATCAAGGTGTGACAGAGCGTGATACTGCCGGTGGTCACAATGTCCTTGCCCTGTTGCTCTTTTAACGCCTGCACCTGTGGCACCGGATCGCCAGATATCACGGTCGTGTGCTGCCACTGCGGGTCGGTGATCGTCGAGGACACGACGTACTTGCTGACATCGTTCAGGTACTGGGTGACTCCGGTATGGTCGTCGGTCTGTTGAGGCCAATAGCTGCGTAGGTCCTGGAAGGTCTGCCGGCCTATGAGGAAGGCGTCGCTTCGACTGTCCTGCCGGCGCACTTCCTCCATGAGATCAGTTTGATCAGCTTGACCCTGGGGATTGAACCAGTCCCCAAGCATCTCGATCGAGCCATCGACGGTCATATTCTGCGTAATGACGAGTGTGCGCATCGCTGCTCCTGGTTCTCGTTGCCGTCTATTGGCCGACACGTCCATCGATGCGCTCACGCAGCAAGTCGGCGTGACCGTTGTGGCGGGCGTACTCCTCGATCATGTGGACCAGCAGCTCCCGTAGGGAGATGGGCTGGCCTGAGCCGTCACGCCCGATGAAGTCAAGGTCTGTGTCGTAGGCGAACTGCTCAGCGAAGGCGACCTCATCACGCCACGCCGCCCACGCGTCATCGACGATCGCTTGATCGGCCACAGCACCGTCGAAGTCGCCGTCGGGCTCAGCGTCGGATTGGTAACGAGTGGGGACGTCCTGTTCCGCGAACCGCTGTCGGAACCACTTTCGCTCGACCTCGGCCAGATGCCGCAGCAGACCAAGCAGCGACATGGTTGACGGCGCCACCGAGCGGCGGGCAAGCTGCTCAGCATCGAGGCCTTCGCACTTGAGCTGCAGCGTCAGGCGCTGGCCGCGGAGAAATTCGATCAGTGTCGCACGCTCGTCCCCCAGCGATGGGCCGCCCTCGCGTGGGTCACCTTCGGCATCGATGAATCTGTCAGCGCGGTGCTGCGGCGTCGTCACGTCCCAATGCTTGCCGCTCTCACATCATGACGGCAACCCAGTCAGGCGACCTCGACGATAGGCTGATCACCTTCCTGCTTGGAGGTTGGAGTGGCTTTCTTTGTTGGCCTAGCACTGTTCATCGGTCTGTGCGGCTTCTTGGATAGCCGGCTGCCCTGGCCGCCCCGACCCAGGCGAAGAAGTTGATCGCGGGGCATTTCGGCCTGGCCGCTGGGGCCAAGTCGGCGGATTATCGCGCGCCGTTGTGGTCCTTGATGTTGGCAACAATGTGGCTGGACGTGGTGTTCGCACCGCTGTTCGTGCTCCACATCGAGACCATCGACACGCTCGCGGGTGGCGGATACGGCAAGTCGGTGATTCATGCCTATTACACCCACTCATTGGTGGGTGCGCTCATATTGTCAGCCGCGTTCGGTGCCGTCGCGTGGTGGCGCTGGGATCGGCGGCTGGGTCTATTGCTTGGCGGCGTGGCATTTTCCCACTGGGTGCTCGATCTCATCGTCCATCGCGGAGACATGCCCATCTTGCCGGCTAATGCAGGTAATCTTCCGCTGCTTGGTTTCGGGCTGTGGCGGGTGCCGGTCGCCTCGATTCTGCTCGAGGCCGCGTTACTCGTGGGCGGAGTCTTCCTCTACTGGCGTGCGGCGCGCTCGCTCCCGCCGAGGGGTGGCCGGGTGACTCCATCGCTTGTCGCTGGGGTGTTGCTGCTATCCGGGGCCATCGTTCTGGCACTTGATGCTTTGGGTATCTGAGCGGTTCACGAAGGCATGGGAATGTCGGGTGACGTGCTGTCCGATTTCGTCGAAGCGACGGCCGCAGAACTCGGCATACCCGGTGTAGCCGTCGGTGTGTGGTCGAACGGTCGAGAGATTTACGCGTGTCACGGCGTGACGAGCGTTGAAAACCCGCTGCCCATCGACCAGGACACGTTGTTCGTGCTCGGCTCGATTACGAAGACCTATACGGCGACGGCGTTGATGTGCTTGGTCGCGAGTGGGCAGGTCGAGCTAGAAGCACCGGTGCGTCGATACATTCCTGAGCTCAAGCTCGCAGACGAAGGTGCGACGGCGACGATCACGGTGCTGCATCTGCTCAACCACACGTCAGGACTGGGCTGGGATCTTCTCGTTGATACCGGTGAGGGCGACGATGCGCTGGCCCAGTTCGTGGCGAAGCTGGCCAACTTGGAGTTGATCGCCCCACCGGGTGCTCGCGCCTCCTACAGTCAGGCCGGGTACAGCCTGGCCGGGCGCATCCTGGAGAAGGTCACGGGCACGACGTACGAGCGAGCTGTCGCTTCGCTCGTCTTGGAACCTTTGGCGCTGTCGCACACCTTCTTCGCGCCAGGTGATGTCATGACCCGGCGATTCGCCGTGGGCCACAATCTTGGCGATGATGGAACACTCTCCATCGCGCGGCTATGGAAGGGTCCGCGCTGTCGTAATCCTGGCGCGGACATCGCGTCCTCTGTGGCGGACCAGTTGCGATGGAGCCGGTTCCATCTCGGTGACGGTTGCTCAGAAAGCGGTGTCCGCGTGCTGCCTACCGAGCTGTTGCATCAGATGCGGGAGCCGACGGTCGAGTTGCGGGGCAGCACGCTGGGCGACGCCCTCGGCATCGGGTGGTTCCTGCGCGACATCGACGGCATTCGGATCGTCGGCCACGGTGGGTCGGCGAACGGTCAGTTCGCGGAGCTGCTGACGGTACCGGAACAGGACTTGGCTGTCGTTGCGCTGTCCAACGCCAGCCCCAATGGCATCCCCTGCAATCAAGCCGTCGTCCGTTGGGCGCTCCAGACCTACGTTGGGGTCATCGACAGCGACCCGGAACCGATCCCGTACGAGGAGACGCGGGCGCACGAGATCCTCGGGACGTACGAGACCGACGTCATGACCCTCCTCATCACAAGCGACGGAACGGAACTAAGGCTCGAAGTCGGAATCAAGCCGGCGATCCGTGCGGCATCAGAGACTGAGATGCCCCCTGACTACGCCCCGGCTGCCATTGGCTTGCTTCCAGGAGATACCGACGAATACATCCTCACCGAGGGTGGCATGAAGGGACAGCGCGGCTTCTTCACTCGCGACGAGAAGACTGGTGCAATCGTCGGAATCGACCTCGCCGGCCGGCTGTTCAGCCGCGTGACCCGCGGTCACCGCGTACGCCGTCGCTCGCAAGATCGATAACGTGACGACGGCCCTGCTATCCGCGCTGTACGCGATCGTGCTGACGACCGCATTCGCCGCCTCTCGGGTACGCCCACTGGCAACGCCTCCCCGAGCCCGATGGCCGTGGGCTACGACGGTCGCCGTGATCATTGTCGGAATTCCGAGTCTGGCCCAGTTCACTGTGGCGCCCTGGCTCTTGAACAGCCTGGAACGCAATTGGACCCTCATCGCTCGCGGCCAAGTCTGGCGACTGCTCACCTCACTGGTGGTCCAGGATGGCGGCGTTGCCGGCGCCATCTTCAACGTTGTCGCCCTGGCAGTCATCGGCTTTGCTGCTGAGCAGGTGTGGGGCCCTTGGCGATGGACGGTCATCGCCTTGAGTGGGGCGCTCGCCGGTGAGCTCTGGGGCAAGATCGTGCAACCCATTGGTGCTGGGAATTCAGTGGCGGTGTTCAGCTTGGCCGCATCCCTTGCTGTAGTAGCCATGCTGCGTGGCGCGGGCTTGCAGCGGCTTCTTGGGGTCATCAGCCTCGCGGGGGCAGCGCTGCTTTTGATCATCGGCGACATTCACGGTGGGGCAGCAACTGTCGGTGCCGTTCTCGGAGGGGTGCTGGCGCCCTTTACCCGTTCCCCTCAGGATTCCTCTGATGCTTCGCGGTCAGGCGATCACTCATAGCGGCCGCCTGACATTTTTCCGGAAGGTGTTCTCTGGATCTATGCCGACCACACCAAAGCCACTGTCTTGGCCGCATTCGCATCGCGATCCACACGATCCGATCAATCCAGCGCCAGAGTTGGCACACATCCGCTCCGAGCAGCCGGTCTTCAGCGTACGACGGCCACTGCCAAACGGCGGGTCATTGACCATGTGGTTGATCACCAAGTACGCCGACGTGCGCGAGCTGCTGTCCAGCCGCAACACCAGCAACTCACTCGGCCGGTCTGACTCCGCCGCCGCCCAGCCGGGCTTTCTGGTATCGCTCGACCCGCCCGACCACACGCGTATCCGGCGGATGCTGACGGGGCAGTTCTCGATGCGCCGGCTTACCGCCATGCGGCCCTACATCGAAGAGATGACGGCCAAGTTCCTTGATCAAATGGAGGCCACCAGGCCGCCGGTTGACCTGATGCAGGCGTTCGCTCTGCCGCTGCCGTCCCTAGTGATCTGTGAGCTGCTCGGCGTGCCGTTCGAAGATCAGGCGGAGTTTCAACGCCGCAGCGACACCATGCTGGACATCTCGGTTACGCGCCAGCAGCAAGCCGAGAACACGCGCGAGATGAACGCGTACATGCTGTCCCTGGTGAATCGGCATCGGCAAGATCCGGGTGACGACATCCTCGGCATGTTGATCCGTGATCACGCCGACGAGCTGAGCAACGACGAACTGGTCGGCATTGGCAACATTCTCTTGGTGGCGGGACACGAGACAACGGCCAACACCATTGGACTCGGCACCTTGCTGCTCCTGCAGCATCCCGATCAGCTTGCACTAGTCCGCGACGATCCTGAGATGATCACCGGCGCAGTGGAAGAGATTCTGCGCTATCTATCCATCGTGCACACCGGAACGCCCAGAATCATCGTGAAAGACATGATCATCGGTGATCAGCTCCTCCAGGCCGGCGATGTGGCAATGGTGTCGCTGCCGTCGGCAAATCGCGATGCGGATTTCATGGTTGACCCAGATGTTTTTGATGTGACCCGGCAACCGCAGGCACACCTGACATTCGGCCACGGCATCCACCAGTGCCTCGGTCAGCAGTTGGCCCGGCTCGAGATGTCGGTCGCGTTGCCCGCGCTGTTGCGGCGGTTCCCGAGGCTGTCTTTGGCGGCGTCTACTGCGGACCTCACCTTCCGGGGCGATGGTCCAGTCAACGGCTTACGGGAGTTGCCCGTTCGTTGGTAGCTCTGGCGATCAACCTGGCGGTATGCGGAGCGCCTTGGCCAGATAGTCCACTGACAGTCGAACGACACTGTCAATGTCGTCGTGACCGTTGAAGATGTGATCTGCTCCCTCAATCGGGACCAGCTGTGCTGACACCCCAACATCGGCCAAGGCTCGGGTTAGCACCTCGCTTTGCACATACGGCACGACGGTGTCGGCCGTGCCGTGGATTAGCAAGAATGGCGGAGCGGCCGGCGTGACATAGCTGATTGGGCTGGCGACAGCCAGCGTGTGTTCGTCATTCCCACCAGCCAGAAGCTCCTCCGGTGGGGTGAGCATTTCAGGCGGTAGCTTTGCTGCGATCTCTACGCTGCGACCTTCGCGCGGCTGCAACGCGAGATCCGCCGGGCCGTACCAGTCGACAACGACGTCGACTGTGCTCGATTGACGAAGCACACCGATGGCTCCTTCGAGCTCGGCGTGCTCGCCGGTGAGACCGACCAGCGCCGCAAGATGGCCGCCGGCCGACTCGCCCCAAACTCCGATCTTCGTGGTGTCAAGGCCCAAGGCATCGGCATGCGCTCGGAGGTAGCGGATGGCGGCTTTCGCATCATGCAGCTGAGCCGGAAAATGCGCCTCCAACGCATGGCGATAGTCGATCGTGGCAATGGCGAGCCCCGCTGCTACCGACTCCTCGAAAAGCTGATTCGGCCGCAGTGTTTCGGGCAGGTAGCGGCGATCACCAAACATCCAACCGCCGCCATGAATCCAGACCACGAGTGGCGGCGGAGCTGGTGTGACCGGCACCCACACGTCCAACTGCAGCGGCCGGTATCCCGGCGCAACCGCGTAGGTGATGCCTTCGTAGCGCTTGCTGCCGTCGGCCAGTACCCGAGGCTCCGGGGGCGCCAAGAAACGAGTCGGTCCTGTCCACTCCGTCGTCGGCGCTGGTGTCACGCTCATCTGAAATCCGACTCCTCTCGCGACTTGATCAAGTATCCAGATAATCATGATCGGCAAGCCGATCTTCAGGCGACCAAGATGTGCGCGTGCGGGTCAGCAGGGCGGTTCGGGCCGCCATCTCCGCATCATGTGAGGAGCCGATCGCATCCAGTCCTAGCAGTGCAGCGCCGACCACTGGGGGGTCATCTACCACTAGCACGTTGACCCGCGGAGCGTACGCGGTGAGCCGCTGCAATATTCCACCTATCAGCAGTGGGTTTCGCGTTGCGAGTACTCCCCCTCCCAGCACCACATCGGTTTGTTGATCG
>Ga0307277_10000076_pt1 | contig 29273 bp, 25 predicted proteins | sample ER_DNA_116_FD_194473 | JGI IMG/M metagenome (GOLD analysis project Ga0307277, IMG submission 194473) | Bulk soil microbial communities from the East River watershed near Crested Butte, Colorado, United States - ER_DNA_116 | ecosystem: Environmental > Terrestrial > Soil > Floodplain | place...
CGACGATGCAGCCGGGTTGCGTCGGGTGCAGGATCGTGTTGTCGAGCCGGTAGTCGCCGTGCACGATCGCGTGCTCGCGCTGCGGCGGCAGGTCACGCAGGAGGTCGCCCAGAAGCGCGTCGAGCGCCGGCAGCTCTGCGATCTTCGTCGCCTCCCATTGCTTCGACCAGCGGCGCAGCTGGCGCTCCATGAAACCGGCGGGCCGTCCGAACTCCGTCAGGCCCACCGCCGCCGGGTCGACGGTGTGGAGGGCGGCGAGGGTGTCGACGAGGCCGTCCCCGATCGCCCGGCGCTGGTCCGGAGTGTCGGCATAGCCGAGCGGGAGCGCGTTGCGGCAGATGTGGCCGAGCACGCGTTCCATCACGTAGAAGGGCGTGCCGAGCGGCCCGTCCGCGTCACCGAGGTACAGCGCGCGCGGCACCGGCACGGTCGTGCCGCCGAGGGCGGCGAGGACCGTGTACTCCCGGACCATGTCATGCGCGGTGGGAAGGATGTGCCCGAGCGGCGGGCGCCGGAGGATGACCTCCCCCGCGTCCGAGGCCACTCGATAGGTGAGGTTCGACTTCCCGCCGGACACGAGCGCCACGTCGCACGCCAACCAACGCGGATCGTGCAAGACGTCCGCCAGGAGCGGCCCGACGATGTCGGGGTCCGCCCCGGTCGTCACGCGCTCCAGGCGCTGGGCGGTCGGATCGTTGAAGCCGCTCGTCTGAGCCATCCGATGTCGTCTCCCGTCAGTGGGCCGAAACCGACGCGGCCGGGTTGTCGCTGGAGTGCTGGTGCCCGCGGCCCGCGCCCGCCGCGAGCGCCCGCCCGAGCTCGCGCTCGTGATGGGCGCCATCGCCGAACTGCTGCTCACGCACGACGATTCGGCGCAGGAACCGGTGCGCGGGGTGCTCCTGGGTGAAGGCGATGCCGCCGAAGACCTGCATCGCGCCGTGGGCGACCTCGCGGGCCGAGCGGGAGACGTACGCCTTCGCCACCGCGGCCGCCCGCCCGGCCTCGTCGAGGTCGTCGTCGAGGGCGGCGGCCGCATAGAGGACGGTCGACCACATGCTCGCCTGGCGCACGTACATGTCGGCCAGGATGTGGCGCAGGGCCTGGTAGCTGCCGATGGTCCGGCCGAACTGCCGGCGCTCGCCCGCGTAGGTGCGCGCATCCTCCAGGAGTCGGCCGGCCGCCCCGACGGCCTCGGCGGCGGCCAGCAGCCCGCCCGCGAGCGTCAGCCGCCGGAGCAGCTCGGCGGCCACCGGACCCTCTGCGACGCCCGACGCGGGCACGTCGACGTCGGCGAGCTCCACCGCACTCATCGGCACCGCCGAGTCGAATGCCGGCTGCGGGGTGAGGGCAACGCCGGGTGTATCAGCCGTCAGGAGGACGAGCCCGGGCGTGCCGCCGACGGCCGCGACGACGGCGAGTCGATCGACCGATTCGGCGTGCTCGACCGCCACCTTGCGGCCGCGCAGGCCGCCCGGCTCAAGGGTCGTCTGCGTACCGGTGACCGACCACCCCCGCCCCGGCTCCAGCAGGGCGACGGACACGGAGTCGTCCCCGGGGACGAGCTCCGCGTATGCCTCGGGAAGCCGATCGGCCAGCGGCTCGGCGGCGAACCGCAGGGCGGCGCTGCCGTTGTACGGCGCACACGCGAGCGAGGCGCCCAACGCACGCGACACCAGACACAACTCGACGGCGCCGAGCCCCTCGTCGCGATCCACGCTGAGAGCGCCGAACGCGACGAGCGCCTGCCACAGCGCCTCGGGGTCGCCCACCGCGGCCTCCCCCGGCTCGGAACCCGTTGACCCAGGCCACTCGCGGCCGAGCAGGGTCTCGACGGCTTCGCTGAGCCACTGCTGCTCGTCGGTCAGTTCGAGGTCCACTGCCTACTCCTTGGGCAGCGCGAGGACGCGGTCGGCGATGATGTTGCGCTGGATCTGCTGCGTCCCGCCGTAGACACTGGCGGCACGCGAGTACAAGTACGTCTCAGTCCAGAAATCGTTCTCGGCGCTCTCCACCGGATCGGCGTGCTGCAGCGTCGGTCCGAGCACCTCGAGCGCCGTGGCGGCCACGCGCTGCTCCGCCTCGGCCATGAGCAACTTGACGCTGGAGGAGTCCGGGCCCACGGCCCCGCCATTGAGGAACTCCCCCACCGTCCGGTAGGCATGATGGCGCAGGACTTCGACACCGATGAGGGCTCGCGCCAGCGCCACCTGGACCTCCGGGTCCGTGAGGATCGGCGCTCCGTCCAGCTCCCGTCGCCCGGCCGTGCGCACCACGCGGTCCAGCCACGTGCGCAACTTCACCTCGCGCGGCAGCGCGGCTGTACCGCGCTCGTGCCCGAGCGTGTGCATGGCGATCTTCCAGCCGTCGCCGAGCTGGCTCAGCAGGTTCGCCTTGGGCACCACGACGTCGTCGAGGAACAGCTCGCAGAACTCGGCATGGCCGGTGATCTGGGTCATCGGCCGTACCTCCACACCCCGCGAGCGCATGTCGACGATCAGCATCGAGATGCCGCGGTGCCTGGCGACGGACTCGTCCGTGCGCGCCAGCACCCCGCACCAGCGGGCGTACTGCCCCCACGAGACCCACGTCTTCTGACCGCTCAGGACGAAGTGATCATCGTGCTCGACTGCGCGCGTGTGCAGCGAGGCGAGGTCGGAGCCCGCCTCGGGTTCCGAGAAGCCCTGGCACCAGATCTCCTCTGCCGAAAGGATCGGCGGGACGTAGCGTCGCCGCTGCTCGTTGGAGCCGAAGCGCAGCAGCGTGGGGCCGAGGACGTCGAGGCCGACGACGTTGATGAACTCCGGCGCACCCGCGGCAGCGAGCTCCTGGTCGACGATGATCTGCTCGACCGGAGGACGGCCACCGCCGCCGAACTCCTCGGGCCACGCCCGCCCCACATAACCGGCGTCGTAGCAATCCGACTGCCAGGCGCGCAGGACCTCCATGCGGTCGTCGAGTGCCCGCGGCAGATCCGCCGTAGCGAGCCGATCGCGGGCCAGGAAGGCACGGACCTCCTCCTGCAGCGCGCGTTCCGTGGCCGTAGGCTGAAGTTGCATCGAACTGAGATCGTATCAGTTTGTACCTTTCCGAGCCAGAAATTGCCCGAGGACTTGCGTTCTCAGCCGCATCTGGCTAATTTGAGGTCGGTTCATCTGGTCAGAGAGCTGCAGGAGGAGAGAGACACCATGAGCAAGCCGACGCTGGCGTTCCAGCCGGACGCCGACCGCTACTACGCGGAGGGGCACTGGCGAGCGGGCGACCTCTGGGAAGACTTCAACCGCAGGGTCGACGAGCACCCAGGCAAGACGGCGCTGATCCTCGACGGCCGACAGGTCACCTTCGAGGAACTCAGGCGTGCGGCGGTCGGGGTGTCAAGGAGGCTCGCGGACGGCGGTGTCCAGCCGGGGGAGGTTGTGATCCTGCTCGGCCGCCACTCCATCGAGGCCGCGGTCGCGCTGCTGGGGTGCCTGCACCGCGGCGTCGTGCTCGCGCCGCTGCCGCCGATGTTCAATGCGATGCAGCTCTCCGCACTCCTCGCGCAGACGCAGGCCAAGGGTCTCGTCTCCTTCGGCGGCGAGCGCGAGATCGCGAGGTGCATGGAGGTCGCCGACGAGGTGCCCTTCCTGCTGGCGATCCTGCCCGAGCTCGTCGACGAGCTCGCGGCGAGCGATCTCCCGGCCGACCGCGACCCGCGCGACGCCGACGACCTCGCCATGATCCTGCACTCCTCCGGGACCACCTCGGCGCCGAAGGGGATCTCGCACTCCAGCAACACCTTGCGCTACGCCACCGAGGGGGTGTGCCGCCGCTGGGAGCTGACGGGGGAGGACGTCTATCTCGTCGTGTGCGAGTTCGGCTTCGTCGGCGGACTGGTCTTCGGCTACCTGCCGCCGCTGCTCAACGGGGCCACCGGCGTCCTCGTGAACAAGTGGAACGCCGATGAGGCGCTGCGGCTCGTCGAGGAGCATCGCTGCACCTACTTCCTCGCGATGCCCACGCACTCCGCCGACCTCGTGCGGGCGGCGAGCCAGACCACCCGCGACCTGTCGTCGATGCGCGCGCTCGCTGCTCCGGGGTTGACGCGCGAGCGTCGCATCGCCATGCGGGAGGCGTTCAACCGTCAGCCGCTCGGCGACTACGGGCTCTCGGAGGTCCCCGGGCACGCCGCCCACGCGCTCGACGAGGCCGACGAGAAGATCTTCACGACCGAGGGTCGCCCGTACGACGGGACCGAGATCCAGATCGTCGACGAGGACGAGAACCCGCTTCCCGCCGGGAAGGTCGGATCGGTCATCGTCAACGGGCCCAGCCGCTTCCTCGGCTTCTTCCGCAACGACTCGCTGACACGCGAGTCCTTGAAGGCCGGCGGTGGCTACCGCACCGGCGACCTCGGCTACCTCGACGAGGATGGCCAGTTCGTCTACGTCGGGCGCAGCAAGGACATCATCCGCCGGGGCGGGGTGACGATCGTGCCGGCCGAGGTCGAGCCCGTGATCCTGCGCCACCCCGCGGTGCACGAGGTCGCGATCGTGCCGCTCCCCGACGACCGGCTGGGCGAGCGCGCGTGCGCGGCCATCATCCTCAACTCCGGCCACGCCGCTCCCACGCTCGAGGATCTGCAGAGGTTCCTCGACGCGGAGGGCGTGGCGAAGTACACGTGGCCCGAGTCCGTCGAGGTCTTCGAGGACTTCCCGCGAACGCCGTCCCTGAAGGTGGTCAAGCGCGACGTCGCGACTGCGATCCTCAGTCGGTCACGCGTCACCGCGTGACGAGCGCGCTGCCGGCGGCACGACCTCCTCGGCGACGTGGAAGTAGCTCGAGATGACGAGCTCCTCCTGGTGGGGAGCCATGCGCTCCATTCGGCGGCTCTCCGCAGCCATCCATGCGGGGTCGTCGCGCATGGCCTCCAGTCCCGCGTCGTCGAGGTCGAACAGGCCCCACGTGGCCACCACGTCCGGGTCGTCCTCGGCGCGGCCGATCCACAGCCGTGTCATGCCGGCCGGCCATTCGTCGTCGCTCAGCGGCTGCCACGCCTGCCGGAACGCCTGGTACGCGCCCGGCTTCAGCCGCCGCACCACTACCGCGCACATCATGTCGGTCTCCTTCCGGTCGCGCTCGCGACCATACCTCCGGCCTGCGCGGCCGTCGACCCACCGATTTCGACCTGAACCTGGGTCGGTGATCTCGGAACCGTGGCAACCGCTCTGCAGCGTTCGCGGCGGCTGGTCCTGCCGGAGGTGATCGGCCGGGGCCGCCGTGCCCACCCCGACCGGGCGGCCCTCGTCTTCGGAGACGCCGAGCGCACGCATGCGGCCCTGCACGAGCGGGCCGAGCGCCTGGCCACGGTGCTGGCGCAGGCGGGGGTGCGCCGTGGCGACCGCGTCGCGCTCCTGCTGCACAACGGGCTCGAGTTCCCCGAGTCCCTGCTCGCGTGCCACGCCGTCGGCGCGGTGGCGGTGCCGGTGAACTTCCGCCTGGCGCCGGACGAGATCGCCTACATCCTGCGCGATGCGGGTGCGGTGGCCCTGATCGCCGGCGAGGGTTCGCCCAGTCCTGCCGTCGACGGGCTCGTGCTCACGACGGGACGGGTCTACGAAGACGCGATCGCGTCGGCCGACCCGCACACGCAGACGGCCGGGCTGCGCGAGGACGACCCGGCGCTCATGTGTTACACGTCCGGCACCACGGGCCGGCCGAAGGGCGCGGTCCTGACGCACGGCAATCTCGTCGCCAGCACCCTGAGCTGGATCCATGAGATGCGCGCCGGCCAGGGCGACGTGTGGCTCTCCGGGCAGCCGCTGTTCCACATCGGCGGCATCAACGGCCTGCTGCCGTTCCTGACCCTGGGGGCGACGAGCATCGTGACGCCGACGACGGGCTTCGATCCCGAGGCGGCGCTCGAGCGGATCGAGCGCCACGGCGTGACCATGTGCATCTTCGTCCCCACGCAATGGGACATGCTCTGTCGCTCCGAGCGAGTGGCGCGCCTGGATCGCAGCCGGCTGCGCGTCGCCATGTGGGGGGCCTCCCCCGCCCCGCGCGCGACGCTCGAGCTGATGGCTGGCACCTTTCCCGAGGCGGACATCGTCAGCGCCTACGGCCAGACCGAGATGGCCGGTGCGACGACGCTGCTCAAGGGAGCGGACGCCGTGCGCAAGATGGGCTCGGTGGGCAGGCCGATGCTCGGCGTGGAGCTCCGCGTCGTCGACGACGAGCTGCGAGACGTGCCCGTCGGCGGCGTCGGCGAGGTCGTCTACCGAGGCCCGACCGTCATGGCGGGCTACCACGACGATCCCGACGCGAGCGCCCAGGCCTTCGCCGGCGACTGGTTCCACAGCGGGGACCTCGCCACGCGCGATCAGGAGGGCTATCTCTGGCTCGTCGACCGCAAGAAGGACCTGATCGTCAGCGGCGGCGAGAACGTCTACCCGGCGGAGGTCGAGCGGGTGTTGCTCGAGCATGAGGCCGTCGCCGACGTCGCCGTCATCGGAGTGCCCGATCCGCGTTGGGTGGAGACGCCGATGGCGTTCGTGGTCGCGGCGGGTGAGGTCGACGAGGACGCGCTGATCGCCCACTGCCGCGAGCGGATGGCGGGCTTCAAGAAGCCGTCCGCCGTCGTGTTCGTCGACGCGCTGCCGCGCAACGCGGCGGGCAAGGTGCTCAAACGCGAGCTACGCGCGACCGCACCCGACCTGTATCCAGTGCAGCCAACAGGAGGCCCAGAGACATGACCCCCGAGTTCTGGCGCATGGGCGCGACGCCCGTGCCGGTCACCGAGATCGACCGCATCGCGCGCGAGATGGAGGCAGACGGATGGGACGGCCTCGCCGTCGGCGAGGCGCACGGCCTGCTCCCCGATCCCTACGTCGCGCTGGCGCTCGCGGCCACCGCCACGACCACGCTCGGGGTGGGCACCGCCGTGGCGGTGCCGCTGCGTCATCCCATGCTCGCCGCCGATGCCATGGCCACCGTCCAAGGCGTCTCGAGCGGCCGGGCGAGCTTCTCGCTGGCCCGCGGGGACGGCGCGATGAAGGTCCTCCAGCGCAAGCCGATGCCGGTCGCTCAGTTCGAGGCCTACGTGCGCCAGGTCCAGGGCTTCCTGCGTGGAGACGACGTCGAGATGGACGGCGCGGTGGCGTCCATGGGGCGCCTGGGGACGATCGACCCCTCCCTGGACTTCCCCAAGCCATCGGTGAACGTCGCCGCCACGGGCCCGCGCATGATCACGATGGCCGCGCGGTACGCAGACGGGGTCAGCTTCGCGGTCGGCGCCGACCTCGAGCGGCTGGCGCAGTGCCGCGACCTGGTCCTGGGCACCTGCCGGGCCGACGGGCGCGATCCCGAGGAGGTCATGCTCGGCGCGTACGTCCAGGTGGCGGTCTGCGACGGCGAGGCCGATCGCGCTCGGGCTCGCGACGTGATCCGCGGGCTGGTCATGACCCACTCGCGCTTCTCCGGCTTCGAGGGCACCGCGCTCCCGGAGGTCTCCGGGGACGACCACCGCCCGATCCAGCGTTCGCTGGACGCCATGGAGGGCGTGCTGCGCTCCAGCGCCGGCGGCACGGCGCGGACGTCCGGCGGCGCGCCCGGCGAGCTCGAGTTCTACCCGCGCGAGGCGGTCGACGACGCCTTCATCGACCGCTTCGGCATCGTCGGGAGCGCCGAGTACTGCGCCGGCCGCCTGCAGGAGATCCTCGACGCAGGGATCGCGCGCGTGTACATCGGCACGCGCGGCGTGGGCATCGACCTCGAGGAGCGCAACACGCGGCGCATCGGCCGCGAGGTCCTGCCGCTGCTGCGTCGCAACGGCGCCGCGCGGCCGACGCGGATCGCGTCGGCCGAAGTCAGGCGGTGACGAGCCCTCCGTTCGGGCTCAGCACGGCGCCGACGAAGTAGCCCGCATCGTCGGAGGCCAGGAAGGCGACGGTGCCGGCGATCTCGTCGGGCTCGGCAAGCCGCCCCGCCGGCGTGGATGCGGCGATCACGCGACGTTGCTCGCTGATCTCGCCCTCGAGCGTCTCGGTCCCGACGTGCCCGGGCGCCACGGCGTTGACGCGGATGCCCTGCACGATCAGCTCCTTGGCCGCCGCCTTCGTGAAGCCCAGGATCCCGGCCTTCGCCGCGGAGTAGTGCGGGTGCCCGGTGCATCCCATCAGGCCGCAGATCGACGCCATGTTCACGATGACCCCGCGTCCTCGCGGAGCCATCGCACGGACGGCGGCCCGCGTGCAGTAGAAGGTGCCGCTCAGGTGGATGGCGAGCATGCGGTTCCACTCGTCGTCGGTCAGGCGCACGAGCGCGTCGAGGGGCGTCGTCACCGCACCGTCAGCCGCCTCGGCGCGCTGACGCTCGAGCAGCGGGCCGACGTGGCGCAGGTGATCGATGCCGACGGCGCCCGCGTTGTTGACGAGGACGTCGACGGGTCCGAGCTCCGACTCGACGCGAGCGAAGGCGCCGTCCACGGCCACGCTGTCGCTCACGTCGCAGACGAGCGCCAGGCCGTCGCCGCCGGCGAGCCGCAACGTCTCGTCGGCGCTGTCCTGCCGTATGTCGAGCACCGCGACGCGAGCCCCGTCCCGTGCCAGGCGCAAGCCGATGGCACGGCCGATCCCCGCTCCACCGCCGGTGACAACGGCCACGCGGCCCGCCGGATTCATCTGGTGTCTTTCAGGCGGGCGCTGGCGTACGCTCGACGGACCGCACGACCTCGTCGGGCAGCCCTTCGCCGGGATCGACCGAGATCGTCTTGTAGAGGAGGTACTCCTCGATCGCCGTCGGGCCGTGCTCGCGGCCGATCCCGGACTCCTTGTAGCCGCCGAACGGCGAATTGAAGTCCGCGGCGAAGGTGTTGACCGAGAACGTGCCGCTGCGCACGCGGCGGGCGATCTCGAAGCCCCGGACCGGGTCGCTTGTAAACACGCTGCCGGCCAGGCCGAAGGGGCTGTCGTTGGCGATGCGGATGGCGTCCTCCTCATCCTCGTAGGTGATGAGCGCGATGACCGGCCCGAAGACCTCCTCCTGGGCGACGGTCATGTCGTTGCTGACGTTCGTCAGCAACGTCGGCTCGACGTACCAGCCCTTGTCGAGGTGCTCGGGCACCTTGCCGCCGGTGGCCACCGTGGCGCCCTCCTCGACGGCCTGCCTGACGTAGCCGAGCACGCGCTCACGGTGCGCCTCGGAGATCAGCGGGCCGACGATCGTGTCCTCGTCGTACGGGTCGCCGACCTTCATCGCCGCGAAGGCCTCCGTCAGCCCGGCCGCGATCTCGTCGTAGCGCGACCGCGGCGCCAGGATCCTGCTCATGCACACGCAGCTCTCGCCCTGGCTCGTCCCGGCGCTGATGCCGGCGACCACCGGCACGACGGCGTCCAGGTCGGCGTCCTCGAGGATGATCGCCGCCGACTTGCCGCCGAGCTCGAGCACGACCGGCTTGACCTGCTGGGCACAGATGGCGCCGATCTTCTTGCCGATCGCCGTGGAGCCGGTGAAGGTGACCATGTCCACGTCCGGGTGGCCGACCAGGTGTGCCGACCCCTCCGCATCGGTGGCGACGATGTTCAGCACGCCGGGCGGGAAGCCGGCCTGCGAGACGAGGTCGGCCATCGCGAAGATGGCCAGCGGGTCCTGGTCGGGCGCCTTGACCACGGCGGTGCAACCGGCGACCAGCGCCGGCGCCGTCTTCTGGGCGATGCCCGGCAGCGGGAAGTTGAACGCGCACAGCACTGCGACGACGCCGACCGGCTCGCGCACGACCAGGCTCTTGGTCTCGTACTTCATGATCAGCCCACCCGCGTTGCCGGCCAGCGGCGACAGGTCGGCCTCGCGCACTTCGGCAAACTGGAAGTTGCGGCCGAGCTTCGCGTAGTAGTTCCAGTGCAACGTCGGCGCCACGGTGTGGTAGACGTCGACGAGGAACTTCGTGTGGCCGAGCTCGTCGACGATGAGGTCGCGGAACTCCTCCCTGTGCTCAGCGATCAGCGCGGCCAGGCGCTCGCACATCTCCGCCCGCTCCTCGACCGGCCGCTGTGCCCAGTCGGTCTCGTAGAACGCCGTGCGCGCCGCCTCGACGGCGCGATCCATGTCCGTCGTCGACCCCGAGGCCACGTAGCCGATCTTCTCCCCGGTGCGGGGCGAGACGACATCGATCCGCTCCTGGGAATCGGGATCCTGCCAGCGACCGTCGATGTACAGGTGCGGGAACTCACGTGGCAGCATGGCGGATCTCTCTTTTCTCCTGATCTGACTTTGGTTTACGTTGTGACCGCGCGCTGCGGCCGAGTACAGTTGCGCCCCCTCCGGGGGGCGCAGCCCCGCGGCCAGACCTCCGGCCCGCGGCCACCGAGGAGCGACAGCCACTCCTGATCTGCGGCTCGCGACCCGCCCCAGAGGAACTCCGCCACCCGGTTGCTGACTTTCCATCCGTCCGGCGTACGGCGCAGCTCGTCGTGGTATGTCGACCGAGCTCGTTTCAGCTTCCTGAATCGACATCACTTTAGACAGTAGCGAGCCAGACGTTCTCGTGCAAGCGTGGGGTCGCCAGCCGGCAAGGGCCGTGATGGCTGAACTGAGTCCGTCTCAGTTGCCACATGTTACGGTGCGCGCTGTGCCGGGCGCCCTGCGACGCTTCTACGAGCTTCTCGACGGACCGCAGGCCGAGCGATCGCTCGACATGCTCGCCAGCGATCTGCGCTTCTCGATCCTCTTCTCCAGCGGGCCTGGCGAGGCGCAGGACTTCGCCGGTTGCCGCGCCGAGTTCGACGCCTACATGGCTCAGCGCGGCGCGCCAGCCTGGACCCACCACGTGCTCGCCGAGCTGGTCGACGGGGACGTCGAGGTCGTGTTCGGCGAGACCCGCCAGGACGACGACGCTCCACTGGCCAGCTTCGTCGCGGCCATAAAGCTCGACGCCGACGGCCGGATCAGCCGCTACATCGTCGGCCGGTCACCGGCCGTGCTGTTCGAGCTCGAGCGCGAAGCGTCCCCGAGCAGCGCCTCGTAGGCCCGCGCGGTCGGCGGGCCGGCGTCGCAGTCGCGCGACCGCTCAGGCGGCGGCGCGCCGCCGCTTTCGCGGCGTCTCGGGCTTGAGCCCCTTTGCGTCGCCTGTCGTCACTGCCGCGATGGCCAGGCAGCGAGGGACGTAGAAGTCCCTGACCTCGTCGAGCGACATGCTGCCCTTCGGGCGGTACCAGTGCCAGACGCTGTTGTACAGGCCGAGGATGGCACGCGCGAGCAGGCGCGGATCGGCCTGCGGGATGGCCCCCTGCTCCATCCCGCGCGTCAGGAAGGTGGCCCAGGAGAACTCGAGGTCGCGGATGCGGGACCGCGCGAGCCGACGCGCCTCCTCCTCTCGGGGCGACGTCCGCTGCACGCCGACCAGATTCTGCTCGGCCACCAACACGCGGTTGCGCAGTACCTCGAGCTCCGTCAGGTCGAAGGCGCCGTTCAGGACCGCCGCAAGCGCCTCGGTGAAGTCCTCGTGCTCGGCGACGATGCGGTCGAACTCGTCCTGGTTGGCCTGGACCGCATCGGCCTGGATCTCGTACAGGCAGTGAAGCTTGGACTCGAAGTAGTGGTACAGCGCCGTCGATCCGACCCCGACGGCGGACGCGATGTCCGCCCACTTCGTGTGCTCGTATCCGTGGCGGCCGAAGTACTCGGTCGCCGTCGCGAGGATCTCGGCTCGCTTGCTGCGAGACGAGCGGGCGTTGCCGTCCCGGTTCTGGCTTCCTTGGCGACTTGACGGGGGCAAAACAGAACTCATTTCTTCGAGGAGGTCTTCCCGCACGGTATCAAGGGCACAGGCGGAGATCCTGCGGGAGGCCAGCGGTCGGCGCCCAGCGGTCTGCGCCTCGTCGCTTGTGCGTTGCCGTCCGTGCGGCTATCTTGAAGTGACTTCAGGTGAGTCCCGACCCGTTCTCGAGGGGGAACAAGATGGCCGTCAACGGCCTCTCCGATCACGTCATCATCGTCACAGGCGCCAGCTCGGGGCTGGGCGTGCAGCTCGGCCAGGCACTGGCATCCGCGGGCGCGACGCCGGTGCTCGCGGCCCGGCGCGGCGACCGGCTCGAGGCGCTGACCAGCGCCATCCCGGGCGCCGACGCGGTGACGTGCGACGTGACCGACGAGGCCGACCGCCAACGCCTCATCGAAACCGTGATCGAGCGGCACGGACGCCTCGACGGCCTCGTCAACAACGCCGGCGCCGGGGCCACCGCGCCGGCGCTGCGGACCTCGACCGAGGCCTTCGCCCAGGTGGTCGACCTCAACCTGACCGCCCCGTTCGCGCTCTCGTGCCTCGCCGCTCAGCACATGCGCAACGGCGGCGGACGCTCGATCGTCAACATCGCGTCGGTCCTGGGCCTGCGGTCGATCGGCGAGATCCCCGACGCGGCGTACGTCGCCTCGAAGGCCGGCATCATCGGCCTGACGCGCGAGCTCGCGTCGCAGTGGGGGCGATACGGGATCCGGGTCAATGCCGTAGCGCCGGGCTTCTTCGCCACCGAGATGAACACTGAGCTCGGCGACGATCCCGACGCGTTCCCCGACTTCATCCTGTCGCGCACGTCGCTCAACCGCGGCGGACGCCCCGGCGAGCTCGACGACGCGGTGCTCTTCCTCCTGGGCTCCGGCTCGAGCTATGTGACGGGCCACGTGCTGAGCGTCGACGGTGGGATGGCGGGTCGCTGAAAGGCAGGGCCACGGACGGTCCCGTGATAGAGTCCAACTGACGTGACTTCGAATCAATCTTATGGACTGGGAACTAGCGGCGCATGACGCGCGAACCGCACGACGGCACGAAGCGCAGCGAGATCCTCGCCGCCGCGACACGCCGCTTCGGCCGCGACGGCTACGAGCACACGAAGTGGGCTGACGTCGCGGCGGACGTCGGCGTCGGGCCGACGGCGCTGTATCACTACTTCGAGTCCAAGCAGCACTGCCTCTACGTGATCATGGAAGAGGCGATCGGCGACTTCCAGCGTCGCTTCTCCGCGATCACCTCGCAGACGCCGGACCCGCTCGAGGCGCTCGAGGCCGTGCTCTACGACTGCTTCGACCTGACCGAGCAGGACATCCTGCGCAACCGCGTCCTCGTGTCCGAGCAGGGGCTCCTCGCCGTCCACCGGTCGTCGTCGCGCGAGGAGGAGGCCCGCCGCGCCGCACGGGCCCGAGCGCGCCAGCTCGAGTTCGCCTGGGCGAGCTTCCTTGCGGGCGCGATGCGCGCCGGCAGCGTGCCGGAGAACGACGCGCGCCTGCTGAGCCGGGCTCTGCTCGGGCTCTACAACAGCGTCTGGCAGTGGTACCGGCCGGACGGCCTGCATGGACTTCCAGCGGTCGCCGACTTCTTCTACGGGCGGACGTTGGCGATGATCGGCGTCGCGCCCGACGCTGCCAAGCGAACGAGGATGGTGGCCTGACGTGACGTACTTCGAGCGGTACTTCGAGCGGCTCGACGGGCCCGACCCGCACAGCTCGCTTGAGCTCGTGGCCGAGGACGTGGAGTTCTCGATTCAATGGGCGTCCAGCGACGATCGCCGAAGCAGCCAGTTCCTCGGCGGGCTCGACGAGCTGCGCGGGTTCATCGACGCCGGCGACACCGAGGGCTGGGCGCATCACGTCGTCTGGACCGCGACCGACGGCGACGTGGAGTTCGCGCTGGGCGAGACGCGCTGGGACGAGTCCGGCGAGCGCATCGGCACCTTCCTCGCCGTCGCCCAGCTCGGCGCGGACGGGCGGATGCGGCGCTACATGGTCGCGCGAACGCCGGCGCTCGGCTTTCCGTCAACCGCAGTCGAGGCGTCGGATGCTGGATCAGCGTGAGTTCATCCCCGTCGCCGACGACCTGATCGCCGGCACGGCGCAGGAACCCGAGCTCATTGGCTCGAGGTGCCGCCGGTGCACCACGGTCACCTTCCCGCGCCAGGCGTCCTGCCCGCGCTGCACCTCCGAGGACGTCGAGGAGCGCCGGCTCCAGCGTCGCGGAACGCTGTGGACCTGGACGATCCAGTGCTTCCCGCCGAAGTCGCCCCCGTACGCCGTGGCGTCGGGCGACGACTTCGAGCCATATGGAGTCGGTTATGTCGAGCTCGCGGGCGAGGTGCGTGTCGAGGCGCGTCTGACCGAGGCGGACCCCGCCCGGCTGCGCATCGGAATGCTGATGGAGCTGACGCTGATCCCGGCACCCGGCGACTCGGGCGCGGCCACCTTCGCGTTCCGGCCGGCCGAGGACGACGAGGAGGCCGACCGATGACCGAGGACGTGGCCGTCGTCGGCGTGGGCATCCATCCGTTCGGGCGCCACGAGGGCGTCACCGGACTGCAGATGGCGGCGGTGGCCGCTCGGCGTGCGCTCGCCGACGCGGGCGTGCGCTGGGAGGAGGTCGACTTCGCCGCGGGCGGATCGGATGCCGGCGGGAACGCCGACACCTCGGTCGCCAGCCTCGGGCTCACCGGCCTGCCCTTCATCAACGTCAAGAACGGCTGTGCCACGGGCGGCTCGGCGCTGACCACCGCGCACGCCATGCTCGTCTCGGGGCAGGCGGAGGTCGCCCTCGTCGTCGGGTTCGACAAGCACCCGCCCGGCGCGTTCAACCCGCTGCCCGAGGACTGGGGCATCGGCTCCTGGTACGGCGAGACCGGCCTGATGCTCACCACGCAGTTCTTCGCCATGAAGATCCAGCGCTACATGGCGGAGCACGGCATCACCCCGTCCACGCTCGCGAAGGTCGCCTCGAAGGCGTTCGCGAACGGCTCGCGCAACGCCAATGCCTGGCGGCGCAAGCCGCTCAGCGAGGACGAGGTGCTGGCCTCCAAGATGGTCAATCACCCGTTGACGCAGTACATGTTCTGCTCGCCCGGGGAGGGCGCCGTCGCGCTGGTCCTGTCGCGCGGAGCGCGAATCGGGGAGCTCGCCCGCACGCCGATCTACCTGCGGTCGGTCGCCTTCCGCACGCGACGCTTCGGCTCTTTCGAGGTCTTCAGCCCGTCCGTCCCCATCGAGTCGGCGCCGTCCGCGACGTCGGAGGCAGCGGCGGCGGCGTTCGAGCAGGCCGGCATCGAGCCCAAGGACGTCGATGTCGCGCAGGTGCAGGACACGGAGTCCGGCGCCGAGGTCATGCACATGGCCGAGACCGGCCTATGCGAGCACGGCGAGCAGGAGGCGCTGGTCCAGAGCGGCGCGACGGGCCTCGGGGGCCGGCTGCCCATCAACACCGACGGCGGATGCCTAGCCAACGGCGAGCCGATCGGCGCGTCGGGCCTGCGGCAGGTGCACGAGGTCGTCCTGCAGTTGCGCGGCGACGCGGGCGACCGGCAGATCCCTGGGCCGCCCCGCGTCGGCTTCACCCAGGTCTACGGCGCGCCCGGCGTCAGCGCATGCACAGTGCTCACGGTTTGAGGAGGAGAGCGATGCAGGCCTACCAACTGGTCGAGTGGGAGAAGGCGCCCGAGCTGCGGGACGTCGAGGTTCCCGAGCCGGGGCCCGGCGAGGTCCTGATCAAGGTCGGCGGCGCGGGCGCGTGCCACTCGGATCTGCACGTGATGCAGTGGCCGGCGGGAACGCTCCCGTACGAGCTGCCGTTCACGCTCGGCCACGAGAACGCGGGTTGGATCGAGGCCGTCGGCCCCGGCGTGACCGGCTGGGAGGTCGGCACCGGCGTGGCCGTCTACGGCCCGTGGGGCTGCGGGCGCTGCCGGGCGTGTCGCAGCACGCTCGAGACGTTGTGTGAGCGCGGAGCGGAGGTCGGCGCCGCCGGCGGCGGCCTGGGCCGCGACGGCGGGATGGCCGAGTACATGCTGGTGCCGGACACCCGGCTGCTCGTGCCGCTCGGCGACCTCGACCCACGCGACGCTGCGCCGCTGTCCGACGCCGCGCTGACGCCGTACCACGCCCTGAAGCTCGCCCTTGCGAAGCTCGTGCCCGGCACGTCGGTCCTCGTGATCGGCGTGGGTGGCCTCGGCCACATGGCCGTACAGCTCGTGCGCGCGATGTCCCCGGCCGACGTGATCGCGGTCGACATCGACCGCGCCAAGCTCGAGCTGGCACGCGAGGTCGGCGCGACGGCCACGGTCGAGGCGAGCGACGGCGCGGCCGAGGCGGTGCGCGAGCTCACCGGCGGTCGCGGCGTCACCGTGGTCCTCGACTGCGTCGGCACCGACGCGACGTTGGCGCTCGACGCGGCGACCGTGTCGAGCGGTGGATCGGTCATGGTCATCGGCGTCGCCGGCGGAACGCTGCCAATGACGTTCGGGACGCTGCCGTTCGACGCCAGCATCACCCACCCGTACTGGGGCAGCGCGATCGAGCTCGCGGAGGTCCTCGATCTCGCCCGCACCGGCCGCATTCACGCGCACGTGGAGCACTTCCCCCTCGACCGGGCGGGCGAGGCCTACCAGCGCATGCGCGAAGGCTCGCTCAGCGGCCGGGCGGTGATCACGCCCAACGGCTGAAGCCGGCTGCGGGCGGCGCGGCGCTCAGACCTCGCCGCCGACCGCCTCGATGTGCCGGCGCGTGAACACCAGCGCGTCGTCGATGTGGTGGCGGATCACCGCGATCGCCGCGGTGAGGTCGCTGGCCTCGTAGGCCTCCAGGACGCGGACGTGGTGGCGGTACGCGCTCTGCGCGGCGGGCTCATAGGCGTCCGCGCCGATCGCGCGCTCGCCGGTGACGCTCATGATCATGTTCGCGGTGTTGACGCGGCGGTGGAGGTCGACCAGGGCGGGGCTGCCGGCCAGGCCGACGAAGTACTCGTGGAACCGCGCGTACTTGTCGAGGTGGGCGTCGATGTCGAACTTCTCCTGCGGCGCCGGTCGCGTGTCCTGCACCGCGCTGCGGAACTCCGCCAGCTGCTCATCGGACAGGCGGCCGACCGTCGAGGCGGCCACCCCGAGCTCGAGGGCGCGTCGGGCCTCCAGCCCCTCGGCCACCGACGCGACCGTGAGCGGCGTCACGACGAACCGGCCGTCGGCGGTGCGCGTGACGAGCCCCTCGCCGCTGAGCTTGGTGAGCGCGTGGTAGGCCGAGCCGCGGGGGACTCCCACGACCTCGGCGACCGCGTCGAGGCTGAGCGGCTCGCCCACGGGCAGCTCACGGCTGTGGACCCGGGCGCGGATGTCGTGGTGGGCCTCGTCGTCCTGCTTGAGCTCGAGGCGGCCGAACTGCCCGCGGAAGTAGGCGAGCGGCGCGCCGTGTCCACCGGTCGCCTCCTCGACCTCGCCGAGGAAGACCGTGTGCGTGCCGCCGCTCACCTCCTCGACGACGCGGCATTCCAGGTTGGCCAGCGCGTCACCGAGGAGCGGCTGTCCGGCGACGCCGCGGACGATCCGCTGCCCGGCGAACTTGTCGCCCTTGCCGGCGAAGCACATGGCGGCGTCGGCTTGGCCCTCGCCGAGGATGTTGACGGCGAAGCGGCGCGCGGCCGCGATCGCCTGGCCGGTCGACGACGACTTGTTCAGGCAGACCAGCAGCATCGGCGGCTCGAGCGACAGCGAGCACACGGCACTGGCCGTCGTGCCGTAGGGCTGCTCCTCGTGCTCGACCGTGATCACGGTGACGCCGCTGGCGAAGCGGCCGATGATGTCGCGGAACTCGTTCGAGTCCAGGCGGCGGCGCTCGCCGGCGGCCTCGGCGGTCTTCGTGTCGACGCTCATTTCGTCCGACCCTCCTATTCGAGCCGGAACCCGATCTTGATGGTGACCTGGAAGTGCGAGACCTGCCCGTCGTGCAGATCGCCACGGACCCCCACGACCTCGAACCAGTCGAGGTGGCGCAGGGACTGGCTCGCCTTGCCGACGGCCGTACGGACCGCGTCGTCGATGCTCTCGCTCGAGGACCCGGTGACCTCGACGCTCTTGTACACGTGATCGCTCATCAGGTCCTCCTGCTTAATTCGACGGGTTGCGCGCCGGTCAGCCGACGCTGGTCTCGAGACTGCCGAGCAGGTGCCCCATCCGCCGGCGCTTGGTCTCGAGATAGGTGATGTTCTCCGGCGTAGAGCGGGCCGGCAGACCGACCCGTTCGGCGATCTCGATCCCGAAGGCGCCGAGGTCGTCGCACTTGGCGGGGTTGTTCGTGATCAGCCGCAGGCGCTCGACGCCCAGCTCGAGCAGGATCTTGGCCGCCGTCCCGTACTCTCGCGAGTCGACCGGAAGGCCGAGGTGCACGTTGGCATCGACGGTGTCGTGGCCGCCGTCCTGCAACTCGTAGGCCTGTAGCTTGGAGGCGATCCCGATACCGCGGCCCTCGTGCCCGCGCAGGTAGACGACGACACCGCGGCCCGCGTCTGCGATGGCAGCCATCGCATCGTCGAGCTGGGAGCCGCAGTCGCACCGGCGCGAGCCGAAGACGTCACCGGTCAGGCACTCACTGTGCACGCGGACGAGCAGCGGGTCGTCTCCGCTCGGATCGCCCTTGACGAACGCGAGGTGGTCGACCCCGTCGATCTCCGACCGCCACGCCTGGCAGTTGAACGTTCCGTGCCGCGTGGGCACCTGCGCCTCGGCCACCTGCTGGATGAGCCGCTCGGTGCACAGGCGGTGGCGCCTGAGCGCGGCCACGCTGACCATCGGCAGCCCATGCGCGAGGGCGAGCGCCTCGAGCTCCGACCGCCGCGCCATCGCACGCCGGTCAGAGGTGACCACCTCAGAGAGCACGCCAACGGGCTGGCGTCCCGCGAGCCGAGCGAGATCGACCGCCGCCTCCGTGTGTCCAGCGCGCTCGAGCACGCCCCCAAGCCGGCTGCGCAGCGGCAGGATGTGGCCCGGGCGGACGAAGTCGCCGGCCACGGCGTGAGGATCGGCGAGCGCCCGGAGCGTTCGCGCGCGATCGGAGGCCGAGATGCCCGTCGTGATCCCGTGAGCGAGATCGACGGTCACCGTGAACGCCGTGCGCTGGCCCTCCTGGTTGTCGTTGACCATCAGCGGCAGGTCGAGCTCGTCGAGCCGGGGCCCGGGAAGCGCGGCACAGACGACTCCGGAGGTGTGCTCCAGGAAGAACGCGAGCGACTCCGTCGTGACCGCGTCCGCCGCCGTGATGAGGTCGCCCTCGTTCTCGCGGTCCTCGTCGTCGGTGACGATGACCACCTCTCCGCGACCGATCGCGGCGATGGCCTTCGCAATGCCTGCGGACATCCTCGGTCTCTCTCCTCGAACCTGACTTGAATTCAGTTTAGCGGCGCTGGCAAGGTGACGCAATCGCAACGTCAGGCGGTGGCCACCAGGCCGAGCTTGGGGAGGACCTGCTCGCCGAAGCGGTCGATCTCGCGCCGCGGATCGTCGAGGCAGACCATCAGGCCCTCGAGGCCCTCGACGTCACGGTAGGCGTCGAGCTTCTCCGCGATGGTGTCGGGGCTGCCGGTGAGTACCTCCGCGCCCATGAACGTCGCGACGCGGAGGTTCTGGATGATCTGTGCCGTCGTGCCGGCCGCGTCGAACGAGGCCTGGCCGGTCATGTGGGCGAGCGCCTCCAGGTCCGCCCCGTCGTAATAGCGCTCGACCTTCTCCTCGGCTTCGCGGTCCGTGTCGCCCATGATGCAGTGGATGCTCGCGATCGACTTGACCTTGCGACCGGCTTCCTCGCCGGCGGCCAGGAGCCGCTTGTTCGTCTCGCGCAAGGCGTCGACGCTGGTGCCGAAGATGAAGTTGTAGTCGCCGTGCTCGGCCGTGAAGCGCATGCCTCGCTCCGACGAGCCGGCGCAGACGACGGTGATCGGATCCGCCGGCTGGGGAGCCAGGCGCGCCTCGTCGAGCTGGAAGTAGCGACCCTTGAAGCTGCTCTCGCCTGTCTCCCAGAGCTCCCGGCAGATGGTGATGTACTCGTCGGCGTAGTCGTAGCGGTTGGCGTAGTGCTCGTCACCGCGCCACAGGCCGAGGCTGCCGTATTCGGACTTCTGCCATCCGGTGACGATGTTCAGCCAGAAGCGGCCGTTGGAGATCATCTGGATCATGGCGGCATGCCGCGCGGCGACCGCCGGGTGGTGGGCCTGCAGCCCGACGGAGCCGATGAGCTTGATCCTGTCGGTGACAGCGGCGATCCCTGCGATCGTCGTGAAGGAATCCAGGGCCCAGTGCCAGTGATCGGTCTTGCCGCCGAACCCACGGTACTTGACCAGCCCGAGCGCGAACTCCATCCCGTAGCGCTCCGCCTTGACCACGACCTCCTTGTTGTATTCGAAGTCCGGGGCGTACTGGGGGGCCGCCTCGGACATGATGAATCCGTTGTTCACGGTCGGCATGAACAGCCCGATCTTCATCTGCGCTTCCTTTCCGGGGGCTTCCCCGACGCCTGCTTCGAACCACCGCGACGCGGCGCGGCGTGTCGCCGCTCGACTGTTCCGTGCGGCGCCGCCAAGCTAGCGCTAACCTGAAGTCAAGTCAACTCAATGAGGCGTCGCCCGAGGGCGCCGGCCGGGTGCGGCTCGAGCCCGCGGTCCGCCGGCGCGGACCCCCGTTGGCGATGAGGAAGGCCTCATAGGTCTCGAGCAGCGCCCGCCGCTGCGGGGGCTTAAGGTGTGGGTCGGCCAGGATCGCCTCGCGCACCCCACCTGCCCCCTCGGTGCCCTCGTCCACTACCCGGATCCCTGCCGCGTCGTAGAGCCGCTCCGTGGTCAGGTCGAGGGCGTCGGCGATGGCACCGACCACCGTGTCCGACGGCTCGCGCAGCCCACGCTCGATCTGGCTGAGGTAGGGGTTGCTGATCCCCGTCATGCGGGCGAGCTCACGCAGCGACATCTGGTGCAGATGGCGCTGAGAGCGAATGACGTCACCGAGCGTGTCCATGCTGTCCCGGGACCGTACAAGGCCGGTGCCGACCGCGGGAGGGTCGGGCTCCACTCGGCGTCGCCGACGGCATCCCGGGCCGGCGGCGGCGCAGCCAGTGCCCCGCCAGCGGCGCGGCCACCGCCACGAGGCACCGGTTCACGCTCAAACCGCACACCCTTGTCCTCGGCGTCGCTAGCGGCATCTCCGCCGTGCGGAAGACTTACCGCCCCGACCGCGCCACCGCCTCGTGCGCTCGTCGGGATCGCGGGTGACGCCCGGCGGCGACTGGTCGGTGTGCACGAAGACGCCGAAGGTGCCGGCGGGGTCGCGGGCGGCGCGCACGGTGGAGTGGTGCAGTAGGCCCAGGAGCGCGACGAGGGCACAGGGCACGGCGAGCACCGACCGCGCCCGCGCGGTCGGTGGCGAACGAGGTCGGTCCCCCCTTCGGCGTCGCCGGCCACGGGTCTTGTTGCAAAACTGAATTCATGTCATGCTCCAGCGCGGCTGTCCGGACCCCGGTCCGTTTGGAGCATCAGGCGCCCGCGACGGGTCCTCTCTCTCCTCCCCTCGCGGGCCACGATCGGGGTCCGGCCAGCCGTTTCTCTGCCGAGCCGCGTCCAGGGGTGCCGAGATCCCAGCGGCAGCTGAAGGCACGTCAGTTCAAAATTTGCTTGACATGATCGAGGAAGACGTCCTATTCTCATCCCAACCTGAAGTCAGTTGAGGTGCTCAACTCCAGTGACTCGGGGTTTCGAGGAGAGATGAGGAGAGCTTTGCGATGAGTGATTCACGCGCTGCGGCGGCTGTCGCCGCAGCCTCGAACGGGGCGCACGCCCCCGGAGGCCCGCGCGAGTACGCGCTGCGAGTGTCGGGTCTGTCGAAGACGTTTGGCGCCACGCGCGCGCTGCAGGACGTCTCGATCGACATCCGCGCGGGCGAGATCCACGCGCTCATGGGCCAGAACGGCTCAGGGAAGTCGACGGTGATCAAGGCACTGGCCGGCTATCACCAGCCCGACGGCGACCCGTCGGCTGAGTTCGACGGCGTGCCCTTCTCCATCGGCCACGAGGTGCCCGATGGCCTGCGCTTCGTGCATCAGGACCTCGGCCTCGTGCTCGAGCTCAGCGCGCAGGACAACCTCGCCCTCCACGGCGGCTTCGCCAAGGGGTTCGGGGGTCGGGTCCTCTGGCGCGAGCAGGAGAAGGTGACGCGCGAGCTGCTGAAGCGCTTCGGCGTCGACATCGACATCCATCAGCCGCTGGCCGCGGCGACGCCGGTGGAGCGGACGGTCGTGGCGATCGCCGCCGCGCTGCAGGGTTGGCACGGTGGCGGCGGGCTGCTCGTCCTCGACGAGCCGACCGCGGTGCTTCCCCACGACGAGGTCGAGCGCCTGTTCGCCGTCGTCCAGGAGGTGCGCAAGGCGGGCACGGCGATCCTCTACGTCTCGCACCGGATGGACGAGATCTTCGAGCTGGCCGACCGGGTGACGATCCTGCGCGGCGGCCGGCTCGTGGGCACGCACGACATCGCCACGCTGGATCCGCGCGCGCTCGCGGGTCTCATGGTGGGCGAGGACGTCGATCCGGACTACCGTGCGCCGACCGCGGCGAAGCCGAACGCGCCGGTGGTGCTCGAGGTGCGCGACGTCGCCGGCAAGTGGCTGCGCGGCGTCGACCTCGACGTCCACCAGGGCGAGATCCTGGGCCTCGCCGGCCTCGCGGGCGCGGGCGTGCTCGAGCTGCCCTACGTGATCGCCGGACATGCCCCCCGCGGCGACAAGGTGACCGGGACGCTGCGCCTTCCCCAGGACTCCGACGAGTGGCACGACGTCGCCCAGCTGAAGAACGTCAACATCCCGCTCGTCCCCGCGGACCGGCAGCGCGAAGGCGTCATCTACGAGTTCGGCGTCAACGAGAACCTGTCGCTGTCGATCCTGGGCCGGCTCGGCCGGCGCGGCAAGCTCGGGCGCCGCGAGGAGGCCCGCACCGTCGAGGAGTGGAGCCGCCGCCTCGAGATCAAGTCCGAGTCACCGGGCTCACTGATCTCCACCCTTTCCGGCGGCAACCAGCAGAAGGTCGTGGTCGCGCGCTGCCTGGCCAGCGACCCGAAGATCCTCGTCCTCTGCGAGCCCACCGCGGGCGTCGACATCGGCACGCGCGTCGCGATCTACGACCTCGTCGCGCGACTCGCCCGCGAAGGACTGACCGTGATCGTCTCGTCGTCGGATGAGGGCGATCTGCTCGCGATGTGCACGCGGATCGTGGTGTTGCGCAATGGAACGGTTGCCGGGGAGATGAGCGGCGACGGACTGACACAGCAGGCGCTCGTGAGCGCGATCGAAGGAGAGAGCTGAGATGAGTACTGGAACCACTGGCGGGGCTCTTGCGACTCCGCCGCGCGGGACGAGCACGGCGCCGCCGGACCGACCGCCGGCCTCCCGGCGGCTCGTCTCGGCACTGGCCGTCGACAAGATCGGGGCGGTCTACGTCTGGCTCGCGATCATCGTCGTCTTCACGATCTGGGCGCCGGACACGTTTCCGACGCTGGACACGGCCAAGCAGATCCTGAACACCAACGCGATCACGGGCCTTGCGGCGCTGTCGATCCTGATCCCGCTGTCGGCCCGCGTGTTCGACCTCTCGTTCGCGTACGTGATGACGCTGAGCGGCGTCGTCGTCGCCAAGCTCGTAACGCACGGCACGCCCCTCGGCCTCTCGATCGCCGCCGGCCTGCTGGTCGGCGTGGGCATCGGCCTGATCAACGCCGGCGTCGTGGTCCTCGCGAAGATCGACTCGTTCATCGGGACCCTGGCCACCGGATCGCTGATCCTCGCCCTGATCACGATGGTCACCAACGACACGCCGGTCTCGAGCGGGGCGCTCGCCGGCAACTTCGCCAAGCTCGGCCAGACCACGATCAGCGGGGTCACGCTGCCCGTGATCTACATGCTGGTGGTCGCCCTCGCGATCTGGTACCTGCTCGAGCACACGGCGACGGGACGACGCCTGTACGCCACCGGCTTCAACCCGGATGCCGCGCGGCTGGCCGGCGTGCCCGTGAACCGGCTGCGCTTCATCTCGCTCGTGACGTCCGGCACCCTGGCCGGCGCCACCGGCATCGTCCTGGCGTCGATCCTCGGCAGCGGCTCCCCCACGGCCGGCACGCCGTACCTCCTGCCGGCCTTCGCCGCAGCGTTCCTGGGCGCGACACAGCTCAAGAACGGCCGCTTCAACGCGTGGGGAACGGTCATCGCCGTCCTGCTCCTGGGCACCGGCACCACCGGCCTGGCGCTCGCGGCCGCTCCGCAGTGGTCGCAGTCCATGTTCGTCGGCGTGGTGCTGATCGGGGCGCTCGCGGTCACCGGCCTGCAGCGGCGGACCTCTGTGAGCGCGCGCGGCTCGGGGGTCCACGGCGCCGGCGTAGCCGGCACCGATCAGCCCGGCGTCGCAACCGCGACCCCACTGTCCGAAGAGGACTGACGGCGCGTCCGTCGGTCCGAGCTCCAACACCACATCACCATCGAGGAGGAGACATCCATGTCCATCACCCCAGGGCGGCGCACGCCCCGGCGGCGTCACGCGACGCTGGTCCCCATGGCCGCGCTCGCCGCGGTCGCACTCCTGGCCGCCGGCTGCGGCAGCAGCGGCGGCAGCAGCAGCGGGTCGTCGAGCACCGGCTCGTCGTCTTCATCGGTGTCCGCGGCCAATCAGCTGCTCGACAAGTACACCGCGCGGCCCACGTCGATCACGCAGACCACCCCGATCAAGAAGGCGATCCCGGCGGGCAAGAAGATCACGTTCATCAGCTGCGGCGTCGAGGCCTGCGCCATCCAGGGCCCGATCCTGCAGCAGGGCGCCAAGACCCTGGGCTGGACGGTCACGCAGGTCGGCACGGACGGCTCGCCCGAGAAGGTCCAGAACGCGATCCAGGCCGCCGTGCGCAACGGAACGAACGCGATCATCCTCAATGCGGCGGATGTGACGACGCTGGGGAAGGCGATCGCGGACGCCAAGGCCAAGGGCGTGCAGTTCGTGACCTGCTGCTCGCTGGCCAAGCAGGGCAGTGACGTGCTGTTCAACACCGGGACCCCCGAGCAGAACGCGCCGATCGGCGACATCCTCGCCTCCAAGGTCGTCTCGCAGAGCGGCGGCAAGGCGGACACCGTCTACGTCAACGTCTCGGCCTTCGCCATCCTGGCGGCCGTCGGCACCGAGTTCGAGAAGAAGTACAAGGAGCTCTGCCCAAGCTGCAAGTCGGCGAAGATCGACATCCCGCTGACGTCGCTCGGCAAGGACGCTCCGGACCGCATCGTGTCCTACCTGCGCAGCCACCCGAGCGTGAACTACGTGGTGCTGTCCGAGTCCGGCTCCCTCGGCGCCGGTCTCCCGGCCGCGTTGCGCGCCGCCGGTCTGAACACCAAGGTCAAGGTCATCGGCCAGGGCGGCAACCAGCAGACCTACCAGGACGTCAAGTCCGGCCAGATGGGCGGCGTGACGCCGTCCTCGCTCTACGGCTACGACTACTCGATGCTCGACGCGCTCGCGCGCAAGTGGTCGGGCGAGCCGGTCCTCCAGACGCCGCCGGAGTTCTGGTTCATGACCTCGTCGGACGTGCCTGCGGCGGCCACGAGCGGCGCGGCATTCCCGATCGTCACGGACTACCAGACGCAGTGGGCCAAGCTCTGGGGCAAGTGAGCTGAAAAGCACAGCGCCGCAGGTGCCGGCCGGGATGCCCCGGCCGGCACAGGCGCGGCATGACAGGATTCTGTCGACCCCGGAGGCTGGCGACCGAGGACACGCGGAATGGCGTGCGGCGGGAGCTGTGGTTGTGTCCAACGACGTGTCCAACCGGCCCAAACTGCCCGATGGCTAAGCCAGATCAGGCTGGAATCATAATCCGAAGGTCGGGGGTTCGAGTCCCTCCTCCGGCATCCAGCTGAACAACTCGGCGCATGGCTTGGCTTCCCAGAGCCGTGTTCTAAATCCCTAACGTGCAGCGCGCAGAGGCTGGCACCCCTCGACGAACTGGATGACTGCGCGAGCTTGGAACGTTGGTGTCCAACCGCGTGTCCAACGTGTGCAGGCCGAGTGCCCCCCGATTCGAGCGGTGTCCGCCGCCCGTCGGAAGCCACATGCGCTAGGCGCGAAGGCCCGGCATCGTCTGGCGCAGGCTAAGCGGGTGGGTACCCGCCGTCCGCCCTTTCCCTTTTCGTCCCGGGCAGGCGCGTGCCCGACCGAGACTCGGCACTCGGACTCGGACTCGGTCCCGTGGCGCCCTGCTTTCCGCGCCAAGCAGGGCGCAGGGTGCCGGGCGGAGCGGCGGAACTAGCGACGCGAGAGGAAGCAGGACCAGGCGTCGCCAGTCGATGCGCGTGGAGGCAACGCTCCGCGGCACGACCGCTCGGCCGCTGGTTGCGGCTCGCCGGGTGGCAACGCACGATCCACCGGGTGGGTCCGGTGAACGTCCGCTCCGTGTCGCGCAGGGCCGCGATTGCGGCGTCCATGGCCTCGCTGGCTGGCGCCGTCGCTCACCGCTCGGTCGCGGAAAGCGCTCGATGGTGATCGCGGTGACAAGTGCAGCGCTGTGGCCCGCGCGGCCTCTGCTCCACCGGTTGCTATCGGGGTCTCAGTGGCTGCTGCCCAGACGCCTGCGCCGAATGCGTGCGACGAGCAGGAAGACGGCGCCGCCGACGGCGAGCAGCAGCGCCGCGGTCGACATGACGACAGGCAGGACCTCGTCGACGTTGCGCACGATGGTGCGCTCGGGACGAACGACCTGGATCGTTGTCGGCGCGGTGTACCGGGGTGCGCGCGAGGCGCCGGGGTGGTCGACGGGCGTGTCGCCGCTCTTGGGCGCCGAGGCGACCGGATGGGCGAAGTCGGCGGGCGTATCGCCGATCTTGGCGCTAGCCGGCTGCCGGTGATCGTCGGCCGGCACGGGTCCGGCGGACGCGGCGAGCGCAGCGCACGCAGCGAGCGCGAGGGCGGCGACGCGGCGACGGCGGCGGCGGTGGTGAGACTTCATGGCGTCCTCCTCTGGGTTTCAGCCCGGCGAATTGGTCTGCTCGACCGTACGAGCGCACGCCCGCCGCCGCATCGGAAGAGCGACCTAGTTCGGGCGGGAGGGCTACCGATCTTGGCCGGCGATGCCGAGCCTGTGAGCCTCGGCGCTCGCCTCGCCGCGCGTGCGCACGCCGAGCTTGCGTAGGATCGCCGAGACGTGATGACCGACGGTCCTGTCGGACAGGAACAGCCGGTCGGCGATGTCGGCGTTGCGTAGCCCTTCGCTGACGAGCTTGAGGACCTCGACCTCGCGCGCGGTCAGCCCGCCGGGGTTCTTCCTGGTGGTCGCGGTCGGGCCGCGCGGCAGCCCGCGCACTCCCCGCTCGCGCAGGCGGCGGGCGACGATCGCCGCCGCGGGCTGGGCGCCGAGTCGCCGCAGCTCGTCTAGCGCCCGGCGCAGCGCGTCCTCTTCGTCGGCGTCGGCAAGTGCCAGGGCGGCCTCGTAGGGGCATCCGATCTCCTGCCACAGCTCGGCGGCTCGCCGCCACTCACCCGCGATCTGCAGGGCGTAGGGCTCCGCGGCGGAGGGCGGGGGCTCATCCAGCAGCCCGGCACGCCAGCGCCAGCAGGCGAGCTCGCCGAGCGGCCATTCGGCACCTCGCCGCAGCGCAAGCTCGAACGCGGGCCCCGTGGCGCTGGCGACCCTGTCGGGCATGCCCTCGAGCCAGGCGGCCTCGGCCCTCGCCGCCGCGACCGGCGCGAGACGCTGAAGCTCTCGCGACGGCTCCACCAGCGCGAGCGCCTCGTCGAGCGGCGCGGACTGGTCCGGATCGCCGCGCCGGGCCCGCACGAGGCCGATGGCCGTGAACGCAAGCGCGGGCGGCAGCGTCGACGGGAACGGTTCGCGCAGCACGAGGGAGGCGCAGTCGAGGCTCTCGGCCCAGCGACCCTGGTTGAGCTCGGAGCACGCCCTGTAGGCGAGAAGATAGACGCGCCAGAGCTCGAGTCCGCGGTTCGCTGCGAACCCGAGCCCCCAGCCGAGGTACTCGTCCGCCACGGCGTGATCACGGCGGCGGATGGCGCCCCAAACGAGGTTCAGGAGCGCGCGGCCCGCTTGCTCGTCGAGACCCGCTTCTCGGCTGAGTCCGAGGCACTGCTCCAACTGTTCGCGCCCGCCTGGGATACCCGTCACGTACCGCGCGGCGCCGAGGTTGATCAGGGCGTCGATGCGGATCGGGGTGTCGCGGAGGCTGTCGGCGAGCATTAGCGCGCGCTCGGCCCAGACCGCCGCGGCCTCCGCGTCCTCGGCATTCATGTAGACCTGCGAGAGGTTGGCGTAGGCCGACGCCAGCTCGCGCCCGGCGGGCAGCCGCTCGAGCAACCTCACGGCTCCGCGCGCGGCGCCTTCGGAGTCCGCGTTGCGGCCCGGGCACCACAGGATCTGCGACAGGGAGCGGAGGGCCATGCCCTCCTTGCGGGCGTCGCCCAGCTCTCGGTGCAGCTCGATCGCGCGTTGCAGCGCGTCGATCGCATCGGCGCCCTGGTTCGTCAGGTAGCACTCGTGGGAATGGCGCTCCAGCAGCTCCGCGTAGGCCTCTGGCGGCAGCTTGTGTGCGAAGGCCAGGGCGCGGGCATAGTGGGCGGCCGCCTCTCTGTGCGCGCCCAGCGCGGCCGCGCGGTCGGCTGCCGCGGGCGCGAAGCGGAGTACCGCCTCCGCATCGCCGGCGCCCTCCGCATGGTGCGCCAGCCTGTCGAGATCCGGCTCGCCCGACGGAGGGTCGGCCAGCGCCTGCAGGGCCCCTCGATGCAGCGCCACCCTTCGGTTCGGGGTCAGTGCCTCCTCGATGGTCAGCCGTGCGAGCTCGTGGCGGAACGCGACGCCGGCGGATTCCGGCGCGAGCATTCCAGACGTCAGGCACTCCTCGAGATAGCTCACGCCATCGCCGGCGACCGCCTCGAGGAGCCAAAGATCTGCTCGCGGGGGCAGCGCCGCAACCGCTTCGAGCAACCTCCTCGCCGGGGAGGAGAGACGGGCCGCGCGCGCAAGCACGACGTCGCGGACGGTGTGGGGAATCTCGTCGGCCTCCGCCCCGAGCACCTCGGTGACGAAGAACGGATTGCCGGCAGTCTTGCGGAACAGCTCATCCGGATCCAGCTCATGCGACTGGGCGAGATCGGCGACGGCCGCCGGCGAGAGGGGCTCGATCCCGAGCCGCTCGACATCGCTCGCGGCAGCGAGCTCCCCGAGCACGATGCGCAGCGGGTGCGCGCCGGCGAGGTCGTCCTCGCGGTAGGTGGCCACGATCAGCGCGGGGATCGTCCCCACCTTCCGACCGAGCAGCCTGACGACGTCAAGCGTGGCGCCATCGGCCTGGTGAATGTCCTCGAGAACGATCACCGTTGGCGCCTGCCTGCCCAGCTCGCGAGCCAGCGCCGCCACCACCTCGTGAACCTTCCCGCCGCTGGCCACCAATTCCTCGAGCTCGCCGGCCGTGGTCTCGGCGATGTCAAAGAGCGG
>Ga0307277_10000077_pt1 | contig 29019 bp, 26 predicted proteins | sample ER_DNA_116_FD_194473 | JGI IMG/M metagenome (GOLD analysis project Ga0307277, IMG submission 194473) | Bulk soil microbial communities from the East River watershed near Crested Butte, Colorado, United States - ER_DNA_116 | ecosystem: Environmental > Terrestrial > Soil > Floodplain | place...
CGGAGCGGTCAACTCCGAAAGGGGGAGGCGGTCAACTCCCCTGGAGGGGGGACGAAAGACGGTCGGCAAGGCAGACTGGGAGCACGACGAACACTCCGGGTCAGGCCCCGATGCGGCGGGGGCACCTCGGGAAGGATTACCCGAGAACGGGGCTGGCGGCGGCCCCGTTTCTCATTTAATGAGCGAGAAGAAGAGCTCCGTTTCGCGGGTCGAAACGGTGGATGGGGCTCGCGACTCGTCTTGCGCTGGCAACCGCCGCGGCCGGCCTCGCGCTCGGGCTTTGGGCCGACGTTCTCTTCCGCGGCCGGCCACTCGGCCTGAACGTCCTTCTGTGGACGCTCGCCTTTACCGCCGCCCTGGCTGCATTGCTTCGTCTAGGCCGGGCACCGCGACGGCAGGGGCGACGCTGGATGCTGGCCCCGCTCGTGCTCTTCTCTGCGGCTTTCCTCTGGCGGGAGTCCGCTCTGCTCACCGCGGTCAACCTCCTCGCGCTCGCGGGAGCTGTCACGATCGGCGCCCTCCGGCGCACGGCGAGGGCCGAGCGCCCAGCGGTCCTCGACTATGCAGCCGGTGCCGTCGCCGCCGGCTCGGCGGCCGCCGCGGGCGCCGTCCGGCTCCTGCAGGAGGACATCGAGTGGGACGAGGCGACTCGTGAGCTTCGCTCCGAGCGGCCGCGCGCTGTCGCTCGTGGGCTCGCCCTGGGCTTACCGCTGCTCGCGGTCTTCGGCGGTCTCTTCATCGCAGCGGATGCTGTGTTCAAGAGCTTTGCGACCCGGGTGGTGCCGAACCTCGACCATCCCATGCAGCAGGTGGCGATCGTGGTCGGAACAGCGTGGCTGAGCGCAGGGGTGCTACGCGACCTGCTGGCCGCCCGCGAGGATCGACGACTCGTCTCGCCCGCGTCGATCGGAAAAGCCCGCCTCGGGATCTCGTTCACGACGATCGAGGTCGCTATTGCGCTGGGCGCACTGAATGCGCTCTTCCTCGTGTTCGTCCTGGTCCAATTCCGCTACCTCTTCGGGGGACGAGGGCTTGTCGAGGCTCGCACGCATCTGACCTACGCGGAGTACGCGAGGCATGGCTTCTTCGAGCTCGTGATGGTCGCCGTTCTCGTCTTGCTCGTGCTCCTGGCGGTAGATGCGCTGCTGCGGGATGACGGGAGTCGCGGAGCCTGGGTCGGCCGGTGCCTGTCCTGGTGCCTGCTCGTGCTCGTCTTCGTGGTGATGGCCTCCGCCCTGCAACGGATGCGGCTCTACGAGGACGTGTACGGCCTGACCCAGCTCCGCATCTATGCGGTCGGGATCATCGGGTGGCTCGCGGTCGTCTTCCTCTGGTTCGGGATCACCGTTCTCAGAGGGCGGCGAGCCTCGTTCGCGCTCGGCGCGGTGGTCGCCGGGTTTGCCGCCACGGCGATCCTGAGCGTCGTCAACCCGGACGCGCTGATCGCTCGGACGAATCTGGACCGCAGCCGCGTCGACGTCCCGTACATCGCCGGCCTGAGCGACGACGCCGTGCCTGAGATGCTCGAGAGGCTGCCATCTCTCCGGCCAGACCTTCGCCGAGCTCTCGCCCTCGAGCTCCTGCGGAGAAATTCCTCCGGGGGCGACTGGCGCTCTTTCAACCTCGCACGGTCACACGCCGACGCACTCCTGGCCCAGCATCACGACGAGCTCTTGATGTACGCGAGTTAGTCGCCGACGACCTGGACGAGCCAGCGCCGGTCGCGCGAGCGGTCGAGCTCGATGAAAAGGACGCGCTGCCAGGTGCCGAGGCAAAGTTCGCCGTCCCGCACCGGGATCGACTCGCCGGCGGGCCCCATCAGCATCGCCATGCAGTGGGAGTGGCCGTTCCCGAACTCCATGTCCTCGGGACAGACGTTCTCGGTGCGGCGGTCCCAGTCGTCGTGGGCGTAGTACTTCGTGCTAGGGACGAGCCGGCGCAGGAGCCGCACGAAGTCCTCGAGGAAGCCCGTCTCGAACTCGTTCACCCGCACGATGCACGTCGTGTGCGGCGAGTAGACGCAGGCGATACCGTCACTGACGCCGCTCTCGGCGACGCAGTCCTTCACTTCTTCCGTGATGTCGCGGATCTCCAGGCCGCCCCTCGTCCTCAGACTGCGCTCTTGCTGGAAGACCTTCACTTCGCGATCCACCTCCGGCGGTCGAGGGTCGACAAGATCCGCAGCACGTATTTGTAGACGCCCTTGGCTGCTGTGTCCAAAGTGAACCGGCGGTACCCTGCACGGAATCGGGCCCGTAGCTCAGCCGTCGGAGCGGCGGACTCATAAATCCGTTTCACGCGAGGGAACCCATGGCTCCCCCACGAACCTCCTCCTTCAGCGGCGATACGCTTGCTCGTGCCGGGCCCGTAGCTCAGCGGTCAGAGCAGCGGACTCATAATCCGTTGGACTCAGGTTCGAATCCTGGCGGGCCCATTCGCTGGCGCATGGTTGAGCGAGAACGACTGAGGCGGAGGGCAGCCCCATTGCTGCCCTCCGCCTTCACCAGGGAGGGAGCCTCTGCCGTGCGCAAGTTTTTCGTTCCTCGACGCGTCTCTCTCAGTGGAGGGACAGGAAGACCGCATGCTTCACTGGTAGCCCACACATACGCATAAGTGCTCGGCTGGCGCCTGCCCTGGTGCCTACCTCGAGCTGAGAAAACGCCGATTAGCAGGGGTGTCCGAATCCTGGCGGGCCCATTTCGGCGGATTCCCGCGAATCGCCGCGATCGGGCATGGGAAGCCGCAGCGCCGCATAGCTCCTCGGGAGCCGGCCTCTCGGCGCCGGACCATGCCATGATCGATGAGATCGGTGCGGCGGTCCGGTCGTATCGAACGACGACCAAACCAACGAGAAGGGACCTGGAACCATGAAACTGACGACCATCACGAACGTCTCTCTCGACGGCGTGATGCAGGGCCTCGGCGGGCCGGATGAGGACCGCAGGGGCGGATTCGAGCGCGGCGGATGGGCTCTGCCGCTCTTCGACGACGAGGGGGCGGCATTCGTCTACGAGGTCTACCAGCGCGCCGACGCCTTCCTGTTCGGCCGGCGCACCTACGAGATCTTTGCCGGTTACTGGGGAGTAATGGCAGATTCGGTCAACCCCATCGCAGCGGCGTTGAACACGCGGCCCAAGTACGTGGCATCGACCACGCTCACCGACCCGCAATGGGCGGACACGACCGTCCTCTCCGGTGACGTCGCGGCCGCCGTCGGCGAGCTGAAAGCCAAGCCGGGAGGCGAGCTGCAAGTGCACGGCAGCGGCAACCTGGTCCGCTGGCTCCTCGACAACCACATGGTCGACGAGATCACCCTGCTCACCTATCCCGTGGTCATCGGCCAGGGCACCCGGCTATTCCCCGCCACCGGCCCGGACGCAGCACTTGAACTGGTCGAATCGCAGTCCACCCCCAGCGGGGTGATGATCCAGGTCTACCGGCCGACCGGCCGCCCGCAGTACGCAACAGCGACTGCCGACTAAGCGCGTGACATCGTTGCTGAATTCAGCGGCGACTTGCCCGCCTGGCCAGCGCTGAGCGCTGAATGCTGGGGGGCCCACTGCGAGCCGCGCGGCTACTCTCAGCGGCATGAGCAGGGCACTCGAGCGGCTGAACGAGGGAACCGTGATCGTCGCGGACGGGGGCACGGGCGCGCTCCTCACCGCTGCCGTCTCGCGTTTGCGCTGCCCCGAAGAGGCGAACCTCAAGGATCCCGAAGCGGTGGTGAAGGTGCACCTCGGATTCATTCGCGCCGGGGCAGACCTGATCGAGGCGAACACCTTCGGCGCGAACCGGCGCAAGCTCTCGGCCCAGCTTCTCGACGACAGGCTCGAGGAAATCCTCGAGTCGGGCGTGAAGCTCGCCCGCGAGGCGCGCGACGTCTCTGGATCGGACGTGCTCGTGGGGGGCTCGATCGGGCCGCTCGGCGACCTGGAGGGGAGCCACGGGGCCGAGAACGCCTACGACGTCTTCCACGAGCAGGCCTCGGTTCTCGAGGGCCGCGGGGTTGACCTGTTCATGGTCGAGACCTTCTTCGACCTGGAGGAGCTCGAGACGGCGATCGCGGCGGTCAAGGACGCCTCGTCGCTGCCCATCGTCGCGCAGCTCACGTTCGACGAGGACGCGGAGACTCTGGCCGGCGTTTCCGCACTGGACGCCGTCGAGAGGCTGCAGACCCTTGGCGTCGTCGCCGTTGGTGCGAACTGCGGGGTGGGGCCGCAAGCGGCGCTCGCCGCCCTCGCCGAGATGAGCGAGCGCGCCGACGGGATCGCGCTGACGGCGCAGCCGAACGTGGGCCTGCCGAGCCGCTCGGGCGGACGGATCATCTACCCGAACGCGACGCCCGACTATTTCTCCGAGTTCGCCGCGCAGGCGCGCAACCTCGGCGCGCAGATCATCGGCGGCTGCTGCGGGACGACTCCAGCGCAGATCGCCGCCATCCGCGCGGCGGTGGAGGACCGGCGCGAGCCGCGCGTCCCCATGCTGGTCGTCGAGCGTGAGGAAGCGGCTCCGACTCTCCGACAGACCGAGAAGTCCCGGCTCCAGCGCAAGCTCGAGGCGGGGGAGTGGGTGGTCTCCGTCGAGCTCGACCCACCCAAGGGGACCAACATGGAGTCGATGCTCCGGTGCGCGGAGCGGCTGAAGGACTCGGGCGCCGTCGACGCGACCGACATCAACGACAACCCGATGGCCCGCGCCCGCCTTTCGGCGCTCATGGCCGCCGTCGCGATCGAGGGAACGGTCGGGCTCGAGACGATCCCGCACGTGACACCGCGCGATGCCTCCGTGATGGGCCTCCAGTCCCAGCTCCTCGGCGCGCACGCTGCCGGTGTTCGGAACCTGCTCGCCGTCACCGGCGACCCGCCTCACGTGGGCGACTACCCTGGCTCGAGCGGCGTGTACGAGGTGGATGCCGTCGGCCTGACGGGTCTCGTCACGCGACTCAATGAGGGAGAGGACTACTCCGGCAAGGCGATCGACGCTCCGACCTCCTTCTACGTCGGAGTCGCGGTCAACCCGTCCGCCGAGGACCTGGAGACCGAGCTCGAGCGCTTTCGCGCCAAGCTCGAAGCCGGGGCGCGTTTCGGGATGACGCAAGCGCTCTTCGACATCGACTATCTGGACAAGTTTCTCGAGAAGCTCGGCGGAGAATCTCCGCTTCCCCTGCTCGTCGGGATCTGGCCGCTGACGAGCTTCCAGCTTGCGTTTCGCCTCCACAACGAGGTTCCTGGGATCACGATCCCGGACGAGATCCAACGGAAGCTCGCAGACGCGGGGGCCGATGCCAAAGCAGTCGGGTTCGAGCTCGCCCGGAAGCTGATGGACGAGGCCCACCAGCGTGCGGCCGGCGTCTACATCATCCCGCCCTTCAAGGAGCCGACGGCAGCCCTTGATTTGCTTCGTGCGTAGCTAGAATCAGCGCGATGGCCGAGCTCGGAACCATGCGTGTGAAGAGCGGCCTCGCCGAGATGCTCAAGGGCGGGGTGATCATGGACGTGACGAACGCCGAGCACGCGCGCATCGCCGAGGAAGCGGGAGCGGTCGCGGTCATGGCCCTGGAGCGCGTCCCCGCCGACATCCGCAAGGAGGGCGGGGTCGCCCGGATGGCCGACCCGACCAAGATCCAGGAGATCCAGGAGGCCGTGTCCATCCCGGTGATGGCCAAGGCGCGGATCGGACACTTCGTCGAGGCGCAGGTGCTCGAGGCGCTCGAGGTCGACTACATCGACGAGAGCGAGGTGCTGACGCCTGCGGACGAGGAGCACCACATCGACAAGTGGGCGTTCAACGTCCCGTTCGTCTGCGGTTGCCGCAATCTGGGTGAGGCGCTGCGGCGCATCTCCGAGGGCGCAGCGATGATCCGCACGAAGGGAGAGGCGGGCACCGGCGACATCGTCAACGCGGTGCGCCACATGCGCGCGGTCTTCGGTGGCATTCGGCGCCTGCAGTCCCTGGCCGAGGACGAGCTCTTCACCGAGGCGAAGGAGCTCGCCGCGCCCTACGAGTACGTCAAGTGGGTGGCCGAGCACGGCCGCCTGCCGGTCGTGACCTTCACGGCCGGCGGCATCGCGACTCCGGCCGATGCGGCTCTCTGCATGCAGCTCGGCGCCGACGGCGTCTTCGTGGGTTCGGGGATCTTCAAGTCGGAGGACCCGATGTCCAGGGCGAAGGCGATCGTCGAGGCGACGACGCACTTCAACGACCCCGAGATCCTGGCCCGGGTCTCGACCGGCCTCGGCGAAGCGATGCGGGGTCTCTCGGCAGCTGGGCTCACACCCGAAGAGCTGCTCGAGACCCGAGGCTGGTAGCCCGGTGCGAATCGGAGTCCTCGCCCTCCAGGGGAACTTTCGCGAGCACGTAGCGGTCCTGCGCAGGCTCGGCGTCGACGCAGTCGAGGTTCGGAAGGCCGAGCAGCTCGAAGGACTGGACGGCCTGATCATTCCGGGCGGGGAATCGACCGCGATCGGCCGCCTCCTGCCGCTCTACGGGCTCGAAGGCGCCATCCGCGGTTTCGCAAGGCCCGTGTTCGGAACCTGTGCCGGAATGATCCTGCTCGACCGCAACCACCTCGGCCTCGTCGATCTGGAGGTGGAGCGAAACGCGTACGGACGCCAGGTGGCGAGCTTCGAAGCCGATCTCGAGCTCGGGGACGGCGAGGCGCCGCTGCGCGGGGTGTTCATCCGCGCGCCCCGCGTGACCGAGTCCGGCCCCCGCGTGGAGGTCCTCGCGACGCTGGACGGGGAGCCCGTGCTCCTGCGCCAGGGGAAGTTCCTCGTCGCCTCTTTCCACCCCGAGCTGACCGACGACGCACGGGTGCACGAGCTCTTCCTCGAGGTGATCCGAGAGGAGACCCATGTCGGGGCATAGCAAATGGTCTTCGATCAAGCACAAGAAGGGCGCCGCGGATGCCAAGCGCGGCCAGCTCTTCTCGAAGCTGTCGCGCGCGATCATCGTCGCTGCCCGCGAGGGCGGGCCGGATCCCGACGCCAATGCGACGCTCGGTGCCGCGATCCAGAAGGCCCGCGACCACTCGATGCCGAAGGACAACATCGAACGCGCGATCGCGCGCGGATCGGGCGCCGGCGCGGACGCCGAGGCATACGAGACCGTGACCTACGAGGGCTACGGCCCGGGAGGGGTGGCGGTGCTCGTCGAGGCCGTGACGAACAACCGCAACCGCACGGCGGCCGACGTCCGGCACATCTTCGGGAAGAACGACGGAAACCTGGGCGGGAGCGGCGCGGTCGTGTGGCTATTCGAGCGGAAGGGGGTGATCCTCGTTCCGGGGACGAAGGACGAGGAAGAGGTCATGCTCGCCGCCGCGGACGCGGGCGCCGACGACGTCCAGCTCGAGGGAACGAGCTACCAGGTGACGACGCCCCCGGACGAGCTCGCCGCGGTGCGATCGGCGCTCGAGTCAGCCGGAATCGACGTCGATTCGGCCGAGCTGACGATGCTGCCCCGCACGACGGTCGACATCGAGGACGAGGCGGCCGCTCGCAAGCTCCTGCGTCTCATGGACGCCCTGGAGGAGAACGACGATGTCCAGGACGTCTACGCGAACTTCGATATTCCTGAAGGCATTCTCGAGGCAGTCGCCTAAAGTCAGCCGCCCAAAGGGGGATACGTCGGGATTTGCACGATTCCGATATTTGGAAAAGCGTGCGAATCGAAGTGAGTGATCCGAGTCTTCTCGAGGACTTGCGCGGCTATCTTCAGCGCAACGGCTGTCCGAGCGAGCTGGCGAGCGCGGCGACATTCGAAGTTCGTGTGCTCTGGCCTGCGGAAACAGTCCGCACGGACAACGGCGACCGTCTGAAGATCTTCCGGCACCTGCGCGAATGGTGCGCAGATCATCCGGGCGCCCGCGCGAACATCCTCGGCTAACCGCTCGAGGGGGAGGAACGTCCGCCTCCGTCCCTAACCTCGATGCGTGAAGGTCCTCGGCATCGACCCGGGTACGGCAGCGTGCGGCTACGGCATCGTCCTCGCAAACGGCGTCCGCCTCCAGGCGGTCGAGTTCGGCTGGTGGCAGACCAAGCCAAGGCAGCGTCCCGAGCTGCGCTTGAAACGGATCCACGACGCGGTGGCGGAGCTCATCGCCCGGCACGAGCCGGATGCGGTCGCGCTCGAGGAGTCTTTCGTCGGCGCCGACGCCCGTATCGCGCTCTCCGTCGGACAGGCGCGCGGCGCCGTGCTCGTCGCCTGCGCCACCGCACGCGTGCCCTGCACCGAGTACGCGCCCGCTAACGTCAAGGCCGCGGTCTGCGGCTACGGACGGGCCGAGAAGCGCCAGATGCAGCAGATGGTGAAGGCGATCCTCGGCCTGCCTGAGCCGCCCGAACCTCATCACGCAGCCGACGCGCTCGCCGTCGCGATCTGCCACGCCAGCGCACCCCGGCTCGCGACGCTCGTGGAGGCGGCCGGATGATCTCACGAATCCGCGGGCGACCGCTCGCCTGGGACGCCGACGGGCTCGTCGTCGACGTCGGCGGCATCGGCTACCGCCTCCTCGCAACCCCGAGCGCCATTCGCTTGGCCGACGGCGCGGACGAGGTTTCGCTCGAAACGCACCTGCACGTGCGCGAGGATGCGTTGCAGCTCTTCGGCTTCGCGGAAGCCGGCGAACGGGAGCTCTTCGAGCAGCTGCTCGGGGTTAGCGGTGTCGGGCCCAAGGTGGCGCTCGCGATCGTCTCCGGCTACTCGCCCGGCGAGCTCAAGCGCGCGATCGTCAGGGAGGACGCAGAACTCTTCCAGAGCATTCCGGGCATCGGCAAGAAGACGGCGCAGCGGGTCGTGCTCGAGCTGAAGGAGAGAATCACTCCGCTCGCGGCTGTTGAAGCCCCTCATCTCGGCGCCGGCGACGGCCACATCGTCGCCCGTGACGCCCTGGTCGAGCTCGGCTATTCGCTCGCAGAAGCCGAGCAGCGGCTCTCCGACACGGATCCCGACCTGCCTCCGGCCGAGCGCGTCCGGCAGGCCTTGAGGGCAGCGTGACCGAGGAGCGCCTGACCACGGCGGTGCTGGCCCCCGAGGAGCAGGACCTGGACGCCTCCCTTCGTCCTCGTCGCCTCGCCGACTTCGTCGGCCAGCCACGGGTGAAGGAGCAGCTCTCGGTCGCTCTCGAGGCCACAAAGGCGAGAGGGGAGGCCCTCGACCACGTGCTCCTCGTCGGCCCTCCCGGGCTCGGCAAGACGAGCCTCGCCTACATCGTCCGGGAGGAGCTCGACGTCGGCATCCGCACGGTCGCCGGCCCGGCCCTCGAGCGCAAGGGGGATCTTGCAGCCATCCTGACGTCGCTCGAGGAGCGCGACGTCCTCTTCGTGGACGAGATCCACCGCCTGAGCCGCGCGGTCGAAGAGATTCTCTATCCGGCTTTGGAGGACTTCCGGCTCGACATCATCGTCGGGCACGGTCCCGCAGCGCGCACCCTCACGCTCGACCTGCCTCCGTTCACGCTCGTAGGAGCGACGACGCGAACCGGTTTGCTGACGACTCCGCTTCGCGACCGCTTCGGGATGACGTACCGCCTGGACTACTACGGCATCGAGGACCTCGGGACGATCGTGCGGCGCTCCGCGCGCATCCTCGGCGTCGAGGTCCAGGACGAAGCAGCGGGCGAGATCGCTCGCCGTGCTCGGGGAACGCCACGGGTCGCGAACCGCATCCTCAGGCGTGTTCGAGACGTGGCCGAAGTGCGCCACGACGGCGCCGTCACCCTCGAGATCGCCCAGGAGGCGCTCGCCTTGCTCGAGGTCGACGAGTCGGGTCTGGAACGCATCGATCGGGAGCTCCTTTCGGCGATCGTGCACAAGTTCGGCGGCGGGCCGGTCGGGCTCTCGACGCTCGCCGTTTCGCTCGGCGAGGAGCCCGACACGATCGAAGACGTCTACGAGCCCTACCTCCTACAGCTCGGGCTCATCCAGCGGACGCCCCGCGGCCGGATCGCTACGGAGCTCGGCCGCGAGCGCGCAGGCGCCGTCCTGAACGACAAAGCCAGCCTCTTCTAGGGCCTAGCGTCTCTGGTCAGGCGCGGCAAAGCCGGGCTTGCACGGGTGAGCCCGCCGCCAAGAGGCGCTAGCGCCGGTACTGCAGCTCGTGCCAGGACGGCACTGGGGCCAGCTCGAGGAGCGCACGGCCGCCGCGCGGATCGCGGTAGCCGAAGTCGGATTGCTCCTCGTCCCAGGCCACCTCGAGCAGGTTCTCCTTGACGCGATGGTCGAGCCAGGCGCCCCGAAAGATCAATTTTCTGAGCCAGTAGACGAGCGATTCGTCGCCGACGATCGAGACCCGTTCCCAGTTCCGGACGAGATAGCCGCCGAGCGGGCTGCGGGGCTCCGCGATGTGGCCGTGCGCGGTCAGCTCGACGAGATCGGCGGTCTCCTCCTCCTCGAGCTCCCCTGGCTCGACGAGGCCGAGCTTCACCGCCGCCGCGTTCACGCGTTGCTCGAAGTCGATTGCATTGAAGCTGAAGCGGTAGCCGAGGAACTCAACCACGAAGTCCTCGCCGGAGACGTAGTTGGGCGCTTCGCTCATGTGCTCTGAGGATAACGTCCGACCCGGGTCCTAGCCTTTGATCCATGCAGGAGGGCACGTGGAGGCTTCCTCCGTGTCCCCGCCCCGAGGTCGTGGCCCTCTCGAGGGAGCTCGGCCTCACCGAGACGACCGCGAGCGTTCTCGTCAGGCGGGGATACGGCGACCCCCAGACGGCGAGGGCTTTTCTCGCCGCGGAGCTCCCTGCCCACGACCCCTTCCTGCTCGGAGACATGCAGGGCGCGTGCGACGCGATCCGGGCGGCGATCGGCGCAGGGAAGCGGATCTGCGTCCACGGGGACTACGACGTGGATGGCATCTGCGCGACCGCGCTCGCTGTGCTCGTCCTGCGACAGCTCGGCGCAGAGGTGGATTGGCACCTCCCGAGCCGCTTCGAGGAGGGCTACGGAGTTTCGCGCGAGACCCTGACGCGCTTCGCGCGAGATGGCGCCGGGCTTCTGCTCACGGTGGATTGCGGCATCACCGCCGTCGAAGAGATCGCGGAAGCTCGACAAGCTGGGCTGGATGTCGTCGTCACTGATCACCACCGCCCCGGGGACACGCTCCCCGCCTGCCCGGTCGTCGCCACGCGGCCCTCGGATTATCCGTTCCCGGAGCTCTGTGGCACCGGTGTCGTCTACAAGCTCGCCCAGGCCCTCGGGGCGGAGGGAATCGACAGGCACCTCGACCTCGTCGCGTTGGCCACGATCGCCGACGTCGTTCCGCTGCTGGACGAGAACCGCGGTCTCGTCACCACAGGGTTGAAGCTGCTGGCCCGGACTCAGAAGCCCGGCCTGCGAGCGCTGATGTCCTCGGCCCGAGTCGACCCTGCGCTCGTCGATGCCGGATCGGTCTCGTTCCGCCTGGCTCCGCGCATCAACGCCGCTGGGCGCTTGGGCCATCCTCGCGCCGCGCTCGACCTGCTCTTGACCGAGGATCAGAGGGAGGCCGAGCAGCTGGCCGCCGAGCTCGAGCGCCTGAACAGAGACCGACAGGCCGTCGAGGAACGGATCCTCCGCGAGGCACTCGCCCAGGTGGAGGAGTGGCCCGAGGCGAAGCGCGGCCGGCGAGGTTATGTCGTCGCCGGCGAGGACTGGCACCGCGGTGTGATCGGGATCGTCGCCTCGAGGCTCGTCGAGCGCTTCCACCGGCCGGTCGTGCTGATCGCGGGAACCGAAGAAGAATGGACGGGCTCGGGCCGATCGATTCCGGCCTTCGACTTGCACGGGGCGCTCGCCGCCTGCGCCGGGCAGCTGGAGCGGTGGGGAGGTCATCGGGCCGCCGCGGGCCTCTCGATCAAAGAGGAGAACCTCGAGCCCTTCGCCGAGGCCTTCGCCGCCCATGCCGGTCAAGAGCTCTCCGAGGAGGATCTCGTCCCCGTCACGAAGGTCGACGCCGCCGTCGACGGACGGGAGCTCACGCTCGGGCTCTGCGAGGAGTTGGCACGACTTGCGCCGTTCGGGCTCGGAAACCCGGCCGTGCGGCTGCTCGTCGGCGGGTGTGAGGTCTCCGAGCTTGTAGCCGTGGGCGAAGGCGGTAAGCATCTTCGGGTGGGCTTGCGGATGAACGGGCGCACGCTTCCAGGCGGAATCGCCTTCGGGCGCGGTGGGGAGCTCGACCGGCTTCGCAGGCCGACGCTCTACGACGTCGTCTTCAAGCTGACGATCAACCGCTGGAACGGGAGCGAGTCCCCGGAGCTCCGCATCGAGCGCATCTTCGACACGCACGAGCAGTACGCGGCGCTGCGAGAACGGCTCGCAGAGGAGTGGTCCCGGGCCCCTGGCTCGCGCAGCCCGGAGGCGCAGGCGGTGTTCGCCGAGCTCGGCGTCGACGAGGACGCAGCGTGGCGATCCCTCTTCGAATCGCCGACGTTCCTCTCGGCGCTCGAGACACCGCTCCCGCTCGCTGCGTAATCCAAAACGGCCGGGTGCCGAAATACCCCGTAGCTAAGATGGGTTCATGGCGGATCTGGTTCTGACTGCAGCCGCCGAGCGGCATCACGAGCTCTTCGAGGAGCTCCTGGCCGAGGTGGCCGAGTACAACCCCGGCGTCGATCGGGAGCTGCTCGAGCGGGCGTTCATCTTCGCCTCGGAGCGGCACGAAGGCCAGCAGCGCCGTAGCGGGGAGGACTTCATTCTCCACCCACTCGGCGTCGCCAAGATCCTCGCCGAGCTCGGCCGCGACGACGCCACGCTCGCGGCCGCTCTCATCCACGACACCCTGGAGGACACACAGGCGACGGTCGAGGAGATCCGGGCGGACTTCGGCGAGGAGGTCGCGAATCTCGTCGAGGGCGTCACGAAGTTGACCCGCATCCAGTTCCAAAGCCGCGAGCAGGCACAGGCGGAGAACTACCGGAAGATGGTCATGGCGATGGCGGAGGACTACCGCGTTCTCCTCATCAAGCTCGCCGACCGCCTCCACAACATGCGCACGATCGAGTACCTGGGCAAGCAGAAGCAGCTGCAGAAGGCCCGGGAGACGCTCGAGGTCTACGCCCCGCTGGCCCACCGGCTCGGAATCCACACGATCAAGTGGGAGCTCGAGGACCTCGCCTTCCAGACTCTGCACCCGCGCAAGCACTCGGAGATCCAGGCGATGGTGAACCAGCGCCGAGCCGACCGCGACAAGTTCGTCCAGAACGCCGGCAAGGTCTTGAACCGCGAGCTCGACAAGGTCGGGATCCCCGCGGAGATCTCCTCGCGCGCGAAGCACTTCTACTCCATCTACGAGAAGATGGCCAAGCGCGGGAAGGAGTTCAACGAGATCTACGACCTGACCGCGATGCGCGTCCTCGTCGAGCGCGAGGGCAAGGAGGGCGAGCGCGACTGCTACGGCGCTCTCGGGGTCATCCATTCGCTCTGGAAGCCCATGCCCGGCCGCTTCAAGGACTACATCGCCATGCCCAAGTTCAACATGTACAGGTCGCTGCACACGACGGTGATCGGTCCCGAGGGCAAGCCGCTCGAGATCCAGGTGCGCACGCTCGACATGCATGACACGGCCGAGTACGGGATCGCCGCGCACTGGCTCTACAAGGGAAGGAAGGGGAAGAAGGACGGCGCGGAGCACCTCGCCTGGATGAAGCAGCTCGCCGAATGGCAGCGCGAGGAGCCCGATCCCCAGGAGTTCAAGCGCGCCTTCCCCGAGCTTGCCTCGGATGAGGTCTACGTTTACACACCGAAGGGCGAGCTCAAGAACCTCCCCTCGGGCTCGACGCCGATCGACTTCGCCTACTCGGTGCACACGGACGTCGGACACCGCACGGTCGGCGCGAAGGTCAACGGGCGCATCGTCCCGCTTCATTACCGCCTCCAGACGGGCGACTTCGTCGAGATCCTGACTTCGAAGCAGGCGGGCCGGGGGCCGTCACGAGACTGGCTCTCGCTCGCCGCCTCCTCGCGCGCGCGAAACAAGATCCGCCAGTGGTTCACCCGCGAGACACGGGAGGAGACCGAACAGCGGGGCCGCGAGAGCCTCGAGACGAACCTGAAGCAGCACAACCTTCCCTACAAGAAGCTCGCTGGCTCGCAGCTCCTCGCGCAGGTCATCCGCGAGATGGGTTTCAAGAAGGCGGAGGACTTCTACCTCGCCCTCGGGTCGGGGAAGCTACAGGTCTCGCAAGTCGTCAACAAGCTCCTCCAGCGGCTGAAGACCGCGGAAGGCGTCACCGAGGAGCCCGCGCCGGCGAAGCCGAAGGCGCGCGAGGCGGTCTCGTCGGAGAACTTCGGCATCGTCGTACCCGGCGTGCAGGACGTCCTCGTGCGCCTGGCCAAGTGCTGCACCCCGGTCCCCGGGGACGCCATCGCCGGCTACATCTCGCTTGGCAAGGGGATCACGATCCATCGCCGGGACTGCCCCAACGTCAAGTCCCTCATGCGCAATCCGGAGCGCTTCACCGCCGTCGAATGGGACGGAGGAGCTTCGCAGAGCTTCCGCGTCCAGATCGCCGTCGTCTCGTGGGACCGCCCGCGCCTCCTCGAGGACGTCGCCCGGACCTTCGCCGAGCATGGCGCGAACATCGTCGAGTACGGCGGCCACGTCCAGGACCAGATGGCGAAGAACTGGTACGTGGCGGAGGTCGGCGACATCAAGGCCCTGCGCGGCCTCTTGAACGCGCTGCGCAACGTGGACGCGGTGTTCGATGCATTCCGCGTAACGCCCTCGTAAGGGCGCGTCGCCACCGATCTGTTTCCAGCCCCGTCGGCCCGCGGGTTGGACCGACGCGTCAGCGTTGATGCATTCCGCGTCACGCCGTCCTAGGCAGCGAGCAGCCAGCGAGCGGTCTCGACATGACCGGCGTGGTACCCGGGGTCGAACGCCCACGCAATGGTTTGTCCGAGCGCCCAGCCCCGCACCCGCTCGCGGTCGAGGCCGAGCTCTGCGCTCAGGCGGTCGAGGCTTCGCCGGACGGCGCGCTGAGAATGGCCGAGCTCAAACCCCCGAATCACAGATGCGGGTGAGAACTCGCGCTCGCCAGCCAGTGGCTTCGGGTCGATGACCAACCAGGGCTCGCGCTCAGCGCGCAGGACGTTCTCCGCGTGGAGGTCCTGATGGAGTAGGACGTGGTCGCCCTGAGAAGAACCGAGCTCCGCGAGATGCGTTACGGCGGCGTCGACAAGCTTGCGTTCGAACGGTCGATTAAAAGCCTCCCACTGGCGAGGAATGGATTCGATCCAGCTTGCAGCCTCGTCGGTGAGCGAGCGGAAAGGCGCACCGGCGGGCAGCCACAACCTCGGTAACAGTCCGATCATCACGCTGAGCGCTTCGTCGTGCTCCAACTCCTGGAGCGGAGTCCCCGGTCGGCAGCGCTCGATCAGGAGCGCCCGCCGCAAGCGGTCCTGGGCCAGGAGACGAACCGCGCCAGCGCCGTTCCAGCGCTCGAGCGCGTCTCCCTCATGCTCGCTCTCCTCGTGGGGGAACGAAATCTTGAGCACCGCGTCCTCGCCCGACGGGCCGCGAGCGGCGAGCGCGAGTGACACATAGGCGTAGGGGAAGGGCTCGCCGAGCTCGAGCGACCATTGTTCAACGCACTCGCGCAAGATGCCGGGGAGCCGCGCCAGCCACGTGCGTCCAGCCTCAGTCTTTTCTGCCCATGCGAGTCCGCGGTGCGGTGCGCGCATGCTGGGATACTCACTCGTTCTGGGGACGAGTTCCCTCGTTCGAGGGACGAAATCACTCGTTCGAGGGATCAAGGCATCTCGTCTTGTCACCCGAAATGGGGATACGAGAGATTGCGCGCTCGGGCACGATCTGTCCGAACCATGCGCGGACTCACGAAGCGGTCGACCGGAGGCCTGAACCCGGCTGCGGCTGCGTTCGAGTTCGTCGTCGTCTGGCTGACGATTGCGGGTGTCGTCCTCGTTGGGTGGCCGGGCGAGATCACTGGGGAGGACTGGCTCGCATTCGGTGTCCTGCTCCCGATCATCGCCGCGGTGCACCTCGTCGGCGCGGAGCGCCAGAAGCACCAGGGCTCGCACCTTTCGCTCGCGCCGATCTTCGCCGCGGTCCTGATTCTGCCCCCGGCGCTCGCTGCGCTCACGATCGCGATCGGCTTCGTGCCCGAGTGGCTGCGTTCCCGCCCGCGCTGGTACATCGTCGTCTTCAACGTCGCGAACTTCGTGGGCCCGGCGTTGCTCGCCCGAGCTGCGTTCGACGCGCTGCGCGGCTCCTCGGAGCAGGATTGGGCGCTAGCCGCCCTCGTTGCCATCGCAGTCTTCCTGACCGTTCACTACGGTCTGCTCGCTGTCATGCTCCGCCTCGCGCGAGGCGTCCGGTTCTCCGACACGGTTCGTCTCGACTGCGTCCTAATCGACGCAGGCCTCGTCTCGCTGGGAGCGCTGGCCGCAGCGCTCTGGGACGTCAACCAGGCGCTCGTCGCCCTCACGCTCGTCCCGCTGGCGCTTGCATTCCGGTCGCTCGCGATCCCAGGCCTGATCGAGGCCACGCGCATCGAGCCGAAGACCGTGCTCTACAACATGCGGCACTTCAGCGCCGTCGTCTCGCAGGAGCTCGAGCGCGCCAAACGCTTCGACCGGCCGCTAGCTGTCCTCATGGTAGACGTCGATCACCTGCGAGCCGTGAACACCGCTCACGGGCATCTGGCCGGAGACCGGGCGCTCAAGAACGTCGCCGAGGCGCTCGGGAGGGCGACCCGCGAATACGACATCGCAGCCCGATTCGGCGGTGACGAGTTCTGTGTGCTTCTCCCCGAGACGGACCTCGCGGGAGCAGTGATCGTCGCGGACCGCATCAGAGCCTTGGTGGACATGTCGAGCGACCCGCGCGTCACCGTTTCGGTGGGTGTCGCGGCCCAGTTTGGGGGCGACCAGACGCCCGAAGACCTGATCGGCCTGGCCGATCGTGCCGCCTACCGGGCGAAGTTCAGTGGGCGGAACAGCGTCGCGGTTCCGCTCGAAGGAGACGCGGTGCAAGAAGCCGAACGCGTCCTCCTCGACGCGCTCCGGGACAGCGCTTAGCTAGTCGCCGACCGCGCGTGCGTGCTCGCAGATGGGCCCGCTGAGATTCGGCTGCCCGTTTGAAAAACACCCACAAGCGGCATAAATGTCTAGATCAGTAACGGGAGGGCCTGCGGCAGTGCGAATCACCTTTCTCGTGGTACTGGCGCTCTGTGGAGGCTTCAGCAGCGCCGCGGTGGCAGGAGGCATCGATCCTGTCGGCACCGTCACGGGCGCGCTATCTACCATCGCGTCGCAGACGACGGTGGCCTCCGATCTCACCGGCCAAACCACTGTGGTCACGAGCCAAATCAGCCCGACGTCCGGTGCGACGGGCGTCGAGGCCACGAACGCCGCGACAGGCGTCGTCGGCGCCGCAACGAGCGGGGGCGGAGGGAGTGGAGAAACCTCTACCTCTGGTGACTCAGGAGCGCGGGAGAGGTCGCGCTCTGGCGAGACGAGGCGATCATCCAAGGACGCCTCGGCCCGGACACGATTCGACCGCCTTCCTCGCCGCTATGAGGTCCTCCTGGAGCGCATCGAGTCAGGACACAGGGTCCGCGCCAATATCGCTCGCCTTCGCTCCCTCCTCGTGACGGCCACTCCGAGGATGAGGGCTCGAATCCTGCGCCTCATCCGGAGCGAGATCCGCCGACTCGAGCACAACGGCTTGACTCGTCGCGAGCGAGTAGCCGCGCGGCGCCTTCATGGTCTGCTTGCCAAGCTCACCGCCCAGCCGTCGCCGGGCGCGGCTGCTGCCTCGTCCCCGGCGACATTTCCTTCAGAGTTCGTGTCGAACTTCATGTCGAACCCTGCCAATCGCGCCGGCGGGGTAGCAAGTGAAAAGGCGGCCGGGCGCCAATCTCCGAGTGAAGGGGGCGGGCCGACTCTGCGCATCCCCGGAGTGCAACTACCGACGTCGCAACCCCCGTCCGAAGGGTTCCAGTGGTTGTTGACGCTTCTGTGGGCTTTTGCGATTGCCAGCGGCGCCTTGGCGATCTTGCGCACGGCTCTCGAGCTCACGGCTCGGTCGCCCAGCAATCGAGGCTGACCTCCCACGCCTAGCCGGTCGGCGCCTGGTCCCTGCCGACCTCCTCGCCCCATTGTGACGGGCGGTCCCAGCCGACCAGTGCATGTGCGGAGATCAGGAGGGCGACCCGCTCGAGAAACGCGCGGTCATCGTTGCTGAACGCGGCCTGCGTGTCCGAGTCGATGTCGATCTCGCCGACCACGCGGCCCTCGTAGGCGATTGGCACCACGATCTCGCTCCGGGTCGAGGCGAAGCAGGCGAGGTAGCGCTCGTCCGCGTTGACGTCGTCGACGACCTCTGTCACACCGCTCGCAGCTGCGGCCCCGCAGACGCCCTGGCCGACTGGGATGCGGGCGTGTTCGGTCGCCTGCGGGCCCTTCCAGGGGCCGAGGACGAGATCGTTGCCCTCGACGAAGTAGATCCCCACCCAGGAGTAATGGTCGAACCGGTCATGGAGAAGCTCGACGGTCTGGCGGAGGACCTCGTCCGCCTCGCTCTCGCGATTGAGGATGCGGTCGACCGCCTCCAGAGCGCCGTTATAGTCGCTCAGGACCGCACCGCCAGCTCGAGATCGGCTCCCTCGAAGCCTGCGATCACGTTCTTGTAGGCCTCGGGAATCGGCGTTGGGCACCGCGCCTCGAGCTCGACGAGGACCATCGTCTGCTCGGCGGTGCACATGAGGGCGTCGTCGTCGACACGATAGGCGGCGTACTCGTTCGTCATGCTCGACGTCCCGATCCGCTTCGTGCGCACGAAGACCTCGAGCAGGTCGTCGAAGCGAGCGGGCGCCTCGTAAAGGACGTGCGACGCTCGCATGACGAACTCGGAGGCGCCGGTGTCGAACCCGAGCAGCTCGAGGTGGCGGTGGTACTCGACGCGGGCGTCGTCGAAGTAGGGGAGGTATCGGCCGTAGTAGACGATCCCCTGCGCATCGGTGTCCGAGAAGCCAACACGGGTGAGCGCCGAGAACTTGAACGGGGACTTGCCATCGGTCGGCCGGCCGAGGTTCATACGCGAAATCCTAGTCCGCCGTCCGGTTGGAATTTTCTGTGAATCTCTGGCAATCTGCCGGCGATTTCGATCGGGACACCGACTGGGGGAGGACAGATGAAGCGCTGGACCATCATGGCCTTCGCGCTGCTTGCCGTGCTCGTGGTCAGCGGCGCGGCGCCGGGCGCGGGCAACAAGAGCAACAAGCTCGTCCTCGACATGTATCGCGCGACCGTGTCGCAAGACACGTATCGCGATCTGAGGGCGAAAGGCGTCGACATCGCCAACCAGAGGGCTGTCGGCGACAATGTTCAGCTCGATCTCGTCTTGACGCCCGGCCAGGCGAAATCGCTGGCGGCGCGGGGAGTCAAGGCCGAGCTCATCCGCAACAAGAAGGGGCAGACAGTTCGGCAGATGGCGGCCGCGCAGGCGGTTGGCGGCTTCACCGTCTGGCGCCCCTACGACGGTCCGGACGGGCTCCGCGCGTATCTCTACAAGATCGCGCACGACAATCCGCAGCTGACAAAGCTCGAGGTCATCGGGCATACCGACCAGGGCCGCGAGATCCTCGCGCTCAAGATGACGCAGGGCGCACGTGACGAGGTCGACGGATCCCGGCCGGCCGTGCTCTACAGCGCCACGCAGCATGCGCGCGAGTGGATCGCCCCCGAGGTCGCGCGCCGCGACATGGCCTACTTCATTGCCCAGTGGCGGGCGAACAGCAAGCCGATCAAGAACATGCTCAAGGACCGCGAGCTCTGGTTCGTCCTCGTGATGAACCCGGACGGCTACCAGTACACCTTCCAGAGCCCTGACACCCGCCTCTGGCGCAAGAACACCCGCGAGCAGAACGGTGTCCCGGGGACGCAGGTCGGGGATGGTGTCGACCCGAACCGGAACTACCCGTCCCACTGGGACTACGACCGCGAAGGCTCGTCGTCGATCGAGTCGAGCGACACGTATCGCGGTCCCTCGGCCGGCTCGGAGCCCGAGACGCAGGCGATCATGGGGCTCTTCGACCGGGTTCCCTTCAAGTTTCAGGTCAACTACCACTCCTTCGGCCCGTGGCTGCTCTATCCGCAGGGCTGGCAGATCGGGACGCCGACGGCAGACGACCCGATCTTCTACGCGCTCTCGGGCAACCTCGACAACCCGGCGATTCCGGACTTCTATCCGGGGCTTTCGTCCGACGTCCTCTACGTGACGAACGGCGAGATGACCGACTACGCCAACGCCACCCGCGGCACGATTGCGTGGACGCCCGAGCTCGAGCCCGGCTGCGCCACGTGCGGGTTCGTGTTCCCGGACAACGAGGCGCTCGTGCAGCAGGAGTTCCAGAAGCAGCTGCCGTTCGTCATCGATGTGGCGAAGTCCGCGCTCGACCCGGCGCATCCGGTGTCGCACCTGGGTCTCAGTGCGAGGCCACTCCTCATCAAGAGCGACGACACGTACAAGGCCGGACTGCCGACCTCGAACTTCACGTTCGACTACTCGTACGGAGACCCGCAGGAAGTTCGCGTGGACGCACTTCGCTCGCTCGGCCCGGTCTTCGTGAAGTACCGGATCAACGGTGGCCCGGTTCAAACCGCTCCGACCGTTCAGTTCACGGGCGGCTCGAAGTTTGCCGCTCAGAGCGCCAAGTACTACCACGTGATGCGCGGCTGGGTAACCGGCACCAGCGTCCGCGACCAGGTAGAGGTCTGGTTCGAGGGTGGGGGCGCGACGAGCGACTCATTCACCTACGAGGCGGTCAATGAAACGAGCAACGACACCCTCGTCGTCGCCTCCGAGGACTACACCGGCGCGTCCCCCGTGCAAGCCGGCCCAGGCCCGCACTTCCTGTCGTACTACGTGAACGCGTTGGCTGCCAACGGCGTCACCGCAGACGTGTACGACGTGGACGAGCGTGGCCGCAAAGCGGCCGACGCCCTCGGTGTCCTCAGCCACTACAAGGCCGTGATCGTCGAAAAGGGAAACGACACCGTCACGCGCGAGCCCGGTTGGCCGCCCGGCAACGCCTCGCGGATCGCGCAGGACGAGATGTTCGAGCTCCGCGAGTTCATGAACGAAGGCGGTCGCGCCATGTACGCCGGCAAGAACGCGGGCCTGCAGTACATCCAGGCTCAGTTCTATGACCCGACGGCCGCGAACGGCCTCTGCGCCGACGATGCGGTCGCCTACCGGTGCCTGCAGCTGAACGGGACTGGGGATGGCGTCAACGACGTCGTCCAGTACTGGTTCGGCTCATACCTCGTCAACCTGAACGCCGGCCGCGCTGACGATGCAAGCATCTTCGACGCACACGGAACCGATACTCCGTTCAGCGGTGTCGCCACCTGGTCGTTCAACGGCGCCGACAGCGCTGCAAACCAGACCACGGCTAACTCGTTCATCGCCACGAGCGGCATCCTGCCCGCGTCGGAGTATCCGCAGTTCGACAGCTGGGTCGCGGCGAAGTACAACCGTCCGAGCGGGCCCTTCGACCCGCATTCGGGTGGGAAGTACGCGTACTCGCAGATCGCGGATCAGTCGTTCAAGCGGTTGACGCACACGGTGAACGTCCCTGCCGGGGGAGCCGACATGTCGGCCTGGCTCTCCTACAACACCGAGGCGGACTGGGACATGGTCTTCATCGAGGAGCACACGCTCGATCAGGACGACTGGACGACGCTCGAAGACATGAATGACCACGCGACCCAGTCGACGGGTGAGAGCTGCAAGCCCGAGAACGGGCCGGGCGGCTGGCGCACGATCCACCCGTTCATGGACCACTACCAGACGATCGTCGGTGGCGACTGCGTGCCGCAGGGGACGACCGGCGATTGGTGGGCGTCCAATGGCAGCTCTGGAGGCTGGCAGCAATGGCATGTCGACCTCGGCGGGCCCGATGGGCAGTTCCTCGGACATCAGGTCGAGGTGTCCATCACCTACGTGAGCGACTGGGCGACGCAGGGGCTCGGCGTCTTCACCGACGACATCGTCGTGTCGACTGGCGAGGGCTCGACCTCATTCGAGGCAGGCAACGACGGCTGGCAGATGCCGCCGGCGCCCGCGGGCAGCGCGACCAACGCCAACACGTGGGTGATCACCGACCCCGCCGGCTTCCCCGAGGGAGCGATCATCGCGGGTCAAGACTCACTTCTCTGGGGCTTCGGCCTCGAAGGTGTCACGGACGCGGCGAGGCGCAACGAGTTGATGGGCCGCGCGATCGACTACCTGCGCAGGCCGTGACGGATCACGAAATCGACTAGCTGACAAGAGGGCGGGGCCTCGGCCCCGCCCTAACTTTCCACGACAGGACGGGTCGAAGACAGCAGGGGAGAGAGGGAGGAGGGCTCGATGAGGCGGTCGTTCCTCGTAGTCGCGATAGTGGCCGGCGGTCTTTTGCTGCTCGCCCCGGCCGCCGCCGCGCGCAATCCGGGAGGCCGCGACTACGGCGGCGCCATCTTCTCGGCTGGAGTCTCCGGCACCGACGGGCCACGAACGGGCCGCGCCGCGTTCACGACCTTCCTGAGTGCACTTTTCCGCGTCTCCGACGACAGCGGACTGCCGGACACGCTCGCGTCGTGGGAGCTCAACGAGAGCGGGCGAGCCTTCATCAACTCGGAGACGGAGCCTTGGGTCGACGTCAATCCCGAGGACGGGATGAACCTCGTCGGCTTCTTCCAGGAGGACAGGTGGTCGACGGGTGGGGCTCGCAACGTGACCTTTGCCACCTCGAAGGACGGTGGTCTCACCTGGACGAACATTCCGGCGCCGGGACTGACGCCGCATTACGGAGGGACGTACGAGCGGGCGACCGACCCCTGGGTCGAGTTCGGGCCGGGGAATCGCGTCTACGCCACGGATCTCGCCTTCGACGACACGAGCCCGGCCAGTGGGATCTTCGTGCACGTCTCCACGGACGGAGGCAGCACCTGGAGCGCTCCGATCGCGCTCAAAACCGAGAACGACCTCGCTTTCTTCAACGATCGGAACTCACTAGCGGTCGACGATTTCCCGGATAGCTCGTTCTATGGGAGCGTCTACGTCGGCTGGGATCGCCTGGCGAGCAAAGGCCCGGGGTACGCCTACACCGGAGACGGTCTGGTCGCCTATTCGCGGGACGGCTTCAACTACACGAACGTCCGCGCGGTTGCGACCGGAAACAACGAACAGACGCTGACGAATCTCCCCGTGGTCGAACCCGACGGAACCGTGATCCTCGTCGGCACCTACTACCAGAACCAGTCCTTCAACAAGAACGGCGGGAAGTTCTTCGTCACGAGCTCATCCGACGGTGGAGTCTCCTGGGATCCGGTCCGCTTCCCCTTCAACGAAAAGCCGGTCGGCATCCCCGGTATTCGCGGTGGTGACGGCGTCCCGAATGCCACGGTCGATCGACGGAACGAAAAACTGTATGCCGTCTGGCAGGACTCCAGGTTCTCGGGCGGCAAGCGCGACGACATCCTCTTGACCTCGTCGACGGACGAGGGAGCTACCTGGTCGGCGCCCGTGAAGGTGAACGACACGCCCGCCGGGGCTCAGGGCGCCTTCACGCCGACAGTGAAAGTCGACTCCAACGGACGAGTTGGTGTCCTTTACTACGACCTGCGGAACGACGCCTCGGCGAAGGACGGGACCTTCACGACGACCGAGTGGATCGCTTTCTCCACGGACGGGGGCCAAACCTTCGCACCGAGCCGGCGAGTCGCGCCGGACTTCGACCATGCCGCGGCTGCAAACGCAGGTGGGTTCTTCCTCGGCGACTATCAGGGTCTGGGCGTCAGAGGGACGAAGTTCCTGCCCCTCTTCGGAGCGACGTTCGAGCCACAGGCCGACGGGCGAATCGGCTCGGACATCTTCTTCAGGAAGGTCAAGTAGCTCGCTCAGCCGGGAGGTCCTCGCGGATAACGGCTAGGGCCTCGTCGCGCTTGCGCTCCATCAGCGCCTTGTCGAGCGCCTCGAGGTTGAGGCGCAAGAGCGGCTCCGTGTTCGAAGGGCGCACGTTCAGATGCCAGTCCTGCGCCGTGATCGAGAGGCCGTCGAGGTGTGAGGCCTCGCCTTCGTGGCCGAAGCGCTCCTTCAGCTCCTGGAGCTTGAGCGGAACGTCCGCGACGGGCGTGTTGATCTCTCCGGTGATGAAGTAGCGCTCCCGGTACGGGCGCAGCAGCTCGGAGAGGGCGACGCCACGCTTCGAGACGAGCTCGAGCATGAGCAGGGCCGGGATCGTCCCGGAGTCGGCCTGGTTGAAATCGCGGAAGTAGTAATGGCCCGAGACCTCCCCGGCGAACAATGCGCCCTCCTCGCGCATGCGGTGCTTGATGAAAGCGTGGCCGACGCGGTTCATCAGTGGGATTCCCCCGGCGCGCTCGACCGTGTCGCGCACAGCCCAGCTCGCTCGGACGTCGTAGATGATCTTCGCGCCTGGCTCCTTCTCGAGGATGGACTCGGCGAGGAGGGCCGTGACGAAGTCCCCCGGGACGAACTCGCCTGTGTCGTCAACGAAGAAGCAGCGATCGGCGTCGCCGTCGAAGGCGATGCCGAGGTCGGCCCGCTCTTCGAGCACCTTGGCGACGATGAACTCGCGATTCTCCGGAAGGAGCGGGTTCGGCGCGTGGTTCGGAAACGTTCCGTCCGGTTCGAAGAAACAGCGAATCGCATCGATCGAGATGCGCTCGAGCACCGGCGGGAGCATGGCGCCGGCCATTCCGTTGGCCGCGTCGATGACGACGCGGAGCGGCTTCAGCACCGACGGGTCGACGAAGGACAGGACCTTCTCGGTGAAGGGTGGATAGACATCGAACTTCTCAAGAGCGGGGACCAGACCCCGGTGTCCCGAATCGCCGTGGTCCGCAAGGCCGAGCGCACGATCGCGGATCTCGGGGAGACCCGAGTCGCCGCCGACAGGGAGCGCACCGCGGCGGACGATCTTCATGCCCGTGTAGTCCTTCGGGTTATGGGAGGCCGTGACCGAGAGGCCCCCGTCGAGCTCGAGGTGGCCGACCGCGAAATAGAGCATCTCGGTGCCGATCATCCCGATGTCCACGACTTCTGCGCCGCCGTCCGAGGCCCCATGAATGGCCGCCTCGGCCATGGCGGGAGACGAAACCCGCATGTCGCGTCCGACCGCGATTCGCCTGGGCTCGAACTGCTCCACGTAGGCCCGCCCGATCGCGTAAGCCCCCGCCTCATCGAGCTCTGACGGATAGAGGCCGCGGACGTCGTAGGCCTTGAAGACCTTGGGGTCAAGCGTCACGCGGGCATGCTACGAGCCCACGAGAAGCTCGGCCTCGAGCTGGCGCGCGGTTCCCTCCAGCCAAGCCTCGTCGGCTCCGGCACAGGCGCGCGCAAGCGCGCTCTTCAGGTCGTCCGAGACGACGGGACGGGCTCCGCTCGCGCCGGCGAGGTACATGACTTTGCGGCGCCCGAGGGACAGGCGTGCGTGGACGGCTCGCACGTGAACCCGAGCGCCGTCCGGCAACGAGAGCTCGAGCGCGCCGCGGCCGTCCGCGGAAGGGTTGAGGGCCAGCCGCTTTCGCGGAGGTAGCGACCGCCCACCCTGCCTCGGAACCATCAGCGTCATGGGGTTCTTCGGGTGGACGCGAATGTCCCCTCGCTCCCCGATCAGGATCCCCGCCTCACGGCCACAGCGGGCGCAGCGAATGCGCGCGGTCCAGCGATTGCTCAGGGGATCGACGAAGTCGATCAGCTCATCGATATGACCGAACGGCGGCTGCCACCAGCAGCGCCAGCGGCGCAGATTTAGGCGGGCCACGCTTGGGCGAGCTTCCGCCTAGTGGCCTCCAGAGCCTCGGGCAGCACCTTCACGTCGGCGAGGACGGGCATGAAGTTCGTGTCGCCCGCCCAGCGCGGAACAACGTGCAGATGGACGTGATCGACCACGCCTGCGCCCGCGATCCGTCCCAGGTTCCAACCGACGTTGAAGCCCTGGGGCCGCATGGTCTCGGCCAGCGCAGCCAGCCCAGCGGCGGCGACCTGGTGCACCTCGAGAGCCTCGTCGGCCTCGAGGTCCCCGAACTCGCCCTCGTGGCGGTTGGGAGCCACCATCAGATGCCCTGATGCGTACGGATACTTGTTTAAGACGACGAAAGCGCGCTTTCCGCGGTGCACGACGAGACTTTTTTCATCGTCACCGTCGCGGGCCCGACAGAAGACGCAGCCCTCCTGCTCGTCCGCGCTCTCGATGTACTCGAGGCGCCAGGGCGCCCAGAGCTGCTTCACAGCCAGCTGCGCCAGCGAAAGACGCCGAGCGCGGCGAGGAAGAGCACGATCATGCCGGAGACCGTGGCGATGAAACCCGCCGAGAGGAAGCCCCAGTTCATCCCGAAGATCCCCGAGATGAGCGTCAGCGGGAGGAAGATGACCGAGAAGACGGTGAGGATCTGCAGGCGGTACTGCTGGCGGTGCGAGATGATCGACTCGTTCGTCTGCTCGAGCGCCTCCACGACCTCTTTGTAGTTGTCGAGGAGGTCCCAGATGCGCTCGGCGGCATCGACGATGTCGTCGAAGTAGAACTCGAGATCCTCCGGCAGGAAGCGCTGCGTGTAGCGCTCCAGCGAACGCAGCGTCGCCCGCTCGGGCTTGATGATCTTTCGGTAGGCGATGATCTCCTGCTTCGCGTTGGAGATGTCCCGGACGATCTCCTCCGACCGGCCCTCGAAGAGGTCGTCCTCGATCGCGTCGAGCTTCCAGCCGATCTTGTCGAGGATGGGGAAGCAGTAGTCGAAGAGATCGTCGAGGACGTGGTACAGGAGGTAGCCAGGCCCCTTCGAGAACATCTCGTCCCGTAGCTCGAAGTCGTCCTGGCAGCGGTTGAAGAGGTACGTGACGGGCAGGAGCTCCGCGTTCGGGAGCGTGATCAGGAACCCCGGGCCGATGAAGACGTCGAGCTCGGCCGCGTTCAGCCGCTGGACAGCCTTGTCGTAGATCGGGAAGTGGAGGACGACGAAGAGGTAGGACTCGTACTCGTCGATCTTCGGCCGCTGGCGCTTCGAAAGGACGTCCTCGATGTCCAGTTCGTGGAAGCCGAAGCGCTCGGCGAGGAGGGCCGCCTCGAGCGGGCCGGGCTGGTCGACATGGATCCAGGCGAGGCCGTTAGCGGCGAGCTCGGCGATGCGCGGCTCGAGCGGCTCGACGACTTCCCCGGAGGGGCCCCGGGTCCGTCCACGCCTGATGCGGGGAAGAGTCGGTCGTGCCATACGTACTTAGAGGGTCGTCGAGTCGCATTCCGAGTACGTGATTTTACCTCGGAACCCTGTTTTCCGCCCTCAGACGGCAGAAGCTGTCATCCGCGCGAATCGCGCGTAAGCAGTCATTTCGCGCGGCTTGATGCGCCTGGCAGGATTCGAACCTGCGACCTTGCGCTCCGGAGGCGCACGCTCTATCCCCTGAGCTACAGGCGCGGAGCGTCGTAGTCTACCGCCGTGCGATTGACGCATCGGCCGGCCACGTTGCGACTCGAGGAGCCGTTCACGATCTCCCGCTCCACCGACGTCGAAGTCGAGGAGGTCTTCGTCGAGCTCGAGCTCGACGGGCTGGTCGGCTACGGCGAAGCCTCTCCGCAGGACGTCTACGGGGAGAGCGTCGAGTCGGCCTCGGCCTTCCTCGACGAAGCCGAGAGCTTGCTCGGGGACGACCCCTTCGCATTGGCGGAGATCGAGCGCCGCTTCGCAGACGCGCCCGGTGAGATGGCCGCCAAGGCGGCGCTCGACTCGGCGCTCCACGACCTCTGCGGCAAGCTCACGGGCCAACCGGTTTGGCGCCTCCTCGGCCTCGAACGGGGGGGTCCGCCGACGTCGTGGACGATCTGGCTCGGAGACCCGGACGACATGGCGCGGCGGACCGAGCGCGTCGGGAACAGGTTTCGCCGCCTCAAGCTGAAGCTCGGGGCGCGCGACGGGCTCGACGTCGAGCGCGTGCGCTCGGTGCGATCCGTGACGGAGCTGCCGCTGCAGGTGGACGTCAACGAGTACTGGGAGATCGACGAGGCGCTCGAGAACGTGAAGGCCCTGGGCGACCTGGGCGTCCAGTACGTCGAGCAGCCGCTGCCGGCGGGTCACCCCGAGGGAGCCCGTTTGAAGAAGGAGTCGCCACTCCCCATCTACGTGGACGAGGACGTTCATACGGCCAAAGACGTCCGCGAGGCCGCGCAGCGGGCGCACGGAGTCAACATCAAGCTGGCGAAGTCCGGCGGGATCAGGGAGGCCGTCCGGATCGCCCACGCAGCCCGCGCACTCGACCTCGGTGTGATGCTGGGATGCATGGTCGAGTCGAGCCTGGCCATCGCAGCCGCGTGCCAGGTCGCCAGCCTCTGCGACCACGTCGATCTCGACGGGAACCTGCTCCTCGCAGACGATCCGTGGGAAGGCGTCGAGTTCGCGAACGGCGTGCAGCTTCCATCCCTCGAGCCCGGTCTCGGTGTCCGACAAGCGGTACCTGATCCTCGCTGAAGGACGAGCCCTCGACCCGCACTACGGGAAGACGGCTCGCGGGGTCATCCTCTACGGGCCCGATCCCGTGGTGGCCGTTGTCGACTCGGAGAGCGCGGGCGCCGAAGTCGAAGGAGTCCCGGTGGTCGCTTCGGTGGCCGAAGGGTTGGCGGTCGAGCCCCGGGCGACCACGGCGCTCGTCGGCGTCGCGCTGGCGGGCGGGCGGCTCCCGCCGGAATGGCGCACGATGCTCGAGGAGGTGCTGGCGGCGGGGCTCGATCTCGAATCGGGCATGCACGAGTTCCTCTCCGAGGATTCGGAGCTCGCAGCGCTGGCCGCGACCAAAGGCGGGAGCATTCGCGACTTGCGCAAGCCTCCGGACGATCTGAGCGTCCCCACGGGCGAGAACCTCACCCAAGATGCGCGGGTCGTGCTCACGGTGGGCTCCGATTGCGCGATCGGGAAGAAGACCGTGGCGGTGGAGCTCGACCGCGAAGCCCGTGCTCGTGGCCTGCGCTCGGTGTTCGTCCCGACGGGGCAGACGGGAATCGCGATCGCGGGCTGGGGGATCGCCGTG
>Ga0307277_10000078_pt1 | contig 29014 bp, 27 predicted proteins | sample ER_DNA_116_FD_194473 | JGI IMG/M metagenome (GOLD analysis project Ga0307277, IMG submission 194473) | Bulk soil microbial communities from the East River watershed near Crested Butte, Colorado, United States - ER_DNA_116 | ecosystem: Environmental > Terrestrial > Soil > Floodplain | place...
TCGCGGGCGCATGATCTGACGGCAAAAAATGTCGGCTCCTCACCTCCGCCTCGGCGTCAATGTCGATCACGTCGCCACCATCCGTAATGCCCGCGGCGGGCATCACCCGGATCCCGTGCATGCGGCCCAGATCGCGATCGAGGCCGGCGCCGACGGAATCACCGCGCATCTGCGCGAAGATCGTCGGCACATCCGCGATGACGACATTGCGCGGCTCAAGAGCGAGCTCGCCAAGCCGCTCAATCTCGAAATGGCGGCCACCGAGGAGATGGTGCGGATCGCGGTTGCCACCGCCCCGCACGCCGCCTGTCTCGTTCCCGAACGCCGCGAAGAACGCACGACCGAAGGCGGCCTCGACGTGGCCGGCCAGCATGAGGCGCTCGCCTCGGTCGTAGGCCGATTGCGGGCGGCCGGGATCCGCGTCTCGCTGTTCATCGCCGCCGAGCCGCGCCAGATTCAGGCCGCGGTCGCGATCGGTGCGCCCGTGATCGAGATTCATACGGGCGCATGGTGCGACGCGCTTGCCGACAAACGGATGTCGGCCGTGCAGGCCGAGTGGGAGCGGATCCGTCACGGCGCCCAGCTCGCCCGACGGCTCGGGCTCGAAGTTCATGCCGGGCACGGACTCAATTTTGCCACCGCCGAGGCGATCGCGGCATTGCCCGAAATCGTCGAGCTCAACATCGGCCACTTTCTGATCGGGGAGGCGGTCTCTTGCGGCCTTGCTCATGCCGTGAAGACCATGCGCGCGGCTATCGACCGGGGGCGCACATGATCCTCGGCGTCGGCTCCGATCTCATCGACGTGCGCCGCATCGAGCGCACGATCGAGCGGCATGGCGATCGTTTCCTCGCCCGCATCTTCACTGCGACCGAGCGGGCGAAAGCCGACGGCCGCGCTCGAAGGGCGGAGACCTATGCCAAACGGTTCGCGGCCAAGGAAGCCTGCGCCAAGGCGCTCGGCACCGGCCTGCGCGCGGGCGTATTTTGGCGCGATATGGGGGTTATCAATCTGCCGTCGGGCCGGCCCACCATGACACTCACCGGCGGGGCGCTCGCGCGCCTCAATGCCATCACGCCGGCAGGCTTCAAGGCGCGCATCGATGTGACCGTCACCGACGAGGGGCCCATGGCGCAGGCCGTAGTGGTGATCTCGGCCGTTCCGCTTGCGCCATCCGCATGAGCGATCGCCTGCTTGGTGCGCACGAGCGGGCCAAAACGTGCCGGGCTCGTGCGGCCGTTGCATCGAATTGCCGGGATGCAATGATTGCCATATCTGCGTCCTAACCCCATATTTGCCAACGTTTGCGCCTTGGCTTGCGAGCGGTTACAAGGTCGCGGCGAAAAAGGTGGCGGCGGTCGGGCTGGGCGCGTGCCGAAGGACTAAAACGCTGAAAACACAGTAATTTCATATAGCGGCGGACGGGGTTGTGGAGTCGGCGGCCGCCCGGGGGCGCTTGGCCAAAAGGATGCAGAGGCAGATGAGCGTGACAGCAGGAACGAAGAGAAAAGAGGGCGGTATTGCCGAGACCGGGCGCGTGATCTTTCACGCCCTCATCATTGCGCTCGTCATCCGCACCTTCCTGTTTCAGCCCTTTAATATTCCATCGGGCTCGATGAAAGCGACGCTGCTGGTCGGCGACTATCTTTTCGTATCGAAATATTCCTACGGCTACAGCCACTATTCATTGCCGTTCTCACCGCCGCTGTTTTCTGGACGCATCTGGGCCTCGCAGCCCGCGCGCGGCGACGTCGTCGTGTTTCGCCTGCCGAAGGATGACTCGACCGACTACATCAAGCGGGTGATTGGGTTGCCCGGCGACAGAATCCAGATGATCGACGGCGTGCTGCACATCAACGGCGAGCCGGTCAAGCGCGAGCGTGTCGATGACTTCGTCGAGACCGAGGAAGGCACACGCGCAACCAGGGTCAAGCGGTGGCGGGAGACGTTGCCGAATGGCGTGACCTATACGACGCTCGATCTCGTCGACAACGGCTTCTACGACAATACCCCGGTCTATCAGGTGCCCGCCGGCCACTTCTTCATGATGGGCGACAATCGTGACAATTCCACCGACAGCCGCGTGCTCAGCCAGGTCGGCTATGTACCGTTCGAGAACATCGTCGGGCGCGCCCAAATCATCTTCTTCTCCATCCGCGAGGGCGAGCACGCGTGGATGGTATGGCGCTGGCCGTGGGCCGTGCGCTGGGACCGGCTGTTCACGATCGTCAGATGAGCAGCGGGCGAGCAGGAAAACCGGCTTCCAGCGAAGCGCCCAACCTACCCACCGCCGGCAAGCCGTCCGATCCGGCTGCCCTCGACCGCACTCCGAGGTCCAGCGCGAAGGAGCGCCGTCGCCGCGAACTCGCCGCGCTCGAGCAGCGCATCGGCTACAGATTCAAGGATCCTGCGTTGCTCGAGCAGGCACTGACGCACATTTCCGCGCTGAGCGGGGCGCGCAACCGTGCCGCCTCCTACCAGCGGCTCGAGTTTCTCGGCGATCACGTACTCGGCCTCGTGGTCTCCGACATGCTGTTCCACGCCTTCGCCAAAGCCGACGAAGGGGAAATGTCGCGGCGTCTCGCCGATCTCGTACGCAAGGAAGCTTGCGCGGATGTCGGGCGCGCGATCGAGCTTGGTGCCGCCATCAGGCTCGGCGCATCCGAGGCCAATGCCGGCGGCCGCGGCCGCACCGCCATTCTCGCCGATGCTTGCGAGGCGATGATCGGCGCAGTCTTCATCGACGGCGGATATCCGGCCGCGGTCGCGCTCGTCGAGCGGCTGTGGAGCGAACGCATGCACCGGCCGGCGCGGCCGCTGCGCGACTCGAAAACCGTGTTGCAGGAATGGGCGCAGGCGCGCGGGCTGCCCACTCCCGCCTATCGTGAGGTCGAGCGGAAAGGTCCCGACCATGATCCGGAATTCCGCGTCAGCGTCGAGCTTCCCGACTTGGCGCCGGCCGAGGGGCTTGGCCGCTCCAAGCGTGCCGCCGAGCAGGCTGCCGCCGCCGCGATGCTGACCCGCGCCGGCGTCAAATACGACCGTCGCGATGGCTAAGACCAAAGCCGGTCGCCGCGCTTGCGCTTCCTCAGGGGAGGACGACACGGGTGAAAGCGCTCCTGCGCAGGGCGAACAAGCGCAGACGCGTTGCGGATTCGTTGCCCTGATCGGCGCGCCCAACGTCGGCAAATCGACGCTGATCAATGCGCTGGTCGGAACGAAGGTCGCGATCGTATCCCACAAGGTGCAGACGACGCGGGCGTTGCTGCGCGGCATAGCCATCGTCGATGGCGCGCAGCTTGTATTCATCGATACTCCCGGCATTTTTGCACCTAAGCGTCGGCTCGATCGGGCAATGGTAACGACGGCATGGTCGGGGGCCGAAGACGCCGATATCGCAGCCGTGCTGATCGACGCCAAGCGCGGCCTCGACGAAGAGGCGCAGGTGATCCTCGAGCGGCTTGCCGCCCTCCGCCCAAGCAAAATCCTGCTCATTAACAAGATTGATTTGGTCGAGAAGTCGGCGCTGCTTGGGATTGCCAAGGCGTCCAACGAGCGCGCGCGTTTCGCCACGACTTTCATGATCTCGGCGCTCAGTGGCGATGGCGTTGGCGATGTCCGAGCGTGGCTCCCCCGGCATGTGCCGGAAGGACCATGGCACTATCCCGCCGACCAGATCACCGATGCGCCGCTGCGGCAACTGGCGGCCGAGATCACGCGTGAGAAGCTCTATTTGCGCCTGCATCAGGAGCTGCCATATCAGTCCACGGTCGAGACCGATGTGTGGAAGCAGCTCAAGGACGGATCGACTCGAATCGAGCAGACGATCTATGTCGAGCGCGAGAGCCAGCGTAAGATCGTGCTCGGCAAAGGCGGCCAGACCATCAAGGCGATCGGCGCCGATGCGCGGCGCGAGATCGCGGACATGATCGAAACTCCGGTGCACCTGTTTTTGTTCGTCAAGGTGCGCGAGCGCTGGGGCGAGGACCCGGAACGCTACCGCGGGATGGGGCTCGAATTCCCGGAGGGCTAGATGCAGTGGAGCGATGAAGGCATCGTGCTCGGCAGCAGACGTCACGGGGAGGGCAACGCCATCCTCGAACTGATGACGCACGCGCACGGACGCCATGTCGGCCTGGTGCGGGGCGGCGCTGGCTCGCGGCTGCGGCCGGTGCTGCAGCCAGGCAACCGCGTCGGCTGCACCTGGCGGGCGCGGCTCGACGAGCATCTCGGTCATTATGCGGTCGAGTTGCTCGACGCGCGGGCGGCCGCGCTTCTGCCGGTGGCGCATGCGCTTTACGGCATGACGCACCTCGCCGCCCTCTGTCGGCTCCTACCCGAGCGCGACCCGCATCCGCAGATTCACGCCACGCTTGCGCAGATGCTCGACGGGCTCCTCGATCCGCGCTGCGCTGCACCCGGCATGGTGCGCTTCGAGCTCAAGCTTTTGGCAGAGCTGGGCTTTGGACTCGATCTTTCCGCTTGCGCGGCGAGCGGAGTCGAGACCGATCTCGTCTATGTGTCGCCAAAATCCGGACGCGCGGTCTCGCGGCAGGCGGGCGAACCTTGGCGCGACAGGTTGTTCGCATTGCCGGCATTTTTGCGCGAGGCCTCCGCGGACGAGCCTTCGCCGCAGGACATCGCCGACGGCTTTGCGCTGACCGGTTTCTTCCTGGTGCGTCGCGTATTCGAGCCGCGCGGGCTCAGCCTTGCCGAAGCGCGCGCAAGCTTCATTGCCGCGCTCTGTCGCGATGCCCGCCCGGCCATGGCCGTCGGATGAGAGAGCGGGCCGGACCTGTGCCCGGCCCGCCCTGGCGCTCATTACCACCAGCGATGATGCCAATGGTGCCGCCACCACCAGTGCCGGTGGCGATAAGGACGCCAGTAGGCCTGCTCGACCGGCCGAGCGAACTCGGCGGCCCTCGCAGTGGCGGCGCCAGACGCCGGCGCGGTCAAGCTCGGCGATACGGCGCAGACGCCGACGCCCAAGCCCACCAACGCGGTAATGAAGATTGTACGCATGTCATTCTCCTTGCTTCCCGAGGCGGCGCCGACCGAGCGCCTCCATGGTCTGGCGTTTGCCGACCGCGTGCTGCGGTCCGAGATTCGGCCGGCGGCGCCGCGACGCATCCGTCGATCGGCTCCTCGCCAGATCGCCCCGTACCGCGACGACAAACGCCATTGGCGAAAAGCTAGGCTCCGCAGTCAGAACAGCACGTGGCTAAACCATTCATCGCTTGTTCATGGCCTGAGCTGGCATTAACTCTTTCGCATGGGCCAGCAACTGATTCCTCCGCGCGAGTCCGATGTCGAAGAGATTGCGCTGCGGGCGGCGCTGGAAGAGCGCTATCTGCAATACGCGCTGTCCACGATCACGGGGCGGGCCTTGCCCGACGCGCGCGACGGCCTCAAGCCGGTTCACCGGCGACTGCTGTACGCGATGCAGCAACTGCGCCTCGATCCCGGAGCCGCCTTCAAAAAATGCGCGCGGGTCGTCGGCGATGTGATCGGGAAATTCCATCCGCACGGCGACCAGGCGGTGTACGACGCGCTCGTGCGCCTCGCCCAGGATTTCGCCCAGCGCTATCCCCTGGTCGACGGACAGGGAAACTTCGGCAATGTGGACGGCGATAATCCAGCCGCCATGCGCTATACCGAAGCGCGGCTGACCGATGTTGCGCACCTCCTGCTCGACGGCATCGAGGAGGATGCGATCGATTTTCGTCCGACCTACGACGGCTCTGAGACCGAGCCGGTGGTGCTGCCGGGCGCCTTCCCCAATCTCCTCGCCAACGGCTCGCAGGGCATCGCGGTCGGGATGGCGACCGCGATCCCGCCCCACAACGCCGCCGAACTCTGCGATGCGGCGCTGCATCTGATCGACACGCCCAATGCCAGAAGCCGCACGCTTTTGAAATACGTGCCCGGTCCCGACTTTCCGACCGGCGGCATTATCGTCGATTCGCCGGCCAGCATCGCCGAGGCCTACACCACCGGTCGCGGGTCGTTCCGGGTGCGGGCGCGATGGCACAAGGAAGATACTGGCCGCGGCACTTACCTCATCGTGGTGACCGAAATTCCCTGGCTGGTACAGAAGGGTCGGCTGGTGGAAAGGCTTGCCGAGCTCGTCAACGAGAAGAAGCTGCCGCTCGTTGCCGATGTGCGCGACGAGTCCGCAGACGACATCCGGCTCGTGATCGAGCCGCGTTCGCGCGCGATCGACGCGGGACTGCTGATGGAATCGCTGTTCAAGCTGAGCGAACTCGAGAGCCGTATTCCGCTCAACATGAACGTGTTGGTGCGCGGGCGCATCCCTAAGGTGGTCGGGCTTGCGGAGGCACTCAGCGAATGGCTCGCGCATCGCCGCGAAGTGCTGCTACGGCGCTCGAGATATCGCCTCGGCCAGATCGAGCACCGCCTGCAAGTGCTGGGTGGCTATCTCGTCGCCTATCTCAATCTCGATAGAGTGATCAAGATCATCCGCAACGAGGACGAGCCGAAGCCGGTCCTGATGAAGAGCTTCAGACTCTCCGACGTGCAGGCGGACGCCATCCTCAACATGCGGCTGCGCAATCTGCGCAAGCTCGAGGAAATCGAGATCAAGCGGGAGGACAAACAACTGCGCGCCGAGCGCAAATCGCTGAACGAACTCATCAGTTCGGAAAAGGCGCAATGGAAAAAAGTAGCCGAGGAGATCAAGGAGGTTCGCGAGAAGTTCGGCCCCAAGACGGCGCTGGGCAAGCGCCGCACGGCGTTTGCCGAGGCGCCCGAGCACGACGAGGCGGCGATCGAGCAGGCGCTGGTCGAACGCGAGCCGATCACCGTGGTCGTATCGGAGAAGGGATGGATCCGCGCGCTGCGCGGTACGATCACCGACTTGTCGAGCATCGCGTTCAAGGCAGACGACGGGCCGAAATTCGCATTTGCGGCGGAGACCACGTCGAAATGCCTGGTGTTCGCCAGCAACGGGCGGTTTTACACCCTCGATGCAGCGAAGCTTCCCGGCGGCCGCGGTCACGGTGAGCCGGTCCGGCTGTTCATCGATCTGGAGCAGGAGGCCGAACTCGTGGCGGTCTTTCGCCAGCAGGGAGGGCGCAAGTTTCTTCTCGCCAGCGAGCAGGGCCGCGGCTTCGTCGTGCCCGAGGACGATTGCCTGGCCAATACCCGCAAGGGCAAGCAGGTGCTCAATGTCGCGCCACCCGATGTGGCGCGGGCGATCGCGATCGTGGAGGGCGAGCTTGTCGCCTCGATCGGCGAAAACCGCAAGATGGTGATCTTCCCGCTCGAGCAGGTGCCCGAGATGGCGCGCGGCCGCGGCGTGCGGCTGCAACGCTACAAAGATGGGGGGCTTAGCGATCTCAAGACGTTCGGAGCGGAGCAAGGCCTCTGCTGGACCGACGCGGCCGGCCGTGCGTTCTCGCTCACGCTCAGGGAGCTTGCCGATTGGCGTGGCAATCGCGCCGATGCCGGACGATTGGCGCCCAAGGGCTTTCCGCGCAGCAACACGTTCAGCCAACTTCGCGCGAGCGGGAACGGCGAGGGCAGGTCATAAGGCGCTGCGTCTATTTTGTCCGGCGGCCTCGCTCCGGGGACACGTGCGTGGATCGACGGAACCAACGCATTCCCCTATCGTTGCAGGATGCGAGGCGCCGGGAAGGTCAGATGGACAAAATCGTAAGGCTCAATCATCGCCTGAAAAAACGGGCCTCAAGGCCAACCCCCGTCGTTCGGCCCTCGCGCGCGGAGGCCGAGGATGCCGTTCGCACGCTCATTCGCTGGGCGGGCGATGACCCCGCCCGCGAAGGGCTCGTCGGAACTCCCGCTCGCGTCGCTCGTGCATACGAGGAGTGGTTTTCGGGCTACTTCGAGGATCCGCGCGATTATTTGAAGCGGACCTTCGAAGAAGTCGCCGGCTACGACGAGATCGTACTGCTGCGCGACATACGCTTCGAATCGCATTGCGAGCACCACATCGCGCCGATCATCGGCCGCGTTCACATCGGCTACCTCCCGCGCCAGCGGGTGGTGGGAATCTCGAAGCTCGTACGTCTGGTCGACGTTTATTCGAAGCGGCTTCAAGTGCAGGAAAAGATGACCGCCGAGATCGCCGCCTGTCTCGACAGCGTGCTCAAGCCGTTCGGCGTCGGCGTGGTGGTGGAAGCCGCTCACGAATGCATGACCACCAGAGGCGTGCACAAGCCCGAGGTCACGATGGTGACCAGCTGCATGCTAGGATCATTCCGCACCAAAGCAGCGACCCGCCAGGAGTTCTTGTCGGCCATCAACCTCAAGGGCGGCTCCTCCGGCGGTCACCTAATGGCCTGACGTTATGCGTGACCACGGTCGCGGATGACTGTCGGCGTTACGGATCGAACCGGCAAGGGGGTGCATCGAGTTCGTTGCGCCTTCTGTCAGCTCGCGACGAACATGATGGACCCCGGGGACTTCTCCAGCAGGGCTGCGGCGGTGTCGCCGAAGAACAGCTTATCGCCCGAGCGGCGACTCACCCCCATGACGATAAGATCGTGCCCGCGTTTTTTCGCCTCGGTCAGGATGGCGTCGCGCGGCGCAAGGTCGGCGCGGATTTCGGTACTCGCCGTCACGTCGTAGCGGTCGGCAATCTCGACGATCTCCTTCATGATCGCTTGCTCCTGCCGGCGGGCGCGGAAACCGCCGCGACTGCGCCGGTCGCCAGCGCCGGGCGTGCTGACGTAGAGTGCGGTGATCGGGCGCTCGCAGGCGCCGGCGATGGCGATAGCGACTTCGGCGGCGCGGCGCGACACCTCGCTTCCGGTCACCGGAACGAGGATGCGGGCCGGAATTGCCTTTGCTTTATCGAGAGGATCGCCGTTTCCGGCGACGATTGCGAGCGGCCCCGCGAATGCCGCGGCGATCCGGCTGACGTCCGCATGAAAGGCGCCGTTCTTGGCGCGCGTGTTCTCGACCCCCACGAATAGCAGGTCGTATCCCTTTTTTGCCTCTTGCGCGACCGCCTCTTCGGTCGGAGCGTCATGGCGGCGAACCGTAACGTCGACCGGGGCGGCGTCCTCGTCTCGCCGTTGCCCTGGCTTGATTTCGCCGGCGGCGGTTTTGACCATTTCCTCGACGCGATCTCCAGGGCTCTTCGCATCGGGTTGGCCGTGCTTGGCTTCCTCCGCAAGCGGCAGAACCGTGATCGGAATCCGGCAGGTGCCGGCTAAAAGTCCTGCGAGGGACGCCACGAACTTGCCGTTCGGACTCTCGTCCACGGCCACCAGCAGGCGTTCGAGATTAGAGACGAAGCCGCGAGCTTCGAACTCCTCGCGTTCCAGCCGCTCTTTCTCCGCTTTGCGCATCGGCACGCGTGATAAGGCCCAGCGCAGCATCGGCGGCATCGCCATGGTGGTGACAACGGCCATGGTCACTATCATGGTGAAGAGGTCTTGGGTCAGCGCGCCCATGGACAATCCGATCGTGGCGATGATCACCTCGGTCGAGCCGCGTGCGTTCATGCCGCAAGCGAGCGCGAATGCCTCGCGCCGCGTCAATCCGCCGATTTCGCCGCCCAGGAACGCCCCGGCGAATTTGCCGAAGCTCGCAATCGCGATCACGCCGAGGGTCATGAGCAAAAGGGCGGGCTGCTTCAGCACGGTGAGATCGGCAGCCAGTCCGGCTATGCCGAAGAACACCGGCATGAAGAACGCCAGGATCAGTCCGCGCAGCTGCTCGTCGATGTGCTTGCTGAGGATCGGCGATTCTCCGATCAGCACGCCCGAGACGAAAGCCCCCAGCACCGTGTGCACGCCGATGAAATGCGTCGTCAACGCCATCGCGCCCATGATCACGAGGATGGTCGTGATCACGGGGAAGTCGCTCTGGAAATGGTCGTTCGTCCACTGGATGAGGAAATAGACGATCCGGCGTCCGACGGTGAAGCTTGCGGCGAGGAAGACGGCGGTCCCCAACACGCTCTTGCTGACGCTCATGATGTCGATCGTGCCTGCTTGAGCAAGGCTGAAAATGACGGCGATGATCACCCAGCCGATCGAGTCCTCGCAGATCGCCGAGGCGACGATGATCTGTCCTAGATTGCGGCGGGTGAAACCCATTTCCCGCACGATCGCTGCGACGATCTTGATCGAGGAGATCGACAACGCGGTGCCAAGAAACAGCGAGGTGAGTAGACGCCCATCGGGATGCGGCAGGAGCCATTCCGGCAGCAGCTGGCCGAGCGTGAAGCCGCAAATGAAGGGAACCGCGACGCCGGTGGCCGAGATGCTCAGCGCCGCTCTGCCGACCGTTCGCACGAGCTTGAGGTCGGTCTCCATCCCGGTCAGCAACAGCAGCAGCAGAATGCCGAACTGCGAAATGCCGTCGAGCATCGCTTTCTGTTCGGGAGTGCGAGGAAAGAGAGCGTGCTGCAGCTCGGGCCACAGCGCTCCCAGCACCGAGGGTCCAAGCATGATGCCGCCGAGCAGCATGCCCATGACGGAGGGCTGACCTATGCGATTCATGGCCTCGCCGAGGAGGCGCCCGACGACCATCAGCGTGACGAGCTGGGCGAGAAAAACGACCTCCGAAGAGCCGCTTTGGCCGCCCTCGGCCGCACAGGCGATGTTCGTGCCGAGCACCAGCGCAGCGATTGCGCAGACGCCGGCGCGGGCGCTCTGACGTGCCGCGGACGAATTGAGGAGCGACCGATTCATGGAGGGAGCTCGCCCCTCAATCCGTGCGAAGGACGATTGTTCCTTGTCGAGAAAGCCCCACTACGCGGAAATTTGACCCGCCCCAAGAATGGAATGCCATGCAATTGCAAATTATTTGCAACAAGGTTATGGAGGTGGGAAAGGATCGTCAGCATGGCCGTTTCCTCCGTGCCGCAAGAGCGCCGATCATCCGCTCCGGATTACCCCGAAACGGGCTGGCGTCGCAGCCGCAGCACGCCGTCGCTGTCCGAAGTCTTTGGCTCCATCTCCACGCGGCCACGCGGGCCGTTGTGGAAGAAGCTCTTGGCGTTTCTCGGCCCGGGCTATCTGGTGGCGGTCGGCTACATGGATCCCGGCAATTGGGCGACCTCGCTCGCCGGCGGCTCCAAGTTCGGCTACGCGTTGCTGGTTGTTGCGCTCCTCTCGAACATGATGGCGATCCTCCTGCAGGCGCTGTGCGCGCGTCTCGGCATCGCCGCCGGGCGCGATCTCGCGCAGGCGTGCCGCGACGCGTTTCCCCGCGCGATGTCGTGGCCGCTTTGGCTGCTCGCGGAAATCGCCATCTGCGCGACCGACCTCGCCGAAGTGATCGGCACTGCCATCGGCCTCAATCTTCTGTTCAAGATTCCGCTGGAAATCGGCGTCATCATCACGGCGTTCGATGTGTTTCTCATTCTCGGAATGCAACATCTGGGCTTCCGCTGGATCGAGTCCTTCGTGGTGGCCTTGCTCGGCGTCATCGCCGCCTGCTTTGCCGTGCAGATTGCGCTCGCCAATCCTAACTGGCGTAGCGTGATCCTCGGTTTTGCGCCGACGACCGAAATCGTCACCAACCCCGAAATGCTCTACCTCGCCATCGGCATCATCGGAGCGACAGTGATGCCGCACAACCTTTATCTGCATTCCGGCGTCGTGCAAACGCGCCGCTTCGGCAACACGGTCGAGGACAAACGCGAAGCGATCAAGCTCGCCACGCTCGACTCGACGATCGCGTTGATGTTCGCATTGCTGATCAACGCGTCGATCCTGATCTTGGCGGCCGCCACCTTCAACAAGGCGGGCAAGACGGACGTTGCCGAGCTCGACCAGGCGCACGCATTTCTGGCGCCGTTGCTGGGCTCGGCGATCGCTCCGACGCTGTTCGGAATCGCGTTGCTGTGCTGCGGGATGAATTCGACGGTGACCGCGACGTTGTCCGGCCAAATCGTGATGGAGGGCTTCCTCGACATCCGCTTGCCGGCGTGGGCGCGGCGGCTCGCGACGCGCGCGCTTGCCATCGTCCCCGCCGCCATCGTCACGATCTGGTACGGCGAGGGCGGGACGGCAAAGCTCCTGATCTTGAGCCAGGTGGTATTGGGGCTTGCCTTGCCGTTCTCCGTCGTGCCGCTGGTGATGCTCACGGCCGACCGCCGCAAGCTGCACGCGCTGGTCGCCCCGCGATGGGTCACCGCGCTCGCCGTACTGGTGGCCGCGCTCATTATCGCGCTCAATCTGAAACTGATCGCAGACCAGGTTTTGGCTTAGGCCGCCCCGGGGAAACGACCCTGCTAGCGCTCCACCCGCGTCCAGCCGTGCGGCGTGAGCCGCTCCTGCGGCAGGAAGCGGCCCTTGTAGCCCATCTTGCGCGAGCCCTCGACCCAATATCCAAGATAGACATAGGCGAGTCCCATCTCGCGCGCGCGCACTATGTGGTCGAGAATCATGAAGGTGCCGAGCGAGCGCGAGGCCTCCCCCGACTCGAAGAAGGAGTAGACCATTGAGAGGCCGTCGCTGAGCACGTCGGTGAGTGCGACCGCGAGCAGCTCCCCGCCACCACGGGGAGGCTCTTCACTCTCTGGATGCCGCCGCCGGTACTCGATCACCCGGGTTTCGACGTGGCTGTCCTCCACCATGATTGCGTAGTCGAGTACGGTCATGTCCGCCATGCCGCCGTCGCGGTGGCGGGCATCGAGGTATGAGCGGAACACCGAATATTGTTCGGCGGTCGGTACCGAGACGCGCATTTCGCCCGCGAGATCGCTATTGCGGTCGAGAATGCGCCGCATGCTCCGCGTCGGACGAAAGTCATCGGCCACCACCCTGACCGAGATGCAGGCGCGGCAGTGCTCGCAGGCCGGCCGGTAGGCGATCGATTGGCTGCGGCGGAAGCCGCCGTGGGTAAGGAGATCGTTGAGCTCGGCCGCCCGCTCGCCGACGAGATGCGTGAACACCTTGCGCTCCTCGCGGCCAGGAAGATACGGGCACGGCGATGGCGCGGTCAGGTAGAACTGCGGAGTATTGCGCGAATGCTGCGTCACGGAGGTATCACGGCCAATGTGATTTGCGTTGTCGAAGCATCGCCCGCGCGGCGCGTTTCGTCAAATCCCTATTGGCGCAGCGTGCGGCGCAACGCGTCAGCGCGGTTGCGATTGTTGATAACGATCGTGCCGACCAGCGTGTCGTGCAACAGCCGGCGCCGCTGATTGAAAAAGGCGACCAGTAGGATCAGCGGGGTGAGGAACGAGACCGTGAACCAATAGGCGATCGCATGAACCGCACCGAGCACGAAATAGGCGGGCGCCCCGTACCAGGTGCGCATCTCGATATCCATGACCCGCATGCCCAAGGTCGCCGACGCCGGGCTGCCGAAAGTCAGCCCGTAGTAGCAGATCGCCCAGATCACGGACGCTGGCGACAACAGCCAGTAGAGAACCCAGCCGAGGCCGAGCGTGACGAGACCCACGATGAAGATGAACACGGCCGCAAACACGACCGGAATGGCGATGATGATAACGTCGATGACGAACGCGAGGCAGCGGCGGGCCAAAACACCTTCGAACAGTTCGGGATTGGCGATTGGGTCGTAGGCATGGGGCTTGACCTCGACCGACACTCCGATCTTTCTCGGTCCGCCGTCGCTCATGGGCAAAATATCCTCACGCTGCCGTCTTGCGGTGTTTCAATCCGCGCGAATGGAGCATAGGGAGCATAGACGGTCTTTGTGTAAGAGGCACGGTCATTGTGGCATGAGGATTGACTGTGTGCGCGCAGCCCCGCCAGGGCCGAGCCAGCGGCGAGGCATCAACCGCAGCTGTCGGGCGGCGCAGCCTTATGGCCGGGAGACGGCATGAGCATCACCATCGCCGACGTAGAGGCGGCCCGCCGCACGATTGCCGGCCAGGTTTTGCGCACGCCCATGCTGCCGGCGCCCAAGCTTTCCGCGCTCACCGGTGCCGAGATCTATGTCAAGTACGAGAATCTCCAGGTTACCAATTCGTTCAAGGATCGCGGCGCGCTCAACAAGCTCGCGTCATTGAGCCCGAGCGCCCGCGTGTGCGGGGTCATTGCCATGTCGGCCGGCAATCATGCGCAAGCGGTGGCCTATCATGCCGCGCGCTTGGCGATCCCGGCCACGATCGTCATGCCGGTGACCACGCCGTTCGTGAAAATCGAGGCGACGCAGGCACACGGCGCCGAAGTGGTGCTGGAAGGCGACACGGTGGCGGAGGCGCAGATTCGTGCCGAAACGATCGCCGGCCAACGCGGACTGACCTTCGTCCATCCCTACGACGATCCGCTGGTGATCGCGGGCCAGGGCACCATCGCGCTGGAAATGCTGGAGGACGCGCCGGATCTCGACGTGTTGGTGATCCCCATCGGAGGTGGCGGGCTGATCGCCGGCAACGCCATCGCTGCTCGCTCGCGCAAGCCGACCGTCGAGATCGTCGGCGCGGAGGCGGCGCTCTATCCTTCGTTCTGGAACGCGTTGCACGGCGCGCACCGCCCGCTCGGCGGCGCGACGCTGGCCGAAGGCATCGCGGTCAAGAACGTCGGCGTGTTGGCGTTGCCGATCGTACGCGAGCTCGTGTCCGACATCGTGCTGGTGGACGAGGCGCATCTCGAGCGGGCCGTCAATGCCTATCTCACGCTGCAGAAGACCATGGCGGAAGGGGCGGGCGCCGCCGGGCTCGCCGCCATGCTGGCCGAGCCGGGGCGATTCCGCGGCCGCAAGGTGGGTTTGATCCTGTGCGGCGGCAACATCGACGCGCGCATCCTCGCCTCGGTGATGGTGCGGGAGCTCGAGCGCGAGCACCGCATTGTGTCCTTCCGGCTGACCATCCCCGACCAGCCCGGCGTGCTTGGGCAGATTGCCACCCGGCTCGGACAATTCGGCGTCAATATTCTGGCGGTCGAGCACCGCCGGCTCTTCCTCGACGTCCCGGCCAAGGGTGCCAAGCTCGACGTCACCGTCGAAGCGCGTGATCGCTCGCATGCGGAACGGATCTTCAAGGTGCTCGAAGGCGAGGGCTTTCAGCCGATGTGGATCGATACCGCAACCATGATGGAATGAGGCGACCGGGCGATTGCCCATTGACGCTCTGTCTTTATGATTTCGGCGGGCGGGCGAACCGCCGTGCCGAGGGTTATCAGGCCTTGCGCGAAAAGGAACTTCGCATTGCGCTCGTTTGCTTCGGCGGCATTTCGCTCGCCGTCTATATGCACGGCGTCACCAAGGAAATCCTGAAACTGGTGCGCGCCTCGAGCGCGTTGCATGCGATCGCAGACCGCTCCCGGCGGGCAAAAGCGTCGTTCTTCGATGGCGTCGATCGCAACGACCCGGAATATGACACCGAGAACGTCTATTTCGAGCTGCTGCGCAACATCGGCGGCAGCATCGAGTTGCGCGTGGTCGTCGATATCATCGCAGGCGCGTCGGCCGGCGGCATCAACGGCACCATGTTGGCGCGTGCGCTCAGCCACGACTTGCCGATGGGTGCGCTGCGCGACCTGTGGCTCAAGAACGCGGATGTCGCGGTCCTGCTGTCGCCAGACGCGCGCGCCGGCGCCTGGAGCAAGTGGTTCCTTAAGCCCTTGCTGTGGGCGATGGGCCGCACCGGCAGCTTTCGCGCGATCACCGACATGGAGGTGCGGGAGAAGCTTTCGCTGTTCGTGCGCTCGCGCTGGTTCAAGCCCCCGCTCGATGGGCGGGTGATGGCCGGTCTGATGTACGACGCCGTGACGTCCATGGGCGCCGAGACTGCGCGCGCCTCGCTGCTCCCTTCCGGTCAATCGCTCGACCTGTTCGTGACGCTGACCGACTACTACGGTTATCAGCAGCTCGTGCAAATTCATGATCCGCCGCTCATCCACGAGCGCGATCACCACCACGTTCTTCGTTTTACCTACAAGCGGCATCCGAACGGGCAGGTCGAGAGCGACTTTGGCTTCGACAATGCGCCGGCTCTCGCCTTTGCGGCGCGGGCGACGTCCTCGTTTCCGGGCGCCTTTCCGCCGGCGCGGATCGTGGAAATGAACGAAGTCGTGGCGCAACGGCACGGCAGCTGGCCGCGGCGTACGGAATTCATCGCAAAATCCTTCCCCAACCATCTGCGCGCCGGCATCGACCCGGCAACGGTATCGTTTCTCGACGGCTCGGTCCTCAACAACCGCCCTTTTCAGGAAGCGATCGCGGCAATCTACGGCCGGCCGGCGTTTCGCGAGGTCGATCGCCGTCTCGTCTACATCGATCCGCATCCGGCGCCGGCGCTACTGCCGCGCCAGCAGGCAAGTCCCGGCTTCTTTGCGACGCTGCGCGGCGCGCTCTCGGACATTCCAAGCTCGCAGCCGGTCATCGACGAGCTTACCCGCGTGCTCGAATTCAACGAGCAGGTTCGCCGGCTGCGCGCGATTGTCGACAGCGCTCGCCCACAAATCGACCGGTTGGTGTCCAAGGTCGTGACCACCACGTTCGACCGGCCGATCGCAAGCGCGGAGCTGCGAGCCTGGCGCGAGCAGGTCAACTCGCACGTCGCCCGCGACGCCGGATTTGCCTATCAGGCTTACGTCCGGCTCAAGCTCGCCTCCGTACGCGCCTTCGGCGCAGAGCTGATCGTCAAGCTCCGCGGCGTGCCGACGCAATCGCCGCTATGGCGCGTAGTGACGGAAATCATCGACGCCTGGGCGTTGGCCAAGGGTATCGTCTACGAGCGGGCTGACAGCGAAGCGCTCGAATTCGAGATCGGGACGGACGAGCATCTTCCCGCATGGGTGAAATATCTTCTGGCTTTCGACGTGAAATACCGCGTGCGGCGCATGCACTTTCTGATCAAGGGGCAAAACAGGCTTTATCAGCTCATCGATCAGGACCGCTTCGTCGGGTTAGATCCTCTGGTTGTCGATCGCCTCAAGCGCGAGTTCTATGGCCGGCTCGACGCGCTGCGGCGCCGGGAAACCGCCGAGTATTACAGCCGTGAGGTGCGGGAGCTCGCGGCCGACATTTTTCCGGACGCGCCGTCCGCCGCGGAAATCAAGCATCTCGAGGCATATGCTGCGCGATTCGTGGAGCGGCATATCGGCAAGCTCGACCGGCTGATCGCGCAATTGGCCACCGAGATCGATCTCAACGCGAGCACGCGCGACCTGGACGATCTGTTGGCCTCGCTCGATCCCGCCGAGTGGCATCCGCAGGCGCGCCGTGAGGTGCTGGTCAATTATCTCGGCTTTCCGTTCTGGGACGTGCTGACGTTTCCGCTGACGCGCGCGCGCGAGCTTGGCGAGCTCAACGAGATTTTAATCGACCGCATCAGTCCGCAAGACGCCCATACGCTTCCCGGATTCGGCGGCGTCGAAAGCTTGAAAGGCATCGGCTTCGGCCACTTCGCCGGCTTCCTGTCGCGCTCCTACCGCGAGAACGACTATCTTCTCGGCCGCCTCCATGCGCTGGACCGGCTCATCGACGTCGTGTGCGACGCCGCCGGCATCGATCCCAAGACGGACGGCATCGACGTGCTGGCGCTCAAGAAGCGTGGCTTCGCCGCGATCCTCGCCGCCGAGGAATCCCATCTCGCCCACAGCCAGGAACTGATCGCCGCCTTGCGCCGCTCAATCGGCGAGATCTAGCTCGATCACCATCGGCCTCCGCGGTTGACGAGCCGCAGAATGATGAGAAGGATGATGGCGCCGATGGTGGCTGCGATGATGGATGAAACGATGCCGGCGCCGAGGTGGATGCCCAGCTGCGGCAATAACCAACTGCCGATGAGGGCGCCGATGATGCCGATACAAATATCGGCGACGATGCCGTAGCCGGTGCCCCTAACAATCTTTCCGGCAAGCCATCCCGCGATCAAGCCGACCAACAAAATGACGAGAATCGATTCGTTTGACATTGCTCGTTTTCTCCCATTCGCGACCTGAGATGGCCGCAGACCCCGGATGCGCCCACCATAGCGAATGCACGCCACGGCGGCCAGCGCCGCGCAGCGATTCGGTACGGCGCATTCAAGGCTGTCCCGAGAACTTCATCATGGCGGGAATCTGCCCGGGTTCAATATTTGAGATTGGCCGAAATCGGGTAAAGCCGACGCACGCGGAGGAAAGGGAGCACGCCGCGCCGCCGCGCGTTTCTGCAAGCGCCATGAAAACGCGCTAACGGGTCGTTTTCAGCGCCGCGGCGGCGCGCGGGGCGAAATAGGTGAGCACGCCGCACGCCCCAGCGCGCTTGAATGCGATCAGGCTTTCCAGCATTGCCTTTTCGCCGTCGAGCCAGCCATTCTGCGACGCCGCCATGATCATCGAATATTCGCCGGAGACCTGGTAGGCGAAGGTCGGCACGCCGAAGGCCTCTTTCACCCGCCGCAGAATGTCGAGATAGGGCATGCCGGGCTTGACCATGACCATGTCGGCGCCCTCGGCGAGGTCGAGGTCGACCTCGTGCAGCGCCTCGTCGCTGTTGGCGGGATCCATCTGGTAGGTTCGCTTGTCGCCGAGGAGCGTCGCGGCCGAGCCGACCGCGTCGCGGAACGGGCCATAGAAGGCCGAGGCGTATTTGGCCGCATAGGCCATGATCGACACGTCGGCGAAGCCGGCACGGTCGAGCCCCGCGCGGATCGCCGCAACGCGCCCGTCCATCATGTCGGAGGGCGCGATGACGTCGCAGCCCGCCTCGGCCTCGACCACCGCCTGCCGCACCAGGATTTCGACCGTCTCGTCGTTGAGGATCACGCCGTCGCGCAACAGCCCGTCATGGCCGTGGCTGGTGTAGGGATCGAGCGCCACATCGCAAAGAACCCCCACCTCCGGTACCGCCTGCTTGATGGCCCTTATCGCGCGACAGACCAGATTGTCCGGGTTGAGCGCCTCGCTCCCGTCCTCGTCGCGCCGTTTTGGATCGGTATATGGAAACAGCGCCAGGCAGGGAATCGCCAATGCCGCGGCCCGCTCGGCTTCGCGCACCGCCTCGTCCACCGAAAGCCGTTCGACGCCAGGCATGGAATCGACCGGCATGCGCGTATTCGATCCATCGACGAGGAATAACGGCCAGATCAGATCGTTCGTGCTCAAGTCGTGCTCGCGGACGAGCCGCCGCGCCCATTCGGCCTTGCGGTTGCGGCGGGGCCGCTTGGCGAGATCGAGAGCGGGCTGACGCTTGATCCTGGCCTCGACCGGGGCAAGACGAGATTCGATCGGCCGGCCGTATTTGATGGCCATTACGGTGCTCCCGGGGGAAGACGCTGCCTGTTGTAGCGCCTCTGCGGCGTGCCCGCCAGCGCGCGAAGACGGTGGTTGCTCTCGTCCGCTCACGCCTGCATGTTCGATAAAACGGCGCGGGGTGATCGCTGAGCAAGCCGGGTGCGACCGAGGGCCCTCTGGCCCGCCTTTGAAGGCGGAGGCAACATCGGTGAGGCGGCATTCCATGCCGGCAACGGGGAGGACGGTATGCGTGTTGGGTCAATAGTCCGCGCCGTCGCGCTACTGCTGCTCTGCCCGATCGCGCAGGCCCAGGCGCAAAACCCGGCAGCGTTCTACAAGGGCAAGAGCGTCGATCTTTACATCGGCTATAGCGCCGGCGGCGGATATGACGTCTACGCCCGGGCGCTTGCGCGCCACATGGGGCGTTTCATTCCGGGCAATCCGACCATCGTGCCGAAGAACATGCCGGGTGCCGGCAGTCTCGTCCTCGCCAACTGGCTCTACAATGTCGCGGCCAAGGACGGTACCGCATTTGGCATTATCGGACGCGGCACGGCTTTCGATCCCTTGCTCGGTTCCACGAAAGCGCAATTCGACCCGGTCAAGTTCAACTGGATTGGTAGCATGAACGACGAAGTCAGCGTCTGCGTCGCCTGGCACACCAGCGGCATCGCCAAGCTCGAACAAGTGGTGCAGAACGAGTTGACCGTCGGAGGAACCGGGCCGGCTGCCGATACCGACCAATTTCCCAAGGTCCTCAATGCCACCATCCGTACCAAGTTCAAGATCATCCCCGGCTACCCCGGTGGCAATGACATCGATTTGGCCATGGAGCGCGGCGAGGTGATGGGGCGCTGCGGCTGGTCTTGGTCGAGCGTGATCGCAACCCACAAAAGCTGGGTCGATGAAAAGAAGATCAATGTTCTGGTGCAGCTCTCTCTGAATAAACACGCTGACCTGCCGGATGCCCCTCTCGTCATGGATTTTGCGAAAACTGACGAGCAGCAGCAGATCTTCAAGCTCGTGTTCGCCCGCCAGCCGATGGGACGGCCGTTTCTAGCGCCCACGGGCGTTCCCGCGGAGCGCACGGCAACCCTGCGCAAGGCCTTCATGGACACGATGACGGATCCGGGCTTTCTCGCCGAAGCGGAAAAAATGAAATTGGAAATCAACCCGGTTTCAGGCGAGGCGGTGCAGGCCATCCTACAGGACGTCTATCAAACGCCGAAATCGATTGCGGCGGCGGTCGCTGACATCCTTAACCACTAGCACTAGCGCGTTGACCAGCTTCCAGTGTCTCCCGAGGCGACGCCATGCCCGTGGTTGCCGCCCGGGACAATCGCGCCGCGTGTGCGGGAGCTGATGATATCGATCGCGGCATCCTGCCTCGGACGGTCGAGGCGTTGTGCCGCCGCCCCCCGCTGGTCGATTGACGGTCCAATGCGTGGTCGCTATCGGTCGCCGCGTGGACTTCGAACTCACCGAGGAACAGCGGGCCATCAAGGATACCGCTCGTGCCTTCGCGCGCGAGAAGATGCTGCCGTTCGCGCGCCAATGGGACGAAGACGAGGTCTTCCCAGTCGACACGCTGCGGCAGGCGGCGGCGCTCGGCTTCGGCGGCATTTATGTGGCAGCCGACGTCGGCGGCTCCGCGCTCTCGCGACTTGACGCTGTGCTGATCTTCGAAGAGTTGGCGCAAGGCTGTCCCTCGACCGCCGCTTATCTGTCGATCCACAACATGGTGGCGTGGATGATCGATGCTTACGGCTCGAGCGAGCTGCGGCGCCGTTTTCTTCCCGACCTCTGCAGCATGGCGAAGTTCGCCAGCTACTGCCTGACCGAGCCGGACTCGGGCTCCGATGCCGCAAGCCTGAAGACCCGCGCGCAACGCCGGGACAATCACTATCTGCTCGACGGCACCAAGGCGTTCATCTCCGGCGGTGGCCGGGCCGATCTTTATTTGGTGATGGCGCGCACCGGGGAAGGGGGGCCGCACGGCATTTCTTGCTTCGTGGTCGAGAGCGGCACGCCAGGGCTGAGCTTTGGGGCGCAGGAGAAGAAGCTCGGCTGGCACTCGCAGCCGACCGCCATGGTCATCTTCCAAGCTTGCCGCATCCCGCTCGCAAACCGCGTCGGCGCCGAGGGCGAAGGCTTCAAGATCGCCATGCGCGGGCTCGACGGCGGGCGCCTCAATATCGCCGCCTGCTCGCTCGGCGGCGCCCAGTTCTGTCTCGAGCGCACCATCGCCCATATGCGAGAGCGGAAGCAGTTCGGCACGCGGCTCGCGGACTTCCAGGCGCTCGCCTTTCGCATCGCCGACTATGCGACCGGACTCGAAGCATCGCGACTGATGCTCCACCGGGCGGCCGACGCGCTCGACCGGGGCGAGGGCGGCGCCACGCGGCTGGCGGCCATGGCCAAACAGCTTGCGACCGATACCGGGTTCGAGGTGGTCAATGGCTGCCTTCAGCTCCATGGCGGCTACGGCTACCTGCGCGACCATCCCATCGAGCGCGTCTTGCGGGACTTGCGTGTGCATCAGATCCTCGAAGGCACCAACGAGGTTATGCGGTTGATCGTCAGCAGGGCCTTGTTGGGCAATTGATGGCGCAAGCGATGGCTGAGAGAAAGGCGCTAACATACGGATTCGAGATGGATAAAGCGGAGCATAAGATCCCACTTTCCGGGGCCAGGATGATGCATCGCGGCGCATGGCCCGGCAGCAAGGCGGCTCCTCCCTGCAGGGCTGGCCTTCACAACGCTGTTCGCTCTCAGCAGTGCCGTCCCTAGCAGTTTCATGCCCCTCGAAACCTTCATGGCGGAGGAATTGGCGCTCGTGACTGCGGCGGCGTTTACCGGCGCGGCGATCTACGTCAACGTGGCCGAACAGCCGGCCCGGCTCGGGGTCGACGACAAGGCGTTGCTGGCGGAGTGGAAGCTCAGCTACGCACGCGGCTTCGCCATGCAGGCCAGCCTCGCGCTCGCTTCGGCGCTATTCGGGCTATTGGCATTTTGGTTTACGCGGGACTGGCGCTGGCTTCTCGGCGCGGCGCTGATCTTCGCCAATTGGCCGTACACGCTGCTGGTCATTCTGCCAATCAACAATCGCATCGCGGCGACGCCGCCGGATGCGGCGGCAGCCGAGGCCCGCCGTCTCATCGAAACATGGGGAATGCTCCACGCCGGCCGCAGCACGCTCGGACTCGCGGCCACGCTCTTCTATCTGTGGGCAAGCGCGTGAGGTCGGACGATCTCCTGTTCGAACGGCGGGGTGCGGCGGGTCTCGTCACGCTCAATCGGCCGCACGCGCTCAACGCGGTGTCGCTCGCGATGGTGCGCGAGTTGACGCGGCAGCTCGGGGAGTGGGAGAGCGAACCGCGCGTGAGCCGGGTTATCATTACCTCGAATGACGCCCGCGCGTTCTCGGCGGGCGGAGATTTGCGCGCGCTCTACGATCTCGGGCGGGCTGGACGCTACGACGAGGCGCTCGGCTATTTTCGTGAGGAATACGCGCTCAATGCCCGCATCAAGCATTACTCCAAGCCTTATGTCGCGTTCATTGACGGCATTGTCATGGGCGGCGGCGTCGGCATCTCTGTCCATGGTTCCCATCGCGTCGCCGGCGACAAGTTCATCTTCGCCATGCCTGAGGTCGGAATCGGCTTCTTCCCCGACGTGGGAGCGACCTTTGTCTTGCCGCGTCTGCCGGGAAAACTCGGCAGCTATTGCGCGCTTACCGGCGAGCGGTTCGATGCCGCGGATGGGGTGGCGGCCGGCGTTGCTACCCATCGGGTTCCCTCGGCGCGATTTGCCGATGTGATCGAGGCGTTGTGCCGCGGCGACCCCGTCGAGGCGGCATTGGCCGGACATGCGCGAGATCCCGGTCGCGGGTCGCTGGCGGCGCGAAGCACGGCGATCGCGGCGCTGTTCGCGGGCGAACGGGTGGAGGATATTCTCGCCGCGCTCGATGCCGCCGCGGCGGCGGGCGGTGTCGACACGGCCTTCGCCTGCGCCAGCGCTGCCTTGATGCGCACAAAATCGCCCACGAGCCTCAAGATCGCGCTCGCACAGATGCAGCACGGCCGGGCGCTCGACTTCGCCGAGTGCATGCGCACCGAATTCCGCATAGTCTCCCGTGTGGTGCGCGGACACGACTTTTACGAGGGGGTCAGGGCGGTGATCATCGACAAGGACCAGGCGCCACGCTGGGAGCCGCCAGCGCTCACAGCCGTGAGCGCAGCCGAGGTGGAGCGGCACTTCGCTCCGCTGGCGAGCGAACTCGAGCTCCCATGACCGACGCCGAAGGGCCGCACATCCTCGAGCCGGTTCACGCCGGCGAAGGCGAAGCCGACGGCAAGCCGTGGAGTCGTCGACTGTTCCTATTCCTCCGCGCGATGGCCGTTATCTCCTTGTGCAAGGGCCTCTATCATTGGGCGGTCATTTGCGGCATCGGCGCGCCGCTTCCGTCCGGCTTCGACTCCTATTCGACGCCTTATCAGGTGGCGACGGTGTTCTTCGCAGTGATCGACCTAGTGGCCGCGGTCGGCTTGTGGCTGGCCGCGCCTTGGGGCGCGGTGGTGTGGCTCACGTCGGTCATCTCGATGGCCGCAGTGGAGCTCTTGTTTCCGCAAATCTATGGCGGGAACATGTGGGTCATCGTGGCGGAGGTGCTTTTGCTCGGTGCCTATCTGTGGCTCGCGCTGATGGCCGCGCGCGAACAGCCGGGATGAGAGTAAGAACAAAGACCCGAGGTGGAGGACGCCATGACGAAGGTTGGTTTCATCGGGCTCGGCAATATGGGAATGCCGATGGCCCAGAACCTGCTCAAGGCCGCGTATGAGGTGACCGGCTTCGACCTCAACGTCGATGCGACCGAACGGCTGGCGGCAAGCGGAGGCAGCACGGCGAATTCGATCGCCGATGCATGCAAGACCGCCGAAGTCGTCATTACCATGTTGCCGGCGGGCGAACAGGTGCGCGAGGTCTATCTCGGCGCCGGCGGCGCGCTGGCGACGGTCGAGCCGGGAACGTTGCTCATCGATTCCTCGACCATCGACGTTGTGACCGCGCGGGAGGTGGCGCAGGCCGCGCGGGACAAAGCGCTGGCCATGGTCGATGCCCCGGTCTCCGGCGGCGTGGCCGGCGCGGAGACCGCTTCGCTCACCTTCATGGTCGGCGGCGACGACGCGGCTTTTGAACGCGCGCGACCGGTGCTGGAGGCGATGGGCAAGACCATCGTTCATGCCGGCGGGCCCGGTAACGGCCAGGCAGCTAAGATTTGCAACAACATGATCCTCGGCGCGTCGATGATCGTCGTTTCGGAGGCCTTCCTGCTGGCGGAAAAACTCGGGCTCGACGCGCAAAAGCTGTTCGACATTTCCTCGAAATCGTCCGGACAATGCTGGTCGATGACGAGCTATTGCCCGGTACCAGGGCTGGTGCCGACCTCGCCCGCGAACCGCGACTACAAGGCGGGTTTCACCGCGGCCATGATGCTCAAGGATTTGAAGCTCGCCCAAGCCGCCGCGCGCGCGACCCACGCCACCACCCCGCTCGGCGCCGGCGCCGCCGCGGTCTACGAGCGCTTCATCGAGAGCGGCGACAGCAGCGTGGATTTTTCCGGCATCATTCGTTACCTGCGCGGCGACTGAGAGGCCGCGTTGCGCCTACCCGCATATGTGCCGCTCTGCGTCGGAACCGGGATTCCTCTGCGGCTTAGACCGAAATAGCGCGATGATGGTGAAGCGATCGTAATCGATGCACCTTGGCCCGACGCATTTCATCAACCTTTCTTGCTCATCCCTCCTTTACTCTGAGATGGCGAAAACCGGGTTCCGCCAGCGGAGAACAAAGTGTCGGCACTCCTGCCGTCACACAAGATCGCTGCATCACGTCCAATATTTTGCTTGCGGCTGCGCCAAACGAGCAGCTCAGCATGAATCGAAGGTTACGGGCTTGGCTCACCGGCACGGCGTCAATGGACCATTCACCGTCGCCAATAAACCTTCTCTTTAGCGTGTTGATTAAAGCGATTTTAGACGCTGCGTCGTACTCTCCCCCTCGAGCGAGGGAACAAAGCCTCGCCGGCAAAACAACGATAAGCCACGGGGAAGGTGTCATGTTGAACGTCGTGAAGGCGATGGAACCGGCCGCACGCGAAGGGACCGTCGAGCACGTCCGTCCGCACTATCTCGAGACCTTGACGCTGGTCGAGCGGCTGCATCGTCGCCTCCTCGACGTAATCAAGGACGAATTCGATCGCCGGAGCCGCGCCGACATCAATGCGGTGCAGGCACTGCTTCTGTACAATATCGGCGAAAAAGACCTCACCGCCGGTGAGCTGCGCACGCGCGGCTACTATCTCGGCTCAAACGTATCCTACAACCTCAAGAAGCTGGTGGAGATGGGATATCTCGATCATCAGCGCTCTCACATCGACCGCCGCTCGGTGCGTATCAAGCTCACCGATAAAGGGCGCGAGGTGCGCGACATTGTCGAGATGCTTTACCAGAAACACGTGGCCACCGTGGCCCAGGTTGGCGGCATCCGCTGCGACGAGTTTGCAACGCTCAACAAGTCGCTGCAGCGCCTCGAGAGGTTTTGGACCGACCAGATCCTCTACCGGCTCTAACCTCCGTTCCGGTAGTTGTCGGCCCTGGCCCCGGCACATCGCCGGGGCCTTTTTTCGAACTGAAGGGGGCGCCGGTGGGGCGCCCTCGTCGTCGGCGCCCCTCGTTCCGGCGGCCCGCGAGTCGTCCCGCGAGGGAAGGTCGCCCTTAGCTCACCGGTGGTCGCCGACCCCTAGATGTGGGCAACCCCGCCGTACCGGCGCCCTATAACTTGGCGCTCTGGAGCGGGTATGCTATCGCCCGGCAAACCTCCGGGCGTGGAGGGGCAGCCCCAACAGCGTGATGTCCATGATGCGCGATCCGTCTCGAGCCCACGCCGATGCCGCCAACCTCTTCACGGTGCCGTTGGCCGAAGCCGACCCCGAGATAGCCGACGTCATCAAGTGCGAGCTCTCCCGCCAGCGCGATGAGATCGAACTCATCGCCTCGGAAAACATCGTCAGCAAAGCGGTGCTGGAAGCGCAGGGGTCAGTCCTGACCAATAAGTACGCGGAAGGCCTGCCGGGGCGGCGCTATTACGGCGGATGCCAGCATGTAGATGTGGCAGAAAGCCTTGCCATCGAACGTGTTACCAAGCTTTTCGGATGTAAATTCGCAAACGTCCAGCCGCACTCCGGCGCTTCAGCGAACGCCGCCGCCTTCATGGCACTCATGGCTCCGGGCGACACCTTCATGGGCCTCAACCTCGCCGCCGGCGGCCATCTCACCCACGGCTCTCCCGTCAACATGTCGGGGCGCTGGTTCAAGCCCGTCCCTTACGGCGTGCGACGCGACGATCACCGGATCGACTTCGACGAGGTGGCAAGGCTCGCGCGCGAACATCGGCCGAAAGTGATGGTTGCGGGCGGATCGGCCTATCCCCGAATCCTCGATTTCCGTCGCTTCCGTGAGATCGCCGATGAGATTGGGGCCAAGTTGCTGGTCGACATGGCGCATTTTGCCGGCTTGGTGGCGGGCGGGGTCCATCCCAGTCCGTTCCCGCACGCCCACGTCGTCACCTCGACTGCGCACAAAACGCTGCGCGGCCCACGCTCGGGCTTCATTCTCACCAACGACGAGGAGCTCGCGAAAAAGCTCAACGCTGCGGTCTTTCCCGGCCTGCAAGGCGGCCCGCTGATGCATGTGGTGGCCGCCAAGGCCGTTGCATTCGGCGAAGCGTTGCGCCCGGTCTTCAAGCTCTATGCCCACAACGTCGTCGCTAACGCCAAGGCGCTAGCGGAAATGCTCAAGTCGAGAGGCCTCGACATCGTCTCCGGTGGCACCGACACCCATCTCATGCTGGTCGATCTGCGGCCGAAGCGTTTGACCGGCAAAGTGGCGGAACTCGCACTCGGCCGCGCCCGCATCACCTGCAACAAGAACGGCGTGCCTTTCGATCCCGAGAAACCGGCGGTGACCTCAGGAGTGCGGCTTGGCACCCCCGCCGGGACAAGCCGCGGCTTCGGTATTGCCGAGTTCCAAGAGGTGGGGGAGCTGATCGTGGAGGTGCTCGACGCCCTCTCGCGCAAGGGCGTGGAAGAGGATTCGCTCACCGAGGCCGCCGTGCGCGAGAAGGTGAGGAAGCTCGTCAGCCGATTTCCGATTTACAACGGATGAATCCGTTGCGGTGTCATCGTCCGCGAACGCGGACGATCCCGTAAAGCCGAATGCGAGTGGCGCCCGGCCGAGGCGGCGAGGAACGCTTTGATGACCGGACGCGCGCTCCGGGCATGACGCGACACGACGGGGCGATCGAGCGAACGCGCTGAGAGGAACACCCCATGCGCTGTCCGAACTGCGGCAGCCTGGATACGCAGGTCAAGGACTCGCGGCCGACCGAGGATTCCTCCGTCATCCGCCGCCGGCGCGTGTGTCTCGCCTGCAATTTTCGCTTTACCACCTTCGAGCGCGTGCAATTGCGCGAGCTGGTGGTGATCAAGCGCAACGGCCGCCGCGTGCCCTTCGACCGGGACAAGCTCCTGCGTTCGGTGCAGATCGCATTGCGCAAGCGTCCCGTCGAGCCGGAGCGCATCGATCAGGCGGTCTCCAAGATCGTGCGCGAACTCGAGAGCCAGGGCGAGAGCGAAGTTTCTTCCGAGGCGGTCGGCGAGATGGTGATGGAGGCGCTGCGCGCGCTCGACGACGTTGCTTACGTGCGCTTTGCGTCGGTCTATCGCAACTTCCGCGAGGCCAAGGACTTCGAAAGCGTGCTCGACGAGCTGTCGGAGGACGGCAAGCCGGGCGCGGCGGTTAGAAAGTGAGCCAAAAGGCGCCGAAAAGGCGCCTTTCACCCCATCGATGCGCGCACGGCGGGGCGAACCGCGACACGAGTGGAGATCGCCATGAGTTTCAAGACGATCCTTGTGCCAGTCGAACAGCATGACCTCATGAACTCGACCTTGAGCGCCGCTCTTCTGCTCGCACAAAAATTCGACAGCCACATCGAGGGGTTCGCATTGCGAGTTGCGATGCCCACTGCCTTCGCGCTGGGCGACGTAGGTCCTCTGCCGATACCGGCGTTGGAGCAGGAGATCGTGGACAACGAGAAACGGAGCCGAAGCCTTTTCGAAAGTTTCATGCGAGAGCATGGCGTGCCGCTCGCAGCCGACAGCAAAACTCCGTCAAGCGGATGGTTGGAAAACGCCCCTGAGGGTGACCACTTTGTCGGTAGCAATGGCCGGGTGTTCGACATCATTGTGTTGGGAAAGCCCGGTCGCGATCCGAAAGGCCCGCGGATGACCACACTTGAAGCTGGCTTGTTTGATAGCGGCCGGCCTGTCTTGATCGCGCCCCCATCGCCGCAGCCGCAGATGGGCGCGAATGTCCTGATCGCATGGAATTGCAGCACCGAGCAAGCGCGCGCCACGGCGTTTGCGATGCCCATCCTCAAGCGCGCCAGCCGGGTAACGGTGTTGACGGTCGAGGGCGGAGCAGCGGTACCGGGCCCCAGCGGGCAGCAACTGTGCCGTTATCTGCAATTGAACGGGGTATCGGCAAAGCCCTTGACCGTCGGCCTTGATGGCCGCCTCACGGGTGAGGTGATCTTGGCGCACGCCAAGGCGTTGGGCTGCGATCTCCTGATCAAGGGTGCCTACACCCAGAGTAGACTGCGGCAGATGATCTTCGGCGGTACCACCCGCCACATCCTGAGCAACACGGAACTGCCGGTATTCATGGCGCACTGAAGGCCCCGCGAGCGAAGTTGGAATTCGATGCCTTGAGTGACGCCGACCATGAGTAGCGCGGAGGATGCCCGCTTCATGGCGCTCG
>Ga0307277_10000079_pt1 | contig 28832 bp, 25 predicted proteins | sample ER_DNA_116_FD_194473 | JGI IMG/M metagenome (GOLD analysis project Ga0307277, IMG submission 194473) | Bulk soil microbial communities from the East River watershed near Crested Butte, Colorado, United States - ER_DNA_116 | ecosystem: Environmental > Terrestrial > Soil > Floodplain | place...
GAAGGAGATCTTCCTCCGGCTGGCCGAGCGGGACATCGAAAACGCGCTCGACTTGCTGCGGCCCGTCTGGGACGGGGGTGGAGGCCGGGACGGCTACGTCTCGATGGAGGTCGATCCGAACTTCGCCCATGACACGTCGAGCACGATCGACGAGGCCCAGCGGCTGCACGAGGCGATCGACCGTCCGAACCTCTTCGTGAAGATCCCTGCGACCGAGCCGGGCCTCCCCGCGATCGAGGAGATGATCTCTCGCGGGCGCCCGATCAACGTCACCCTCATCTTCTCGCTGCAGCGTTACAGCGAGGTCGCCGAGGCTTACATCCGGGGCCTCGAGCGGCTCGTGAAGGGCGGGGGAGATCCGAGCAAGGTCGCTTCGGTGGCGAGCTTCTTCGTCTCCCGAGTCGACACGGAGGCCGACCGTCGGCTCGACGAGCTCGGTGGGAACGACGAGCTGAAGGGGAAGCTCGCGATCGCGAACGCGAAGCTCGCCTACCAGCGCTACGAGGAGATCTTCTCCGGCGACCGCTGGCAGGCCCTCGAGGCCAAGGGCGCGACGCCCCAGCGGTGTCTCTGGGCGTCCACCTCGACCAAGAACCCCGAATACCGCGACGTCATGTACGTCGAGGAGCTCATCGGGCCCGACACCGTCAACACGATGCCCGAGGAGACGATCGAGGCATTCCAGGACCACGGGGAGGTCGCCCCGACCCTCGAGCAGGGCATCGACGAGGCGAAGCGCGTGTTCGAGGAGCTCGAGCAGGCGGGCGTCGACTACGACGACGTCACGGCAACGCTCGAGCGCGAAGGCGTCGAGAAGTTCTCGGACTCCTTCAGCGAGCTGCTCGACGGCATCCGGGCCAAGTCGGGCGAGCTCGCAACCGCGTAGCGCAGGCGCCGGGATGGCCTCCCGTCTGGAACGCGGATGCGTGGTCGAGCGCATCTGGGCGCGCGACGCGACGCTCTGGACCGGCCGGGACGAGAGCCGGTGGCTCGGCTGGCTCGACGAGCCCCTGCGGATGCGCGAACGAGCCCTGGAGCTCGAGGAGCTCGCCGCCGGAACGGCCGACTTCACGGACGTCGTCCTGCTCGGCATGGGGGGCTCGAGCCTCGCGCCGGAGGTCCTACGCCGCACGTTCGGGAACGAGCGGCTCCACGTCCTCGACACGACTCACCCGGCTGCCGTTCGGCGAATCGCCGACGGGTTCGACCTCGAGCGCACGCTCTTCGTCGCCGCCTCGAAGTCGGGGACGACCCTCGAGACCCGCTCCCATCTCGAGCTCTTCTGGGAGCGGATCGGCCGGGGCGAGGCCTTCGTGGCGATCACGGATCCCGGCTCCGAGCTCGAGACCGTCGCGCGCGAGAGGAACTTCAGGGCCGTCGTTCAGGGTGAGCCAACGATCGGCGGCCGCTATTCGGCCCTCTCGGCGTTCGGGCTGGTTCCCGCAGCCCTGATGGACGTCGATCTCTCGCGGTTCCTCCTCCGCGTCGAGGAGATGGTGGAGGCCTGTCGCCTTGCCGAAGGGAACCCCGGCCTGGAGCTCGGCGAGGCGCTCGGGCGCGGCTGGGAAGACGGGCGCGACAAGATCCTCATCAACCCCAACCCCGGCGGCTTCGGCCTCTGGGCCGAGCAGCTCCTCGCGGAGTCGACCGGCAAGCAGGGCAAAGGTCTCGTCCCCGTGCCGGGAGAGGCCCGAGAGGGCGACGATCGGCAGAAGGCGGAGGTGCGCATCTCCGATCCGTACGAGCTGGGGCAGGAGTTCTACCGCTGGGAGTACGCCACGGCCGTCGCCGGGTCGATCCTCGGCATCAACCCCTTCGACCAGCCGAACGTCCAGGAGGCGAAGGACCGGACGAACGACGTACTCGCAGGCGCCGAGCTCAGCCTGACGGCGGAGGGCTCGGTGGACGAGCTGCTTGCCGGCGCCGAGCCTCCCGCCTATGTCTGCATCCAGGCCTTCATCGACCCGGCGCGCGAGGGCGAGCTGGAACCGCTCATCGGGCGGGCGAGGGAGACCGGCTGCGTCGTCACCCACGGACTCGGCCCGCGCTATCTCCACTCCACGGGGCAGCTGCACAAGGGCGGCCCGCCAAGCGGCCACTTCATCCAGATTTTCGACGATCCTGGGCCCGAGCTCCCCATTCCCGGCCGCGACTTCGGCTTCGCGCGCCTCATCCACGCTCAGGCCGCCGGCGACTTCGCCGCATTACAGGAGCGCGGCCGCCCCATAGTACGCGTCAAACTGGAGGATCTATGAAGCTCGCAATGGTCGGACTGGGCCGCATGGGCGGGAACATGACGAAGCGCCTGGAGGCCGATGGGCACGAGGTGGCGACCTACGCGCGAAGCGGCGGCGGCACGGCGGCCACGCTCGAGGAGCTCGTCGGGCAGCTCGAGCCGAGGCGGGCCGTCTGGCTCATGATTCCGGCAGGCGACCCAACCGAGCAGGCCGTCAAGACCCTGATGGGCTTGCTCGAGCCCGGTGACGTCATCGTCGACGGGGGCAACTCGAACTTCCGCGACTCTCAGAGGCGGGCGACCCTCGCGCGCGAGCACGAGCTCGAGTACGTCGACGCGGGCGTTTCGGGTGGCATCTGGGGACTGGCGAACGGTTACTGCCTGATGGTCGGCGGCGAGCAAGGCGCCGTCCAGTTCATGGAGCCGGCTTTCAAGACTCTCGCGCCGGAGGACGGATACGCCCACGTCGGCCCGTCGGGAGCGGGCCACTTCGTGAAGATGGTGCACAACGGGATCGAGTACGGCTTGATGCAGTCCTATGCCGAGGGATTCGAGATCCTCAACTCCTCTGAGTTCGAGCTCGACCTCGAAGACATTGCGGGCATCTGGCGCTACGGCTCCGTCGTTCGCAGCTGGCTCCTGGAGCTGCTCTACAACGCCTTCGAGCAGGAGGGCAAAGAGCTGGAAGGCATTGCGGGCTACGTCGACGATTCCGGCGAGGGCCGCTGGACGGTCTTCGAGGCGATCAACGAAAGTGTCCCGGCGCCCGTGATCGCCTCCTCGCTCTTCGCCCGCTTCGCCTCCAGGCAGGACGAGTCGTTCGGCGCGAAGATCAGCGCCGCGCTCCGCAAGCAGTTCGGCGGCCACGCGGTCAAGACGGAGTGAAGAGTGATCCGCCCGACGACACCAGCTGACTTCTGGGCGGTTGCAAAGCATCGCCATCCGTCGTCCTCGGTCGCCTCCGTACTTACCTTCAGTACGAAGGCTCCCTGCGTCCTTGCCTGGCTCGCTTTTCACGCCCCAGAAGGGCACCCATGTCACCAGGCGGATCACTCATGACGCAAGCGCCCGTCGCCACACAGGAAAACCCGCTTCTCGAAGGACTGCGGAAGCGCCGGATGGCCGAGCCCTGCGCCCTGACGATTTTCGGGGCTTCCGGCGATCTCACCCAGCGAAAGCTCATCCCCGCGCTCTACTCCCTCGCCTTCCGTAACCTGCTGCCGGCTCAGTTCGGCGTCGTGGGCGTCGCTCGCACGGAGATGAGCGACGACGAGTTCCGGGAGAAGATGCGCCAGGCGGTCGTCGACCATGCCCGCGACGAATTCCGCCAGGACGTCTGGGACGAGCTCGCCGGGGGGATGCGCTACGTGGCCACCGATTTCGTCAACGAGGGCGGGGAGGAGCAGGTCGTCCGCTGCCTGAATGTCCTCGACGAGGAGCGCGGCACCGGCGGCAACAGGGTCTACTACCTTGCGGTGCCGCCCTCGGCGATCGAGACGATCGTCGTCGCGATGGGGAAGCGCCGCGCCTCTACGGGCTGGACGCGGCTGATCATCGAAAAGCCCTTCGGCCAGGACCTCGAGAGCGCGCAGCACCTCAACGAGGTCGTCCGCGAGTACTTCGCCGAGGAGGAGATCTTCAGGATCGACCACTACCTGGGCAAGGAAACGGTCCAGAACATGCTGGTCCTGCGCTTCGCAAACGGCATCTTCGAGCCGATCTGGAACCGCCAATTCGTCGACCACGTGCAGATCACGGTCGCCGAGTCACTCGGGATCGAGGGGCGAGCCGGCTTCTACGAGCAGGCCGGTGCGATCCGCGACATCGTCCAGAACCACATGCTCCAGCTCGTCGCCCTGACCGCCATGGAGCCGCCGATCGACTTCTCGGCCGACTCGGTGCGCAACGAGAAGGTCAAGGTGCTGAAGGCGATCCACACGCCCGGGCCGAAGCACGTCGTCCGCGGCCAGTACGGGCCGGGCTACATCGAGGGGCAAGAGGTCCCAGGTTACCGCGAAGAGGAGGACGTCGCGTCCGACTCCATGACCGAGACCTACGTCGCCGCCAAGCTCTTCGTCGACAACTGGCGCTGGGCGGACACGCCCTTCTACGTCCGCACCGGCAAGCGGCTGCCGCGGCGCGAGACGACGATCGCCATCCAGTTCAAGCGGGCTCCCCACCCGCCCTTCGAGCTCGAGGACGAGGAAGGCCTCCGCCCGAACGTGCTTCTCATCCACGTCCAGCCCGATGAAGGCGTCTCGCTCGCCGTGGGGGCGAAGGTGCCCGGTCAGGGCATGACCATTCGCACCGTGCACATGGACTTTCTCTACGGCGGCGCGTTCCGCACCGGCCTGCCCGAGGCGTACGAGCGCTTGATCCTCGACTGCCTGCTCGGCGACGCGACGCTCTTCACGCGTGCGGACGAGGTCGAGGAGCAGTGGGCGATCGTCGACGCGATGGTTGCCCCCTGGAAGCGCGATCGTCCGAGCTTTCCCAATTACGCGGCGGGGACGTGGGGCCCCGCCTCGGCCGACGAGCTCCTGCATCGCGACGCGCGCTCCTGGCGTCGGCACTAGGACGATGGTCGAAGACGTCACGCTCTCCGAGGTCGAGCGCCAGCTGGGCGACCTCCGTGCCGCCTCTGCTGCGCCCGGCGAGCTTCCGAAGCTGCGAACGAGCGTCATGACGCACATGGCCTGGGTGCCCGAGCGCTGGGTGGAGGCTGCGACGGAGACCCTCGCGGGCCTCGCCGAGCGGCACCCTTCCCGGACGATTCTGCTCTTCCCACGTCCCAACGACGACCGTGACGCGCTCGACGCCGAGGTCGACCTGCGCTGCTTCCTGCGCGGGGGCGAGGAGCAGGAGGTGTGCTCCGAGGTGATCTCGATCCGGCTGTGCGGAAAGCGGGCGTCCGCCCCGGCGAGCGTCGTCCAGCCTCTGCTCGTACCCGATCTCCCGGTGTTCCTGCGCTGGCGAGGCGAGTGCCCCTGGGGCGCTGCCGAGCTCGAGGAGCTGCTCGACGTCACCGATCGTCTCGTCGTGGATTCGTCCGAGTGGCCCGACGTCGAGTGGGGCTACGCGCGCCTGGCGGAGGTCCTCGAGAGCGTCGTCGTCTCCGACATCGCCTGGGCGAGGACGGAGCGCTGGCGGCGCGCGATCGCCGCGCTCTGGCCCGGCGTCGCCGACGCCGAGGAGGTCCACGTGGCCGGGCCGTATGCGGAGGCCGCGTTGCTCGCCCGCTGGATGACGTGCAGGCTGAAGCGCCAGGTCGAGCTCCGTCACGATCCCGCCGGCGAGATCGAGCTCGTCGAGGTCGACGGCCACCAGGCCGTCCCTGGCCGATTCGAGCGGATGTCCTCGAGCGACCTGCTCTCGAACCAGCTCGAGATCTTCGGACGAGACCGTCCGTACGAGGAGACGATACGGAGCTTCTCGTCGGTCACGACCTAGCCGAGCACGCCGCCGGCTGGATCGCCGAGCGTGCCGCGGGCGGGATCTTTCGGATCGCGCTCACCGGTGGCTCGTCGGTCGGCGGCGTCTACGAGCGGCTCGCGGAGGAGGCCCTCGACTGGGAGAGCTGGCACGTCTGGTGGAGCGACGAGCGCGACGTTCCTCCTGACGACGATCGTTCGAACGAGAGGCTCGCGCGGGAGACGCTCCTCTCCCGCGTCGGGGTGCCGGAGTCGCAGATTCATCCGCTGCGCTCCACGGACGTCGAGTTGCCGGCGCGCTTCGACCTCGTCCTGCTCGGCATCGGGCCCGACGGCCACACCGCCTCGCTCTTTCCGGGGCGACCGGAGCTCGGCGCGAGCGAGCCGGTCGTCTACGTGCCCGAAGCGGGCTGGGAGCCCTACGTGCCGCGGTACTCCTTCTCGCTCTCTCTTCTGAACACGAGCCCGACGGTGGCCTTCATCGTCGGCGGCGAGAAGAAGCGCGACGTTCTCGCCCGCGTCCTCGCCGGAGACGAATCGCTGCCGGCGACGCGTGTCAAGGCGGCCGGGACCTACGTGCTGGCCGACAGCGCGGCCTCGAGCTCGAGCCCGGCGCCGAGCAGGTAAGCATCGCGGTCGCGCGGAGCCGCGAGCGAAATGGAGGCCGGGAGGCCTCCTTCTGCCGCGCCACACGGGAGTGCGAGCGCCGGCCAGCCTGTCGCATTGAAGGGATAGGTCAGCCGGATGAGGCGCTCGCGGAGCTCGAGGTCGTCCATTCTCGGCGGCGCCACGCACTCGAGGGTCGGCGCCAGCACGAGGTCGACTCCGGCGGTCGCTTCCTCGAAGTCCTCCACGTACGTGCGCCGAGCCTCGAGCGCCCGCTCGTACTCCTCGTCGGTCACCGCAAGACAGCGCTCGATCTTCGTGCGCACGTTGTCTCCGTATTGGTCCCGGTGCTCGGCGAACAGGTCTCGGTGCACGTCGGCGGCCTCCCGGGCGAAGACGGGGTACGTCTCCTCTTGGAGGAGCGGCAGCTCGATCTCGGTCCGGTTCGGGAAGAAGGCCGCGGCCTCCTCGATCCGCGCTCGGACGAGCGGGTCGGCGCGGTCGAGCCAGGCGACGCCCACGGTCACGTCCTCGAGGTCGATCTCGAGGGGAGCGAGGCCGGGGACGAGCGCCTCCAGCATGCGGGCGCAGGCGTGGAGGTCGCGGGCCATCGGCCCGCCGGTGTCGTAGCTGGGGGCGAGCGGCCAGCAGCCGTCCATGGGCACGAGCCCGTGGGTCGGCTTGAAGCCCACGATGCCGCAGCACGCGGCGGGGATTCGGATCGAGCCGGCGCTGTCCGTTCCGAGCGCCGTCTTGCAGAGCCCCGCCGCGAGTGCGGCCGCCGACCCGCCGCTCGAGCCTCCGGGTATCCGAGCGCGGTCGAGCGGATTCAACACGGGGCCGAAGTGCGGGTTGTCGGAGGTGATCCCGTATGCGAACTCGTGCAGGCTGGTCTTCCCGACGACCGCGTATCCCGCTGCTTCGAGGAGTGCGACCGCGGGCGCCGTCCTCTCCGGCACGTGGTCGCGGAAGATCGCCGAGCCGTAGGTCGTCGTCAACCCGGCGGTGTCGAAGAGATCCTTGACCCCCAGACTGATCCCCTCGCCGACCCGCTCGGGTACGGCCAGGAAAGCGTTCAGATCGTCGTTAGTCAGGAAACGGCGTTGTAGACCACGGCGACCAGGATCGACCCGCCGAAGAGAACGAGGGCGAAGACGAAGAGCGCGAGGCCCAGGCGAACGTTCTTGCGGGCGGTCTCGGGATCCATCAGAAGGTCAAAGCAGTGGGTCGATGGCCATGGCGACGAACAGGAGGGCGAGATACGCGAGTGAGAACGTGAAGAGCCGGCGGGCGCGCGCAGGGGTGTGGTCGCGGCGGAGGAGCAGCGCGAGCCCGATGAAGGCTCCGCCGAGGAGGATGGCCGAGCCGAGGTAGAGCCAGCCGGCGGTGCTCCAGAACACGGGCAGGAGCGAGATCCCGACGAGCACGAGCGTGTAGCGGACGATCGAGCGCGCCGTCTCGTCCTCGCCTTTGACGACAGGAAGCATCGGGACGCCGGCTGCTTCGTAATCTCTGCGGATCAGAAGGGCGAGGGCCCAGAAGTGCGGCGGCGTCCAGAAGAAGACGATCAGGAAGAGGAAGAGCGCCGGGAGCGTCAGGTCGCCTGTCGCGGCCGCCCAGCCCACGAGTGGCGGTACCGCGCCCGCCGCGCCGCCGATGACGATGTTCTGTGGGGTCGAGCGCTTCAGCCAGCGCGTGTAGACGAGGACGTAGAACAGGTTTCCCGCCAGCGCGAGCAGGGCGGCGAGGACGTTGACGAAGCTCGCAAGCACGACGAACGAAAGGGCGGAGAGGGCGACGCCGAACTCGAGCGCGCGCTCGGGCGGGACGCGCCCTGCGGCCACGGGTCGCCGATCGGTGCGCCGCATGTGCACGTCGATGTCGCGGTCGAGAACGTGATTGAGCGCGCTCGCGCCGCCGCAGGCAAGCGCGAGGCCCCCGAGGGTTGCGACGAGGAGGCCGGCCGGGGGCACTCCGCCCGCCCCGACGAACATCCCACCCGCCGCCGTGAGGAGCAGCAGGACCATGATGCGCGGCTTCGTCAGCGTCAGGTAGTCGCGCCACGCGGGCCGGGGGACGACCGACGCGCCGCTGAAGGCGATCGTCGTCGAGACAGCCGTGGCGGCGAGCGCAAGGACTCCGAGGCCGAGGTGCGCGACGCTGGGCGCGCCGGCGAGGGCGGCCAGGCCCGCCGCGGCAAAGAGAGCGGTGGCAGCCGCTGCGGACACCATCAAGGCCGGCCGGTCGCGATGCCCGAACCAGGCGGCGACCAGCACTCCCGCGAGCAGAGCGAGGGTCACGTGCGCGGTCAGGTCGTGGGCGAGGGCCCATTCGCCGGTCGTGACGACGAGGGCGGTGCCTGCCGTCGCGCCGAGCGCGGTCAGCCGGTACCAGGGCCCCGGTGTCATCGCTGCTCCGCGCTCAGACGGAGCCGCAGGTCGCGGAGCGGTCGTGGGCTCGTGACGTAGGGAACGCTGTCGAAGTTGTGCGGCGGGGGCGGCGAGGTCGTGTACCACTCGAGCGTGTCCGCCTTCCACGGGTCTGCGCCGACCCGTGGGCCGGAGCGCCAGCTGCGGATTGCGTTGACCAGGAAGATCAGGATGGCGACCCCCATGATGAAGGAGCCGATCGAGGAGATGAGGTTGTACCACTCGAAGAGGCCATGCCGCTCATAGGTGTAGACCCTTCTCGGCATCCCCATGAGGCCGAGCATGTGCTGAGGGAGGAAGGTGGCGTTGAAGCCCACGAACATGAGCCAGAAATGCCACAGCGCGAGGCGTTCGCCGTACATCCGCCCCGTGATCTTGGGGAACCAGTAGTAGATCCCGGCGAAGACTCCGAAGACCGTTCCGCCGAAGAGGACGTAGTGCAGGTGGCCGACGACGAAGTAGGTGTCCTGCGCCTGGTAGTCGAACGGGAAGACCGCGAGCATGATCCCCGTCAGGCCCCCGAAGGTGAAGAGCGCGATGAATCCGAGCGCGAAGAGGAGCGGCGCGTGGAAGATCAGGTTCCCGCGCCAGAGCGTCGCGAGCCAGTTGAAGATCTTGACGGCGGTGGGGACGGCCACCGCCAGCGACGTGACCATGAACCACCCGTTCAGCCACGTCGGCAGGCCGACGGCGAACATGTGGTGGGCCCAGACGAGCATGCTCGCAAAGGCGATGCCGATGGTCGAGAAGGCGACGGCCTTGTAGCCGAAGATCGGCTTGCGCGAGAAGACGGGGATGACCTCCGAGATGATCCCCATCGCGGGCAGGATCATGATGTAGACCTCTGGGTGGCCGAAGAACCAGAACATGTGCTGCCAGAGGAGCGAGCCGCCGTTCTCGGGCGCGAAGAAGGCGAACGTATCGGGGAACTGGCGGTCGAGCAGGAGGAGCGTCACCGCGGCGGAGATCGTCGGCAGGACGAGGACGAGCAGGACCGAATAGGCCTCGATCGCCCAGACGAACAGCGGGATGCGCATCCACGTCATCCCGGGAGCGCGCATGTTGTGGATCGTCACGATGAAGTTGATCGCGCCCGCGAGCGACGCGAGCGACGTCAGGTGGAGGCCGAGGATCCAGAGGTCCTGACCATTCCCCGGAGCGAAGTCGCTCGAGAGTGGCGTGTAGCCGGTCCAGCCCGTCCGGGCCGGCCCGCCCGAGGCGAAGAAGCTCCCCAGGATCACGAGCCCCCCGAGGAGGAAGAGCCAATACGAGGCGGCGTTCAGGCGCGGGAAGGCCATGTCGCGCGCTCCGAGCATTAGCGGGACGAGGAAGTTGCCGAAGCCAGCCAGGATCGGGACGACGAAGAGGAAGACCATCGCCGTGCCGTGGATCGTGAAGAGCTCGTCGTAGCGGTCCCTCGTGATGAAGTGGTTGTCCGCCTGGGAGAGCTGGGTCCGCATCAGGAGCGCCATCACTCCCGCCGCCAGGAAGAAGCCGAAAGAGGTCACGAGGTAGAGCACGCCGATCCGCTTGTGGTCGACGGTCGTCACCCAGCCGATGACCCGTCCTTCCTTCCAGGTCGGAGCGGCCGCCTCTGCTCTAACCGCCACTCTGGCCTCCTGCCGGCGGCGCAGTGGCGAGCTTCGGCGTGGCTTTGATGTAGGCGACCAGGGCGTCGTACTGCGTGCCCGTCCAGCCGAGGCCGACCGGCGGCATGTAGCTCTCGAACTGCTCGGTGTCCTGCCCCTGGCTGAGCAGGTGGATCAACGCTTGACGATTCGTGAGGATCGGGTTTCCGGCGATCCCGGGGCCGATGTCTCCCTCACCCGCGAGCCCGTGGCACTTGGCGCACACGGCCCCCCACTCCTGCTCACCCAGATCCCGGTCGGAGATCGAGTTCTGCTGCTCGACCCAGGAGTCGTAGTCCGCCTGACTGAGGACGGTCACGCGCGTGAACATGACCGCGTGCTGGATGCCGCAGAACTCGGCGCATTGGCCTTCCCAGGTTCCGGTGTGCTTCGCCTTGAAACGGAGGGTGTTCGTCTGGCCCGCGATGGCGTCCTTCTTGCCCGTCAAGGCGGGCACCCACCAACTGTGGTTGACGTCGTGCGTGACGATCTCGAGCGCGATCGTCCTCTCGACGGGAATGCGCAGCTCGTCGAAGGAGACGGCGCCGTTGGGATAGTCGTACTGCCAGTAGAACTGGTGGGCCTCGACCTTGATCAGCAGCTCGTCGCTCCCCTTCGCTTCCACGGCCGGGATGCGGGTGAGCGTCAGGATCGCGATCGCCGCCAGGATGACCGCGGGGATGATCGTCCAGATGACCTCGAGCCGCGTGTTGCCGTGGATCTGCGGCCCTTCGGCCGTCTCGGGCGTCCCCCGCCGGCGGCGGAAGCGGATGATGAAGAGGACGAGCGCCGTCTCGACCGCGACGAAGACGATGGCGCAGACCGTGAAGACGGCCCAGTAGAGGTGGCTGATCGCCTCGCCGCTGTCCGTTTGCGGGGCGGGCGGACCGAGGCCACCGGGCGCGGCGCCCGCGACACCCGCAAAGGCGAGGACGACGAGGGCGAACGAAAACGCGGCGAGCGATCCCCTGCGCATCGGCGGTCGCCAGTCTAAGAGGTCGGAACGGGTTGAGGCTTCGCTCTAAATGTCACCCGAACGGGGGACTTGCGGTTCCCCCTTTTTGTGGTTCAGTGCGTACTACGCGCCTACCCCGTTCGAGGGGTCCCCGGGAATCCTGGAAGAGGGTTTTTGCGCGCGAGGGGAGCGGCAGCGGGGGAACCACGAGTTCCCCCGTCCCCGTTAAGGTGGCGCTCGATGAGCGAGAGCTGGCGCGTGCCGCTTCCGAGCGCCGTGCAGGAGCCCTTCGAGGTCTTCGTCAACGGCGTCCCCCAGCGGCGAGGCCCCGAGTACGAGCTCCGCGGACGCGAGCTGGTCTTCTCGAAGCCGCTCGCGCAGGAAGGACGTCTGGGGCCCCTGCGCTGGTTCTCCATCTTCCTCGGCATCGCCGGCACCTACCGGAAGAACGACAGCGTCGACGTCGTCTACGAGGTGGGCGGCCGTCGCGTCGTCGCGTCGGCCCTCCCGATCATCCCTCCGTCCTAGCCGGCCGGCTAGGACGGAACTCGAGGAGAAACGGCCTGAGCGGGTGAGCTAGCGGGGGCGCACGTCTCGCAGAGCTCGATGCCGCGGAAACGCGCGAGGAGCTTGTAGGCCTCACAGCCCACACAGAAGCCGGTCGTGGCGGAGAAAAGCGCGAGCGCGGCGACGAGGAGCCCAAGAGCCCATCCGAGCGCCGGAAGGCCGACGGCGTGTGCCAGCGAGGCGGACCCGAGCACGACGGCGCCGATCGTGTTCGCGAATCTCGGCGGGCGCGCGTCCTCGATCGGCCCTTCGCCGAAGCGTGGCTGGAGCACCTCGAAGTAAACGACGCAGGGCACGCACCAGCGGCGTCCGAGGGTGACGCCGATCGCAAGCTGGGCGGCGAGGATCGCGAGCAGCGGCCACCAGCCGGTCAGGAAGGCGGTCAGCGCGAGTGCGCCGATGACGGCCTGGGTGAAACGGGGCGCGCGGGCGTCCACGACCGTGGTGTCCCGGTATGGGTCGACAGTTCGCTGCTTCACTTTCTGAAGCTTAGTGGCTGTTGGGCTCGTGGGGCAGCACGAGCTCGAAGCGGGCCCCGTGCGGCTCCGCCTGCTCGTAGAGCAGGTCGCCACCGTGGGCCTGGGCGAACGATTTGGCGATCGCCAGGCCGAGCCCGGCGCCCTCCACGCGCTCCCGCCTGGACGAGCCGCTGCGGGTGAACCGCTCGAAGAGCTGTGGCACGAACTCGGGCGGGACGCCCCGGCCGTGGTCGGAAACACTGAGCCGGAAGTGGCGGTCCCGCTGCTCGGCAGCGATCTCGATGGGAGCGGCGCCGTAGCGAGCGGCGTTGACGATCAGGTTGGAGACGATGCGGTCGAAGGCGTTGGGATCGACAACCGCTTCGAGATCGTCCGCCACCGACATGCTCACGGTGGCCCCGAACTCCTCGGGGACGAGCTGGAGCAGGTCCTCGATCCGCGTGCGCACGTTCAACGCCTGCGGCTCGATCCGGATCCCGTTCGCTTCGAGGCGGGAGAGGTCGAGCAGCTGCTCGACGAGCTGGCGCATGCGGCTCGTCTGCTCGAAGAGCGTTCGGCGAAGCTCCAGCACCTGGTCGTCGCCGAGCTGCTGGCCTCGCAAATGGAGGGTGGAGGCGATGCCGTGGATCACCGCGGCCGGCGTGCGCAGCTCGTGCGAGGCGAGCGCGATGAAGTTGGTCTTCAGCTGGTCGGCTTCTTCGAGCGCTCTCCGTTCGGCGACCACCGTCGTCTTGCGCTGATAAGCCAGGAGCGAGAACCCGCCCAGGGAGCGGAGGAGCTCGAACTCCTCCTGGGCGAAGAACGGCGCCAGCGGCCCCGTCCAGACGACGACCGAGCCCTGGCTGAGCTCGACCCGCTCGGGCGCGCCGCTCGTGGCCACCGCGGACGGCTCGATCCCGTGCGCGCCCACCACCCGGCCCCGTTCGTCGACGAGCGCGATCGCGTCGGCGCCGACCATGTTGCCCATCAGCGGCAGGACGATGCGCGTGACGTCCTCCGGTGTCGGCGCCATGAGCAGCTCGTCGACGGAGCGGCGGAGCAGGTCCTCCTCCGGCTCGCGCCAGACCTTGCGCAGGCCCTTGGGCGGGGCGAATCCGAAGAAGAAGAGGAACATGCTGGCGAGCGTGAGGGCTCCCTGCACCACCTGGAACTCCGGCGAAGGATTGGACGAGCCGACTCCGGCAAGGATCAGGACGACGCTGAGCGTGATCGCGCCGTAAGCCAGTAGCCGCATGCGGTGGCGGACCACGCTCGGCTGCCCCTGACCAGAGCGCCAGAGCCTGACCGCGACGAAGAGCGACAGGACAGTCCACTGGACCAGCAGGGCTCCGACGAACACGTTGAACGCCACCGAGCGCGCCTCGCCCTGGTCCGGGATGTCCGGGAGGAGCAGCGCCCAGACGATCAGCCCGAGCGTCGCAGCTGCCGCCGAGACCTCCACCCAGCGGGCCGGGCGCGCGAACGAGGCGGCGAAGCGGTAGAGGAAGTAGGGGAAGAGCACGATGAGTGCGACGACCACCTTCGTGAACCAGACCCTCTGTTGGTCGACGGCGTCGAGTATCGGCCCTGTCAGGGCGACGAGCGCCAGCAAACCGAAGGTGGCGAAGGCCCAGAAGGACGCCGCTCCGCGGCGCAAACGCCACGTTCGCAAGCAGACGACGGCCAGGACGCCGAAGGCGACGATGTTGACGTACTGGAGCGCGTCTGCCAGGGCCTGCATGACGTCAGCGCTCGGCGCAGCTCTGGGCAGAAGCTCGCCGCACACTCGAAATGTAGCGGCGGTTTGCAAATCGGCACTTGGCGGCAGGCCGCATCGCTATGCTCAGAACAGGCTTTGCAGCGGTTCGAGGACCTCAACTCCGGGTTCGTTCAGGAGCTCTTCGCGCAGTACCTCGCCTCCCCCGAGGCGGTCGATCCTGCCTGGCGGGCCCTGTTCGAGCAGGCGCCGGAGGAGCTCGCCGACTCGAGCGCGCTCGTCCAGCGCGTCCGCGAGCTCTACCCGGCGGCCGGAGACGGGAACGGGGCCGCGCCCGCCTCACGATCCGGCGCCGAGACGCCGCCGTTGCTCCTCGGAGCGGTGGCGGCTGCGATGGCGCTCGTCAAGGCGCACCGGATGCACGGCCACCTGGCGGCGAGGCTCGACCCGCTCGGAAGTGAGCCCGTGGGCGATCCAGCCCTCGAGCCGGAGCGGCTCGAGCCCCGGCTGACCGAGGAGTTGATGCGCCAGATTCCGGCGCGCGTCCTGCGCGTGCACGTGCCCGGCGAGACGCTCGCGGACGCCCTCCCTCACCTGCGCCAGACCTACTGCGGGACGATGGCATACGAGATCGAGCACATCTCGAACCACGAGGAGCGCGTGTGGCTGCGGACCGCGATCGAGTCCGGCCGCTACCGCAGGGCGCTCTCCGCCGACGAGAAGCGCGCTCTTCTGCGTCGCCTGGCGGAGGTCGAAGGGATGGAGCGCTACCTGCGCCGGGCCTTCCTGGGGCAGAAGCAGTTCTCCATCGAGGGGCTCGACGTCATGGTCCCGATGCTCGACCAGGCGATCGAGCTCGCCGCTTCCGACGGCGCCCGCGAGGTCGTGATCGGCATGGCGCACCGCGGGCGGCTGAACGTGCTCGCGCACGTCGTCGGCCGGCCCTATGACGTCATCCTGCGCGAGTTCGAGGGCGAGCGGGTGCTGGAGGCCGTCGGCGCGGACCCCGAAGGAGGCTCCGGCGACGTCAAGTACCACCTCGGTGCGCTCGGCGTCCGCAAGACGGAGAGCGGGGACGTTCGCGTGACGCTAGCGTCCAACCCGAGCCACCTCGAGTACGTCGATCCGGTCGTCGAAGGCGAGACGCGCGCTTGCCAGACCAACCACGAGACCCGCGAGCGGACTCACGACCCGCGCTCCGCGCTCGCGGCCCTCATCCACGGCGATGCCGCCTTCCCCGGGCAGGGAGTCGTCGCGGAGACGCTCAACCTCCAGTCGCTTCGCGGCTATGCGACCGGCGGCACGTTCCACGTGATCGCGAACAACCAGATCGGCTTCACGACCGATCCGGACGAGGGTCGCTCGACGCGCTACTCGAGCGACCTCGCCAAGGGCTTCGACAACCCGATCATCCACGTGAACGCAGACGACGCGGAAGCCGCGATTGCCGCGGTTCGGCTCGCGATGGCTTTCCGCGAGCGCTTTCGCAAGGACGTCGTCGTCGATCTCGTCGGCTATCGCCGCTTCGGCCACAACGAGGGTGATGAGCCCGCCTACACGCAGCCGCTGATGTACAAGAAGATCGAGAACCACCCCACCGTCCGCGAGCAGTACGCCGCGGCGCTCGTTGCAGAGGGGGTGCTCTCCCAGGCCGAGTTGGACGAACTCGTCGAGAGCGTCCACACCGCGATCAAGGAGGCGCACGAGAGGCTGAAGGAGGCCATCGCTGCGGGCACCGCGCCGCCCGAGGAGGAGAAGCGCCCCGGCCGGGGGAGCGACGCTCCGATCGACACCTCCGTGCCGGCCGAGCATCTGATCGAGCTGAACGAGCAGCTGCTCGAGGTTCCGCAGGGCTTCACGATCCATCCGAAGCTGGCGACGCAGCTCGAGCGGCACCGCGACACGCTCGGAGAGGCCGGAGGAATCGACTGGGCTCAGGCCGAGGAGCTCGCCTTCGGAAGCCTGCTCGTCGGCGGCGTCCCCGTCCGGTTGACCGGCCAGGACACGGAGCGCGGCACCTTCTCGCACCGCCACATGGTCCTCCACGATTTCGAGACGGGCGACACGTACACGCCGATAGAGCACCTGCCGAACGCCAGCGCCCCCTTCCAGGTCTACAACTCGCCGCTCTCCGAGATGGCGGCACTCGGGTTCGAGTACGGCTACTCCGTCGCCTGCCCGCGCGCCCTCGTCCTCTGGGAAGCGCAGTTCGGAGACTTCATCAACTCGGCCCAGGTGATCGTCGACCAGTTCATCGTCTCCGGCCTCTCGAAGTGGCAGCAGAGCTCACGGCTCGTGCTCTTGCTCCCGCACGGTTACGAAGGCAACGGGCCCGAGCATTCGAGCGCGCGGCTCGAGCGGTTCATGCAGCTCGCCGCCCAGGAGAACATCCGCATCGTCAACTGCTCGACAGCCGGGCAGTACTTCCACGTCATTCGTCGGCAGGCCATCCACCCGAAGGCCAGGCCGCTCGTCCTGCTGACGCCCAAGGGCCTCCTACGTCTGAAGGAGTCGACCTCGCAGCTGAACGAGCTCGCGAAGGGCTCGTTCCGGGCGCTGCTCGACGACCCCACGCTCGACGAGGAGGGACGCCGCCGCGCCGGCCGTCTCATCCTCTGCTCGGGCAAGGTCTACTACGACATCGCCGGCCACGAGGCGCGCAACGAGGCAGAGGGCGTCGCCATCGCTCGGCTCGAGCAGCTCTACCCGTTCCCGGTTGCAGCGTACGACGAGCTTCTCTCGCGCTACCCGAACATCACGGAGCTCGTGTGGGCACAGGAGGAGCCCCAGAACATGGGCGCCTGGAGGGCAATTCGCCACCGTCTGGAGGAGGGCCTACCCGGGGACGTGGAGCTCCGCTATGTCGGGCGGCCGTGGCGGGCGAGTCCGAGCGAGGGCTACCCGACCGCCCACCTGCTCGAGCAGGACCGGATCGTCCGCGAGGCGCTCGGCGGGTATTAGGAGCTACTGAACGGAGCCGGGCGAGGGCTCTGTCACACGCGCGGCCGGGCGGAGGAAGCCCTGCAGCGGGCTCCAGGCGGTTGTCGCGCCGATGCTTTCCCGCCGAGGGTCGAGTGCGTCCTGCAGCCCGTCGGCGACGAAGTTGACGGCGATTGCGAAGAGGGCGATCGCCACGCTCGGCAGGACGAGGAAGTACGCGTTCGAGAGGCCGAGGGCGTCGTGCGCGATGTTCCCCCAGGTCGCGGTGGGCGGATTGATCCCGAGGCCGAGCACGGAGATGAAGGCCTCGTTCAGGATCACGCCGGGAAGCTCGAGCACGACCGCGACGAGCAGGATCCCGAACATGTTGCGGACGATGTGGCGAACGACGACCTGGTGTCTGCGCGCCCCGAGCGCCCGTGCGGCTCGCACGTAGTCGTTCTGCTTCAACGAGACGATCTGGCCGCGGACGAGGCGTGCCGTCGTCATCCAGCTGAAGAGGGAGAGCGCAAGGATGACCGTGAAGACATTCCCGTTCTCTCCGATCAGGACGAGGATGATGAGGATGCCGGGCAGGCGCGGGATCGCGAAGAGGGCGTCCAGCCCCCGCATCATCAGCTCGTCGAGCTTTCCCCCGACGGCTCCCGCGATCGTCCCGTAGACGAGGCCGAGCACGAGAATGATCACGATGGCGACGAGAGCGATGAACATCGACAGCCGCCCGCCGAGCGCCATTCGCTCCAGCAGGTCGCGGCCGAAGAAGTCGGTGCCCATCCAATGCTGGAGACTCGGGAGCTCGAGCTTCTGGCTGAAGTCGACCTTGTAGGGGTCGTAGGGGGAGATGGGCGGGGCGACGAGGCAGAAGAGCACGAGCGCGCCGAGGCCGATCGTCGCGGGGACGGCGGCCTCGTTGCGGCGAAAGCGGCGCCAGCCTCTCCTCACGGCTGCCGCTCCAGTAGCCGCCGGTCGAGCGTGGCTGCGGTCACGTCTGCAGCGAGATTGGCGAAGATGACGATGACCGCGAGCGCGACGGTCAAACCCATGACCATCGGGTAGTCGCGGTCCTTGGCGGCCGAGACGTAGTACTCCGCGGCGCCCGGGATCGAGAACGCGGATTCGACGAAGAACGCGCCCGTGACGAGGAGGGCGAGCATCGGCACGGCGGCGCTGAGCGCGGGCACGAGCGAGTTGGGAACGACGTGTCGCCACACGATTCGGTCCTGGTAGAGGCCCTTGGCTCGTGCGGTGCGCACGTAGTCCTGCTCGAGCGTCTCGACGACCGCCGCCCGAATGAGCCGAGCGATGTAACCGGCGGGTGCGAGGCCCAGTACGATCGCCGGCACGATCTTGGCCTGCCAGCTGTCCCAGCCGGCCGGCACGACGTGCCACTTGTGGACGAGGTTCGTGGCCGCGAGATCGGCGAAGAGGAAGACGGGCACGACCAGGATCACCGTCGCGAAGATGGTGGTGATGCGGTCGATGCGCGTGTTGCGCTCGAGCCCGGCCACGACGCCCATTCCGACGCCGACCGGGATCGCCCAGGCCGCGGCGAGAGCGGCGAGCTCGAGCGAGACCGGGAAGCGCTCCCGGATCACCTCGTCGACGGTCGTGTAGCGGTCGACGAGCGAGGGCCCGAAATCGAATCTGAAGACGTGCTGGACGTAGTGCCAGAACTGCACGAGGAAGGGATCGTCGAGCCCGTAGTAGCGCTCGAAGCGGAGCTGCAGCGCGAACGGAACGCCTCCGCTCTCGAGCTTGAAGGGGCTGCCTCCGATTCCGTGCATGAGCGCGAAGGTGACGAGCATCACGACGAGGATGAGAGGGACGGTCCAGAGGAGCCTCCGGACCACGAAGGCGGTCACGTTCGCTTAGACAACGGGTCGTGCGAAGAGTTAGCCGCCACGGTTCTCGGGAGCTCTGACGCGACTGACGATGGTCGGGTCGATCACGCACTCACCTTCGGCGATGCGCCAGATGGCGTCGCGGAGAACGGCGACGTCGGCGACCCTGTCCTTGAGCAGGTACCCGAATCTCCAATACCGCTCGAGCAGTCCGGCCGCGAACGTCGGGTCCAGATACTGCGAGAGGACGAGAAGCCCCACCTCCGGCTGTTCGCGGCGGATCTGCTCGGCAGCGGCAAGCTCCTCGTCCGTGTGCGTAGGAGGCATGCGGATGTCGGTGATGGCGACCGCCGGGCTGGTGCCGCGCACCGCCGAGATGAGCTCATCGCCGGTAGCCGCCCGGCCCACGACGCGGAACGGCCGGAAGCGCTTGTGAACGCCTCCCGCAGGAGCCGCTGGTGATCCGCGAGCACTGTGCCGTAGCTTTCGCCGAGCGCCTTGAGCAGGCGAGTCGACCCTTCGATGTCCGTGAAGAGGAAGGTGACTGTGCCTGCAGGGAGGTCGGCCATGCGCTTCTGCCCGCTGAACCTACGCCTCAGCGCCAGACCGTTTCAAGCCCGGACGCGGCGCGGCGGAGGGGTCGGTTACCCCTCTCGGTGCTTTAGCCGTCCGCGCCGGCGCCGATCCTGCAGGTGTGGCCGTTCGCGCGCCTGCTCAGCCCGATCCCCGAATCCGTGAGATCGACGATCTCTGGATCCCGCTTTCGGACGGGGCGCGGCTGTCCGCCCACCTCTGGCTTCCTCCGCAGGCCGAGCTGACGCCCGTCCCGGCGATCGTCGAGGTCTCGCCCTACAGGCACGAGGACAACACCCGCCGGCGCGACGCAGTCCGCCACCCGTACTTCGCCGAGCACGGGTACGCCTCGCTTCGCATCGACATCCGAGGCAGCGGCTCCTCTGACGGAGTCCTGTTCGACGAGTACTCCGAGCGGGAGCAGAGCGACGTCAGCGAGGCGCTTGCCTGGGTGGCGGCTCAGCCGTGGAGCACAGGGTCGGTGGGGATGATCGGGATTTCCTGGGGCGGGTTTGCCGCGCTGCAGGCGGCTGCCCGGCGTTCTCCCGTCCTGAAGGCCGTGGTGGCCGTCTGTGCCAGCGCGGACCGCTACGGCGCGGACGTCAAATACCGGGGCGGCGCGGTGCTCGGCTGCGAGCTCCTGCCCTGGTCTTCGACGATGCTGGCCATGAGCGTCCGCCCTCCGGACCCGACGCTCCTCGGCGACGGTTGGCGCGACCTCTGGCTCGAGCGGTTGGAGGCCGCCGCACCCTTCGCAGAGACGTGGCTCTCGCACCAGCGCCGTGACGACTACTGGCGCTCCGGCTCGCCGTGCGAGGACTACGGCTCGATCACCTGTCCGGTCTATGTGGTCGGCGGCTGGGCGGATCCCTACCGGCAGGCCGTCCTCGACCTTCTGGAGCGGCTCGAGTGCCCTCGCAAGGGTCTGATCGGGCCCTGGTCGCACCAGTATCCCGAGGAAGGGACGCCCGGGCCCGCGATCGACTTCAGAAGCGAATGCGTGCGCTGGTGGAACCAGTGGCTCAAGGGAGAAGAGACCGGGATCATGGACGAGCCGCAACTACGGGTCTGGATGCAGGAGGGCATCCCGCGTGAGAAGGCGCAGCGCACGCGCCGCGGCCGCTGGGTCGAGGAGCGCTCCTGGCCGAGCCGGCGGGTCTCGCCGCTCCGATATTCGCTGGGGAACGGCACGCTCGTGCGGCGGAGGACGGCGAAAGGCGCGCTGGAGATCGCCTCGGACGTGGCGGTTGGAGCCGCTGCCGGCAGCTGGTGCCCCTGGGGAGTGGACGAGCTTCCGGAGGATCAGCGCGGCGAAGACGAGCTTTCCCTCTCTTTCACGTCGGAGCGGCTCGTGGAGCGATTGGAGATCCTCGGCTCTCCGGAGGTCACGCTGGAGCTCAGCTCCGATCGCCCGCTCGCGACCGTGGCTGTACGTCTTTGCGATGTGTCGCCGACCGGCTCCTCGACGCTTGTCGCGCGTGGCCTACTGAACCTCGCCCATCGCGTGGGGAGCGAAGATCCGCTCGCGCTCGAGCCGGGTCGGCGCGAGATCGTCCACGTGCCGCTCGATGCGGCGGCCTACGCGTTTCGCCCCGGGCATCGGATCCGGCTCGCGGTCAGCCCCACGTACTGGCCGTGGGCCTGGCCCTCGCCCGAGCCGGTCACGCTCACGATCCACACGGGCGGCGAGAGTCGGTTGCAGCTGCCTGGGAGGCCGCCAAGGGAAGGAGACAGCGCGGGCATCGCATTCGCCAAGCCTCCGGCGGCGAACGGCTCGAACGGAGCGTCGAGCGGCACCGTCACGCGCGACGAGCGCACCGGTCGGCGCACGATTGCGCTCGAGCGCAGCCGCGGCCGCAGGCGCGCGCGTGAGGACGGCCTCGAGGTGGAGGGCACCCAGCAGGACACCTTCTCCATCGTGGACGGCGATCCCCTCTCCGCGACGGTTGAATGCCGGCGGCGAATGGAGATGCACCGAGAGGGCTGGTCGGCGCGAGTGGAGACGCACAGCTCGATGAGCGCGGACGCGGAGTTCTTTCGGCTCGTCAACCTCATTGAAGCGTTCGAGAACGACGAGCGCATCTACGCGCGCGAACGTTCTTTCAAAGTGCCCCGCGACCTGACCTAGGCGCGCGCGCTTGGCTCTGGACCGCCGAGCGCCACGGCGACGAGCTCGTTCCGTCCCGCTTCAGCGAGCAGGCAATCGGCCACGCCCGCAGCCACCGCATACGCAACCTCCTCGATGGCGACCCGCTCCTCGGGGGCGACCGCGGTCAGGAGCCCGCGCCTCTTGCGCAGGCGGCCGGCCGCCACGAGGCGGGCCTGCTCCCGGAAGGTGTCACCCTCGGTCATCCCGGCTGAATTCCCTCCCTCAGCGGCTGCCGTGGAGCCGTGGGCTCGCGCGCCCGGCGCGGTGCTCCCGTGAGCTTGAAGCCCGCGAACATGATCGCCACTCCGACAAGCTGCCCTGCGTAGACGAACGAGTAGTCGCCGGCCCGCGACAGCCCGGTCGCGAGGGCGACGACCATGGCGCCGGTCGCGATCCAGACGTTGGCGCGCACGCGCTGGCGGCGAAGGATCGAGTAGAGCGAGCCTCCGAGCAGGAAGACGGTGCCGATCGCGTTCAGGGCGATCGCCCAGAGCGCGGCATGCCCTCCGAGGGCGCCGTTTCCAGGCGGGCGGCCGCTTGGCGTCGAGGCGAGCATCTGGGCGTCCACCGGAGCGAGAGCCACGGTCACGACGGCCGCGAGGGTCGCGACGAGGAGTGCTCCCACGAGCGCGTCCCGCGCTCGCGGGCGGAGGAGGAGCCAGGCCGACCCGGCGCCGAGGTACGCCACCGTGAGGACTCCCCCCGCCGCGTAGTAGGTGCGGAAAAGGCCCGGTGTCCAGCCGGTCCGTTGCGAGACACCCTCGGCCAGGGCCGCCGTGGCGAAGAGGGCGAAGCCCGCCGCCCAGAGCGCTTTCTGGCCCGCGGGGCGGCGTGTGAAGCTCGCCGCCAGAAGGGCGCTGAAGGTCAGCGCGACGAGAGCGGCCGCAAGCGGGAGGAGCGAGTCCGCCACGGCCGGGACACTCGTGGATCCCCCCGCGCCGATGGGCGTCGTCGCCTCCCCCGGGGCCACGATTGAGAGGTAGGCGTAGTCCCGCCCGCCGAACATTCCTTCGTGTGAGCCGACAAAGACGTAACGGCCGTTCTCGAGGGCACGGGCAGGAGCGAGCTGGAGGGAGGTCGGCGAGTAGCGGGTGACGTGCAGCGGGATCCGCCCGCCGCGATCGAGATCGAAGAGCTGGTAGGCGGCCGGATCGTCAACGGCCGCGGCGCGCGCGACGAGCGCGGAGAAGTCGTCCGCATGGAGGCGAAGAGCGTCGGGCGGAAAAGCCTGCTGGGGATCCTGCCACGAGAAGAGCTTGACGATCCCGTTCGGCGTGGCGAGGAACTGGCCTGTGACCTCGGGCGTGAGGCGTGGCTGGTAGCTGTAATGAACCGTGCTCGAGCCGATGCCGGCGAGCGCCGGAACGAACGGCAGGCAGACGAGGACCAGCGCGATCGAGCCGATGGCGACGCTCACGCGGGTTCGGTATCGGCCTGGCCTGCCGTTCATCCGGCTCTTGGGAGGGTCGCCGAAGATGCGCCGGCGACGCCGCGCGTGTGCGCGGAACAGGAGAGCGGCCGAGAGCACGGCGCTCAAGGGGAGATAGAAGAGCTCGACCTTCCAGCCGAGGCCACGGAGGGGGCCGTCCGCGTAGGGGCTGAACGCGATGGGAATGACGGCCCATGCGAGGGCCGGCCCCGCTAGGAGGAGGATCGAGGCGGTGAACGGGAAGCCGGCGAAGAGCCAGCCGACGCCCGGGAAGCCGAGAACGGCGAGGGGAAGCTCGTAGCCCGCGAGCGCCGCGGGACGGCGCGCACGGACGCGGCGGGGCACCCTGCCCGTGTAGCGGCGCGGAACGGCGGCGAGCGCCCGACGGCCGAGCTCCCACTGCCTCTCGGTCATCCGCCACGCCGAGATCCAGTAGGCGACGAAGCCCGCGAAGACCACCGTCGCCGCGGGAACAAGGATCAGTCCGCTCCAGGGCTCGAGTGAGGAGACCGCGTCCTCGAACGTCGCCCCGGCCATCACCTTGTGAGCCTCGAGGGCGGCGAACGCGACCCCGAACGCGTAGTAGCACGCCATCCCGAGTGAGATGCCCACCAGCGCCACCCGCGCATTTCTCGACGGCCAGGCGGCTCCGAGGCGGACGAGCACGGCCAACCCGAGTCCCACGAGGATGACCATGAGACCCCCGAGCATGTTCAGCTGTGAGTGCAGGTTGACGATCACGTCGCCGGCATCGGCGCCTTCGTCGAGGAGCTCAGTGACCGCCGGGAACGCCTGGACCGGGCCCTGCAGCGTGCCGAGCGCGAGCGCTGCACAGGCGGCGAGGACGAAGAGACGAAGCGGGCCCCGGATCGGCAGAGAGGTGCGCACGAGCACGGCGAGGAGGAGCCAGAACGCGGCGAACATGGCGATGCCGGAGCCCATGATCAGGAAGGGGTGCAGCGCCGTCGCCTTCTCGGCCTGCTCAGGAGTCAGAAGCCGGTTGACGACCAGCCGTCCTTCGTGCAAGCCGAGGAAGAGGGCGGAGAAATAGAAGGCGAGCGAGCCGGCGAGCAGCGACCAGAAGCACCCGTCGGCGAGGCGCCGCGAAGGGCGAGCGCCTCCCAGGGTCGGAAGGAGGTAGAAGCAGATGCCGGCCACGAGCATGGTCAGCCCGGTGACCAGGTTGATGTGCGCGTGGCTGATCGGGTCGATCCACTCGCCGGCGTGGCCCGCGTTGTAGAGCCAATCCGCGTTCGCCGGCTGCACCTGGATGACGCCCTGCACGGTCCCGACCGTGAGAGCCGCGGTCCCGGTGACGAAGAACTTCCAGAGGTGGCCGTCCGGCTTGGGGATGCGAACGAGGCGCGCCTGGAACACCGTCAAGAAGACGTTGGCCGCGAAGCACCAGTAGCCGAGGCCCATGATCCCGGCCCCCATCCCGACCGGCATCTTGTACCAGTTCCCCATGTGCGCCTTGGCCGCCTCGTAGTTGGAGCCGTGCGCGATCAGGTTGCTCATGACGATGCCGTTCTCGACGAGCGCGAGGTAGAAGATCGCGAGCCCGACCGCTGTGAACCAGAAGGAGGCCTGTGCGAGCCCGGGGCTCGCGAGCGGCCGCCCGACGATGCGGGGGAGCACGTACCAGGTGAGCCCGGTGGCGGCGAGAGTGCCGCCCCCGACGATCATCAGGTGGGTGTTGGAAAGATCACGGACGAGGTGTCCGGCGTAGCCGCCTCTCGCCAGCCAGTCGGCGACCCAAGGCAGGTTCTTGGCGGCCATGTGCAGGCCGCCGACGACGAGAAAGGCGCCGCTCGCGACGAAATACTTGGCGAGCCGCTGATCCTCAGCCCCGAGCTCCTCCGGCCGATAAGGCTCCCTGCGCAGCGTCGGCGCTTTCCCCGGGAGGAAGCGCATGATCGCCGCGATGACGACTGCGAAAAAGGCGACGTAGGTGAGGAACTGCAGCGAGGAGAGATGCTTGACGTACATGCCGGGCTCCGCTTAGCGGAGGCCGGGCTCGAGGAAATAGACGACGAGCGTCCAGGCGAGGTAGCAGACGACGAGGACCGCGAGGATGATCCAGGCGCGAGTCTCCGCACCCCGAGAGTGGCGGACGTCAGGCCCCACGTCTCGGTAGCCGAAGAGCGGCCTCGCCGGCCGCGGGCGCCTGGCCATCAGAACACCTTCTCCATGAGAATCGTCTCCTCCGCTTCGAGGTCAGCGACGTCGCCGAGCATGCGCCGAAGTGTGTAGCCGCGCTCGAGATAGGCCTCGAGCTGCTCGATGGTGTCCCACGTCGTGTAGCAATGGACGAGCATGCCGTCCGGCTCGGCACGCACGAAGACGTCGAAGCTCTGGCAGCCCGGATATTCCTGGACATGCGCCTTGAGCGACTGGAGCGAGGCGTAGACGAGCTGCCATTCGCCGGGCGGGACGAGCCCGTGCGTAAAGCTCGAGTACGTCACGTATGGAGGCGCCGCCATCGCCATCAGAACTTCTGCCCCCAGACCAGGTGGCCGATGATGAGCGCGGTCGCGAAGCAGGTCAAGATCACCGTCAAGACGAGGAAGAAGAGCGTCGCCGGGCCGGCCAGCTCGGTCGTGTAGCCGCCGAAGCTGTCCACCGGGTAGATGCCGGTGCGCTGGCGAGTCGTCCTGTACTGCCAGACCCACAAAAGGATTCCCACCGAGAGCACGATGACGAAGCCCCAAAGCCACGCGAGGGAAAGCCAGTCGACTTGCCACGTCGCCACGGTGTGATCGGTCTGGTGGTGCGCCTGGAGATACTTGTAGTACTGCTCCACGGTCTCGGGGTCGTCCCCGGTCGGCATTGCCATCAGTCCCACTCCTCGTCATCGAGCGCCCAGTCGGGCGTGTAGTAGTCCTCCTCGTCCACGAGCAGCGGGATGGCCGCCGCCTTGTCGAGCTCCTGGAAGTGCCCAAGCTTCCACGCTACGAGGAAGGCGACGAGCGCGAACCCGGAGAAGACGAAGAAGGTGTCAAGCATCCAGTCGGCCATGATCCACCGAGACTGGTCGGTCTCGGGTTGATCGTGTGCGAGAGCCGCTGCCGGAGTCGCGAGGGCGGCGAGCGCGATGAGGACGAAGACCGGTAGCCGTCTCACTGCTGCCCGGGCACGGTCGGCGGAATGTCCTTCTGCGAGATGTCGGGAAGCTTCTCTCCGCGGGCGCGGGCCTCGTCCCACGCTTGGTCGAGCAGCCGTTGGTAGATGGTGCGGATGCCGTCCGCTGCGTCCTGCAAGGAGAGCCGCGTCTTGCCGTCGTTGACGAGGAACGAGTCCGCCGGGGCGAGTCCAGGGAACACCCGCATGGCTTCTTGCATGTAGGGATCGGTCACCGCCGACTTGTCGAAGGACGCGTTGCCCTCGAGCTTCTGCTGGCTGGCAAGCCACGCGAGCAGCTCGTCGGAGGGCTGCCAGACTATGTAGTCCTCGGGCTCGGGAACGCGATTCGGTGCGAGCGTCCCGTTCGGAATCGTCTTGACGAAGAGAACGACGCGCCAGATGTCGTCAACCGAAAGACGGTCGCCGAAGTTCTCCATCGCCGTGCCGGGCCACCCGCGGAGAATGCGGTAGTAGAAGTCGCCGGGCCCGGTGTCACCGCCGCAGCAGGCGTCGTCCTTGTCCGTGAAGTCCGCCGGTATCGGCGAGAGGAAGCTCGCGCCCGGGCCTTTTCCGTCGCCTTTCTCACCATGGCAGCCGACGCAGCGATCGAGGAAGACCTCCTTGCCACGGTTGAGGTTCTGCTCCGTTACGGGCAAGGGGTTGCCCGACAGCCAGTAGCTGCGGTCGATCTGGGACAGGTTCGGCGCCTCCTCGAGCTGGCCCTCCGGCGGCTTCAGCCCGTCCTCGTTCGGCTCGAAGCGCGGCTTGTTCGCCCCCTGGAAACCCGTGTAGGGCTCCGGGAAGCCCTGGTTCACGAGCACGATGTGCTTCGCGTACAGCTGCCCCGCGTAGCGGAGCAGACCCGACTTCCCGCTCCGCGTTTCCACGAAGGTGACGAGCTCTTCCACCTGCTTGTCGGAGAACAGCGACTTCATCGTCGGCATGAGCGACAGCGGGTCCATGAAGCGCGGGTCGTAGAAGTGAGCCCGCTGCCAGTCGTCGGGATGCCAGCCCGATTCCTGCGAGAGATCCGGACCGGTTCGCTCCGTTCCGAGGAGGTTCGGGGACTGGTCGCTGCCCCAGAAGTCGCCCGGCTGGGAGACCTTCGGATAGAGGAAGTAGTTCGCGTACCGGACGTCCTGCGGACGTGAGTAGCCGGAGTGGCAGACGTAGCAGCCGTTCTGGGCGAACAGGTTTCGTCCCTTGACCGCCGTGCTCGATAGCGGCGCCCAGTCGCCGGACGGCGGCGGGTCGAACGTGTGGATCGGCAGCCAGACCACGATGGCCACGACCGTGAGGAAGGCGATCAGCCCTCCGATGCCCGCCACGAACGGCGTGATGAGCATCCGTTCGGGCGGGTGTCGCACCCAGCCGCGTGGGACGCGCGGGCGGCCGTCGGTCTCGTCTCGCTCGAAGTCGTCGGCCATCCCTATGCTCCGGTCAAAGGCGGCGCGACCGCATCGGCAACCGTCAAGGTCTCACGGCGCCGGCGCTCATGAGTGTTCGTGAAGATCGTCGCCCCGATGTTGATCATCTGGACGATTCCGGAGACGACGATCATGGCTCCGAAGATCCCTCTGGCGATGTAGTAGGCGTGGAGCTGCGGCAGGACGTTGACCTCGGGGATCCCCTGCTCCCAGCTGAAGCCCTGCTGGAAGCCGGCAAGCGTGAGCACGCTGAAGAAGCCCGTGAAGCCGACGGTGACCAGCCAGTACTGCCACTCGGTCAGGCTTCGGCTGAAGAGCGGACGCGCGTAGACCTGGGCGACGATGTAGTCGATCACCCCCATGCCGAGGATCGTGAAAGCGCCGAGAAGCGCCAGGTGGGCATGGGCGACGACGAAATTCGTGAAGTGGGTCAGCTTGTTGAACGGCTGTATCGCCTCGAACGCCCCCTGGATGTTGACCAGGAAGTAGAAGAAGAAGGCGGTCATGGTGAAGCGCAGGGGTAAGTTCGTGAAGAACTTCTCCCAGTTGCCCTTCATCGTCCCGAGGATGTTGATCGTGAACGCGAAGACCGGGACGAGCAGCATCCAGGACGAGACCTCGGCGATCGTCTTCAGCCAAGCAGGTGTCGGGGACTGGAGGATGTGGTGGTCGCCGACACCCGTGTAGAAGAACGCCATCCCCCAGAACGACACGAGCGAGAGCGTGTAGCTGTAAAGGGGCGTGTTGGTGACTCGGGGGACCATGTAGTAGGTGAGCGCGAGGAGCATGGGCGTCAGCCACAGCCCGAAGAGGTTGTGCGCGTACCACCAGTTGAGGATCGCGTCCGAGAGGCTTCCCGACAGGGCGCCCGAAGGAGCGCCCCAGACGTTGCCCGGCTTCCAGATGACGTTGCCGATCGCGTAGTCGACGGCCAGCCAGATCGGGCTCGCGATGAAGAACCAGACCGAGACGTAGATTGGACGGATCGTCCGCATCGAGATCGTCGCGAGGACGTTGAAAATGTTTGCGCCCCAGATGACGATCAGCGCGATGTCGATCGGCCAGATGAACTCGCTGTACTCGCGGCCCTGGCTGTGGCCGGTGAGGAGGCCGACGACCCCCAGGAAGTACATGACGTTCCAGGCCCAGGCGCAGACGATCCCGAGCCGCTCGCTCCACATCCCGCGCGTGCCGACGAGCCGCGGGAGCATGTAGAAGAGCGCGCCCCAGTACATCATCGTCAGCCAGGCGAGGATCACGCCGTTCACGTGTGAGGGACGCACGCGGCTGAAGGAGAGCCACGAGATTCCGCCGAAGGCCTCG
>Ga0307277_10000080_pt1 | contig 28830 bp, 32 predicted proteins | sample ER_DNA_116_FD_194473 | JGI IMG/M metagenome (GOLD analysis project Ga0307277, IMG submission 194473) | Bulk soil microbial communities from the East River watershed near Crested Butte, Colorado, United States - ER_DNA_116 | ecosystem: Environmental > Terrestrial > Soil > Floodplain | place...
GCGCTGAGCCAGTTCCTCCGCGAGCGCGGCCGAGAAGACGAGGCGGCCGAGCTGGACGCGCGCCGCGATCAACTCCTTTCCGACGCCGCTCTCGCCTAGGAGTTCTTCTCCTCGATCGCCTGCCGGAGGCGCCTGAGCTCGTCGCGGATCTCGTCCAGCTTCTCGAGGAGCGCATCCTGGCCGGTCGGTGGCGCAGCGCCGCGGTAGTTCCGCGACAGGTAGAGCCAGAACCCGAGCAGGAAGAGGAAGGGCAGCAGCGTCCACAGGACGTCCCAGCCAGTGGCGGCGAGGGTCACGTGCGCACCCCGAGCGCGAGTCGGATCGCTTCTGTCGACTTCACATCCGGGGACTCGGAGATGACCGTTGCGGGGCGCTTGAAGCGGCGCAGGGCCTTGCGCAGCGGGTCCGCTCTGAGCGTGCCCTCGCCGTAGGGCAGATGCTTCGTCTCGTTGCGGTTCGCGAAGGCGATGTCCGAGAAGTGGATGTGGAACGGCGCCTTCGGCTCGAGCACGGCGTCGGCGGCTTCGAGCGCGGCCGAGAACGGCTCGGTGTCGGTGAACGCGCCGTCGCTCGTCGCGTGCATGTGCGCGAAGTCGAGGACGGGGCGGACCCAGCCGCAGCGGCCGGCGATCGCGACCACGTCGTCGAGGCTGCCGAAGTCGTTGACGCGCCCCATTACCTCGACGCCGAACGGCACGGCGCGATCCTTGCCCTCGAGCCGCTCGCGGAGCTCCGTGAGCTGCTCGCAGACGGACGCGATGGTCGTGGGCCGGTCGCGGCCGAGCAGGAAGCCGGGGTGGAAGACGACGACCTCGGCTCCCGCGGCTTTCGCGATCCCGGCCGAGTGGTCGAGCATCCCGACGGCCATCCGCTGCTTCTTGTCGCGTTCGAGGTGGCCCATGAAGCCCGCGATCGGCGCGTGGACGGAGAGCATGATCTTCGCCTCGCGGGCGAGCTCGCCGAACCGCGTCGCCCACGGGTAATCCATCCAGAAGCCGCCTTCGAAGTCGATCTCGCAGGCGGTGAAGTTCCGCCGGAGGAGCATCGAGATCGCCTCCTTGGGGCTGCGGCGGGAGGGCACGCGCGCGGGGCCGAAACGAAGCTTTGCCACGAGCCGCAGCCTATTCCGTCCGACCCTCTAGCTACGTTGACCGCATGGCCAAGCGCCCATCACGGATCGACCTGCTAGAGCTCGACATCGACCTTCGGCTTGCCGATCTGTGGCGCGAGGCCGCGGACATCGGCGAGTGGAATCTCGAGGTCGTGGCCGCCTTCATGCGCGCGGCCTATGGGAAGGGCTACTGCGACGCGCTCACCGAGGACAACCCGGGCAGCCTCTGCGAAGAGCATGGCTACCGGATCCCATCGCGCCGCAGCACCGAGCCCGCCCGCGAGTTCTAGGTAGATCGCACTCGCTGCGGTTCCGGGGAACCACCTTCGGCCGGAAAATTGCGGGTTTTATGCGGTCGACGGACAGCCAGGACGGTGAGCGCTCCCGTCGAGGACGACGCCGCAGTCGGGACAGACCAGATGTGCGAGGCAGGCCGCCTCGCCTCCTGTCTGGTCGCAGAGGCGGCACTCGAGCGGCGTTCCGAGTTGCTTTCGCCGGCCTTCCGGCTCCAGGACCCAGGGCCGCGAATAGAACGGCGGTTGATGGCGCACATGCTGCCGGTGGCCGCAGGCGAGCTCGGCTACCCAGTCGCCATGTTCGTCTTGGTGGTAGCCGACGATCGCCCGTTGCACCCGGTCAGGGTACGTGCGGAATCACTAGCCTCGGCGTACGGTGCAGGTCAGCATCGAATCGGCTTCGGAGGAAACGCAGCGGGTGCTTGCAACCTGGCGCTACCCGCCGCCGCACGACTTCTACGACGGCGATGTCGATCCCGTGCGCAACCCCGAGCGGTACTTCGAGGCGCGCGACGACGAGGGCGAGCTGATCGGCTTCTACTACTTCGAGCCGAAGCCGCCGGACCTCGATTACGGGCTCGGCCTACGGCCTGACCTGGTCGGCCGCGGGCTCGGCCTCGACTTCTTCCTCGCCGGTCTTGCCTTCGCGCGAGAGCGCTACCGGCCAAAGCGGGTCTTTCTGCACGTGGCTGAGTTCAACGAGCGGGCGCGCCGCGTCTACGAGCGTGCCGGGTTCCGAGTCGTGTCGTCCCACATGCGGAGGTTCGAGCGGTTCGGCGAGGTCCCGTTCCTGACGATGGCCGACACGTAGAGGACCAGTGAAGGCGTCTACAATTCCCCCGTGGCCCGGAACAGCCGGAGCGTTCGCCTCGTCCTGGCGCTGTCGGTCGCGGGCGTGCTCGCGGTCTTCCTCCTGTACGTCTCGATCGCCGGCGGCCGCACACCGCAGCTGAAGCCGAGCCAGATCACCGGCCACAAGGGCCAGATCTCCCTCGTCGGGCGGGTCGTCGGGCCGGTGCACGGCGCGGGGTACTCCGGTAAAGGCCTTCGCTTCGGAGTGACCGACATCGGCAGCTCGTCGAAGAGCGCGATCCCGGTCGTCTACCACGGCAGCGTCCCGGATCTCTTCAAGGTCGGCCGCCACATCGTCGTGGACGGCAGGTACCGCAACGGCGTCTTCGTCGCGAAACACGACACGCTCGTTACGAAGTGCCCGTCGAAGTACACGCCCAAGAGGGCGTAGCTCCGTGTCTAGATACGGCCTGCCCTGGGCAGGCTGTAGTTGGGAGGCCGGCTCGTCCTCTCCCCTGGGTGGCGATGCCGCCGCCGCCCAGTCCCCTCGAGAGGCCTGGCCTCCCAACTACGTCTGTCCTTACGGATGCGTCCAGACGCCGGATCTTGCGGTGCGACCAGGTACCCTCCGTACCCCGTGTGGCTTGCTCTCGGGGTCGTACTCGCTGTCCTCTGCGTACTACTCGTAGCTCGACCGTTCCTGCGCGAGCCCGCGCCGACCGACGACCGCCTGCAGGCGCCGCGCCCAGAGGAGGAGGCCAGGATCGCCCTCGCCGAGGAGCGTGACCGCACGCTCGCTGCGCTGAAGGAGCTCGAGTTCGACCACCGCACCGGCAAGGTCTCGGACGAGGATTACCGCTCGCAGGTCGGCCCGCTGCGCCGTCGCGCCGCCGAGACGCTGAAAGCGCTCGAGCGGGAGAAGAAAGCCCCGGAGGAGGAGCGGGTCGGTGCCGCCGGCCGCTCGTAAGTGCCCCAACTGCGGCTCGCGCCTGACGAAGAAGGCGCGCTTCTGCCCGGAGTGCGGCGTGCGGGTCGAGGTGGGCGAGACGGTCGTCCAGGAAGTTCCGCTCGAGGAGACAGGGCCGGTCCCGGTCGAGGTCACGACGGCCGCGCCCCGGTTCTTCGGCGTCACGCCGCCTGCGGCGGTGCTGGCGCTCGGCGCGGCCTCGCTCGCGCTCGCAATCGTCATGCTCTTCACCGGCCACGTCGTCCTCGGCGGAGTCTTGCTGGCAGTTGCCGGGATCTTCTTCGCTCTTTTCGCGACCCTCGCGCAGCGGCTACCGGATGCCACTGCCGTGCGCGTCTCCAGAGGCGCACTGGGTGCGGTCCGAGCCCGCGCGGGCTTCGCGGTGGAGGCGGTCACAGTCCACTCCGGCGCACGCGTCGAGCTCTTCAAGCTCCGTCGCGAGTTGCTCGACTTGACGACACAAAGGGCGGAATGTGCAAGGGTTTTCGGTGAAGCGGTATACGCTGACGACCCCGAAGCAAGCGAATCGGCCCGTACGAGGATGTCAGAGCTGGACGGGCTGATTGCTGCAAAGGAGGAAGCGATGGAGCAGACAGCCTCAGGCGCGATGGAACGGCTTCAGCGTGCGCAGTTGCAGGTGCAGCCGACGCAGATCGAGACCCCGGAACCGCCGTCGCCGGAGCCCATGCCGGAGCCGACCCCGCCTCCGGCGCCCGTGCCGATGCCGGAGCCGACCCCCGAGCCGTCCGAGCCGCCGGGCCCCGTGCGCGTGCCGGAGCCGGGCCCGGAGCCGAGCCCGCCGGCAACGCCGCAGGGCTAGCCGACCGACCGCCGAAACTTTTCCCATGACCTCCCGCAGGCTGCTCGTCCTCTGTGCGCTCGTTCTCCTGGGCGTCTTCGCAGCGCAGGCGAGCGGCGACGACTACAGCCGCAAGCGGGCGATCGACGCGCGGCTCGAGAAGGTCCAGGCCAAGCTCGCATGGGCCCAGCGCCGCCAGCGGGAGCTCTCGGCCGAGATCGACGCCGTCAACGGCCGCCTCCGTGCGCTCTCGAAGCGGGTCGGCGACGTCTCCACGCGGCTCGCCACGATCGAGCACGCGCTCGCCCTGCACGAGGAGAAGCTCGAACGTGTCACGGAGCTGTACAAGGTCGAGACCGAGCGGTTCCTCTCGCTCAAGCACCAGTACGGGATCACCGTCGAGCGGCTCGACCAGCGCCTCGTGGAGCTCTACGAGGGCGGCGAGCCCAGCACGCTCGAGGTGCTGCTCTCCTCGCACAGCTTCTCCGACCTGATCTCCAATGCCGAGTACGTCGACACGCTTCGCGTCCAGGACGCGCGCATCGCCGGGCAGATCAAGCCCGCGAAGAAGCTCGCGAACGACCAACGGCTGAGGACGCAGCGGTTCCGCGCGATCGTCGCCGCCGAGACACGCACGATCAAAATCGAGACCGAGCAGGTGCGCAGCGTCGAGCGGACGCTCTTCCTGCAGAAGCACCAGCTGGCCGCCGCGCGGCAGAGCCGCCACGAAAGCCTGATCGACGTGCAGGAGAGCAAGCGGGAATACCTGCACGAGGCAGCCGGGCTCTCTGCGGCGAGCGCCACGCTGGCCTCACGGATCCAGGGCTCGAGCGGCTCGTACTCGCCGCCGGACTCGACGCCGTCGTCGGCCGGGTTGATCTGGCCGGTCAGCGGCCCCGTGGTGAGCCCGTTCGGCATGCGCTGGGGTCGGATGCACGAGGGCATCGACATCGCGGTCGGGTACGGCACGCCGATCCATGCCGCCGCCTCGGGTCGCGTCGTCTACGCCGGCTGGATGAGCGGCTACGGGAACCTGGTCGCGATCGACCACGGCCGCGGGCTCTCAACCGCATACGGGCACCAGTCGCGGATCGCGGTCTCGAACGGCCAGACGGTCAGCCAGGGCCAGGTGATCGGATACGTCGGCTGCACCGGGCACTGCTTCGGGCCGCACCTGCACTTCGAGGTTCGGATCAACGGATCGCCCGTCGATCCGATGGGGTACCTCTAGACCTTTGCCAGTCTCAGGTCCGGCAGGTTGCGCCAGCGCTCGTCGATGTCGAAGCCGTAGCCGACGAAGAACTCGTCGGGGACGGTGAAGCCGACGTAGTCCACGGGCAGGTTGTCGACGAGTCGCCGGTAGGGCCGGTCGAGCAGGGTCGCCACGCGCAGGCTCGCCGGCTTGCGCAGGGTGAGCAGCTTGCAGAGGTAGTTCAGCGTCAGGCCGGTGTCGACGACGTCCTCGACGAGCAGCACGTCGAGCCCCTCGAGCGGGATCGCCGTGTCCTGGAGCAGGCGCACGCGCGAGTGCCCGCCGGTGCCCGAGTTGCCGTAGCCGGCGAGCTCGACGAAGTCGATCTGGTGCGAGATCTTGATCGCCCGCGAGACGTCGGCCAGGAAGACGAAGCTCGCCTTCAGGAGCGCGACGAGCAACAGGTCGCGGTCGGCGTAGTCCTCCGCGATCTGGGCGCCGAGCTCACGCACGCGCGCTCGTATCTCCTCAGCGCCGAGGAAGACGTCTCCCACACGGGAGTTGTCTACGAGGCGATCTCGAATCGGTATCGCTGGGCCAGACGCTCGATGTCACGCTTGTAGAACAGCTTGACCTGCACTCCCGGGTAGCGCTCGCGGAGCTTGCGCAGCTTCCGGTTCTTTCGCGTGACGAGGCGCTGATTCATGACGGTGATCTCGAGGAACAGATCCTGCTCGGGGAGGTAGAAGTCGGGTGTGAAGGCCTCGGCCACGCGGCCGTCCTCGCCTTCCTCGAGCACGAACGTGCGCGGCTCGTAATCCCAGGGAACGCGGTAAAAGTCCAGCACCTTCGCGCATTCGCGCTCGGCGTCGTTGGCGAACCGCGGCGTTCCCTTCCCGCAATACGCCTGGAAATCGGCGTTTTCCACCACCCGCAGCAAGGGTAGCAACGGATGCGGACGCGCCCTCCGTGATACAAGGGCGCCGCACGAATGGCTCGGCTCCGTCTGACCCCGCAGAAGCACGAGTTCTTCGACCTCTACGCGCGGGCCTCCGCGAACACGGTCGAGATCGCCCGCCTGCTCGTGCAGCTGCTTGACCGCTTCCCCGATGACGGTCAGACCCTGATCGCGCAGATCAAAGAGCGCGAGCATCAGGGCGACCAGCTCACGCACGACGTCGTGTCGCTCCTGAACCGCACGTTTGTGACGCCCTTCGACCGGGATGACATGTACCGCCTCGCCGGAGCGATCGACGACGTCTGCGACCACGTCGACGAAGCGGCCGACAACCTCGGGTCGTGGGGCGTCGACCGGGTGCCGGAGAAGGCCCGCGCGCAGGCGCAGGTCATCCTGCAAGCGACGACGAAGCTCGACGAGGCCGTCCGCCGGCTCGAGGGCTTCCGCGATTCGAGCGACCAGCTCGAGGAGTTGCGCCGGCTCGAGGATCAGGGCGACGCGCTCGAGCGCGACGCGGTTGCCGAGCTGTTCCGCTCGACGGACGACGCCAAGGTGATCATCCGCTGGAAGGACATCCACGAGCGGCTCGAGGAGGCGGTAGACGCACTCGAGAACGCGGCGGACGTCCTGGAGGCAATCGTCGTCAAGAACCGCTAGGACCGGCGCGCTATGAACGACGTCCTGCTGGTGATCGTCGTGATCGTCGCGCTCGGCTTCGACTTCACGAACGGCTTCCACGACACGGCGAACGCGGTCGCGACCTCGGTCTCGACGCGGGCGCTCTCGCCGCGCCTGGCTGTCCTGACTGCCGCGATCGCCAACCTCGCGGGCGCCTTCGTGACGACGGCGGTCGCGAAGACCGTTGGCAAGGGGATCATCGACACCGGCCTCGCCAACGAGAAGACGGTGCTGGCCGCGCTGCTCGGCGCGATCACCTGGAACCTGATCACGTGGTGGCTCGGGCTGCCGTCCAGCTCCTCGCACGCGCTGATCGGCGGTCTCGTCGGCGCGGCGCTCGTGCAGTCCGGGTCGAAGGGCGTGCAGTGGCACGGGCTCGCGCACAACATCGCAATCCCCGCGCTCGTCGCGCCCGCAATCGCGTTCGCGGGCGCCTTCGCCTTACTCCTCGCGATCTACTGGCTGTTCGTCTGGATCACGCCCGGGCTCGCGAACCGCTCTTTTCGCCTCGGTCAGCTTGCCTCGGGGACCTGGGTCGCCTTCACGCACGGCGCGAACGACGCGCAGAAGACGATGGGCGTGATCGCACTCGCGCTCTTCGAGAGCGGCCACATCTCGCACTTCTACATTCCGACCTGGGTGATCGTGGCCGCGGGCCTTGCGATCGGCGCGGGCACGTACGTGGGCGGCTGGCGCATCATGCGGACCCTCGGCCAGCGCGTGTTCAACATCGAGCCGGCCAGCGGCTTCGCGGCGCAGACGACGGCGGGCGCGACGATCTACTTCGCGACGCACCTCGGGTACCCGCTCTCGACGACCCACGTGATCTCCGGCGCGGTGATGGGCGCGGGCGCGACGCAGCGCCTTTCGGCGGTGCGCTGGGGCGTCGCCGGGAACATCGTCGTGGCCTGGCTTCTCACGATTCCAGCGGCCGGGCTCGTCGCCGCGGCTCTGTACTGGCCGGTCGTCGGAATCTTCTAGGGCGGCTCTACACTTCGACCATGCCGGGAGGCCAGAACGGCAGGTTCACGATCGCCCACATCTCCGACATCCATTGCGGAGGGCCCGACTTCGTCCCGAACCTGATCGAGCGGGCGATCATCGAGATCAACGACCTCGAGCCGGACATCGTCATCTGCTCGGGTGACCTCACCACCTTCGGGTTCAAGCACGAGTACGCGATGGCCCGCGAGTACATGAACCGGATCCAGTGCGAGTCGGTCGTCGTAATCCCCGGCAACCACGACTCGCGCAATGTCGGCTACGTCCACTTCGAGGACATGTTCGGCGACCGCAACTCGGTGCTCCGCTGCGAGGGCGTGACCGTCGTCGCGGTCGACTCGACCGAGCCGGACCTCGACCACGGCCAGATCGGCCGGGGCCGCTACCGCTGGATCGAGGAGCAGTTCGCCGAGTCGGGGCCGGACGAGCTGCGGATCTTCGTGCTCCACCACCACCTGCTGCCCGTCCCGGGGACCGGGCGCGAGCGCAACGTCGTCTACGACGCGGGCGACTGCATCGAGTGCCTACAGCGGGCCGGGGTCGACCTCGTCCTCTCGGGACACAAGCACGTTCCCTATGCGTGGCGGCTCGAGAACCTCTTCATCGTGAACGCGGGCACCGTCTCCTCGCGGCGGCTCCGTGGCAAGACGCGCCCCTGTTACAACGTGATCGAGATTGCCGAGCGGCACGTCGACGTGTGGCGCAAGTACCCGTTCCACGGGGAGGAGCGGATCATCCAGTTCTCGACGGAGACGCTCGCCTTCGAGAAGTACACGACGCGCATCGAGGACGAGGTGACCTCGCGGACGTGAGGGCCATCGCGGTCATCGATGGTGAGCATTACGCCCCTGTGGTGCGCGACGCGCTCGCGGGGCTGCCCTACGAGTTCGTCGGTGCCTGGCTCGCGGGTGGGTCGGAGAAGCTCGTGGGCGGCGAGGACTACGGGGTGCCGCTCGTGGCCGATCTCGAGGCCGGGATTGCCGAGCTGGAGCCGGAGCTCGTAGTCGACCTCTCGGACGAGCCGGTACTCGGGCCCCGGGAGCGCTTCCGCGTGGCGAGCCGCGTTCTCGCGCTGGGGGTGCCTTACGTCGGGCCCGACTTCCGATTCGAGCCGCCCGACTTCGCGCCGTACCCGCTGCCGTCGCTGGCGGTGATCGGAACCGGCAAGCGGGTCGGTAAAACCGCAGTGACGGGCCACCTCGCCCGGCTGCTCGCTTGTGACCGAGACCTCGTCGTCGTCGCGATGGGCCGCGGCGGCCCGCCCGAGCCGGAGCTCGCCGACGTGAAGCCGACGCTCGAGCGGCTGCTCGAGCTCTCGCGCGAGGGACGCCATGCGGCGTCGGACTACCTCGAGACCGCGGCGCTCGCCGGGGTCGTCACGGTCGGCTGCCGCCGCGCGGGCGGCGGGCTCGCCGGCGCGCCGGGAGAGTCGAATGTCCTCCAGGGCGCGGCCCTGGCAGCTGAGCGCGAGCCCGAGCTGGTGCTCTTCGACGGCAGCGGCGCGGCAATCCCGCCGGTCGAGGTCGACGCGCGCGTCCTCGTGACGAGCTCGGCGCAGCCCGTCGAGGTCGCCACCGGGTACCTGAACGCCTACCGGATCCTGATCTCCGACCTCGTCGTGGTGACGGGCGGCGCGAGCGAGCCGCTGCTCGAGGCGATCGCAGAGGTGACGGACGTCCCCGTCGTGCCCGTCGAGCTGCGGCCGCGTCCCGTCGAGCCGGTCGCGGGGCGCCGGGTCGCGTACTTCTCGACCGCGCCGGCCGCCGTCCACGAGACGCTGGCTGCGCACCTCGCCGAGCACCATGGCGCCGACGTCGTGCATGTCTCAGGGAATCTCGCGCGGCGGGAAGCTCTGCGCGCCGAGCTTGAGGGGGTCGACGCCGACCTCTATCTCGTCGAGATCAAGGCCGCCGCGATCGACGTCGTCGCCGAGACGGCACTCGAGCGCGGACGTGAGCTGGTGTTCGCGGACAACGAGCTCGTCGGCGACGAGGTGGACTCCCGCCTGCTCGCGCTCGTAAAGGAACCGGTGAGGCAGTGAGCGACAGGCGCTACCGTCACCCGCTACCGCTCGGCGGCGAAGACGGCCTGCCCTTCTCGAAGGGCCTGATGGCGCGGTCGCTCATCGCCACCGGGGTCTCGGCCGATCGCGCCTACGAGCTGGCAATCGCGATCGAGCAGGACCTCACCGCGAGCGAGCTCCAGTCCACGACGCTGGAGCGGATCGAAGAGGTGGCCCTCCAGCGGCTCGGCCGCGAGGACGGCGCGGCTGCGATGCAGCGCCTGCGCCGTTATCGCGACCTCTACGAGCTCGACCTGCCGCTGATCCTGCTCGTCGGGGGCGCCACCGGCACCGGGAAGTCGACTGTCGCCACGGACGTCGCCTACCGGCTCGGGATCACGCGCGTCACCTCGACCGACTTCGTCCGGCAGACGATGCGGGCCTTCTTCTCGACCGAGTTCATGCCGGCGATCCACCACTCGAGCTTCGAGGCCGGTCGCGCGATCGCCGGCGACGAGGACGAGGGCAACCAGGCGGTGATCGACGGCTTCATGGAGCAGACGCGCGAAGTCCTCGTCGGAGTCCGCGCTGCGATCGACCGCGCGCTCGAGGAAGGATGGTCGATGGTGCTCGAGGGCGTGCACCTCGTCCCGGGGATTCTCCCGAAGGAAATCGAGGGCGCGCTCGTCGTCGAGTGCGTGCTCGCGATCGACGACGCGGAGGCGCACGCGAGCCACTTCTGGATCCGCGACACCGACTCCGAGGGCGTGCGCCCGTACGAGAAGTACCTCGACTGCTTCGACGACATCCGCCTGATCCAGACGTACATCCTCGGCCGCGCGCGGAAGCACGGCGTGCCGGTGATCGAGAACGGCAGCATCGAGAATGCGATCGGCGAGATGATGGAGCTCGTGCTGACGGCGGCGGCTCCGGCCTCGGTGCGCTCGTGACGCAGACCGAGCAAGAACGCACGCTGGAGGCCGCCGGCCAGGAGGGTCGCTTCTGCCTCTGCGAGAACTACGCGCGCGTAACCGAGCGCGCGGCGCTCGCCGGGGCGCGGTGGCTCGGGCGCGCCGACCAGCAGGCGGCGGAGGACGATGCCGCGACCGCAATGCGGCTCGCACTCGAGCAGCTCCCGATCAACGGTCGCGTTGTGATCGGCGCCGGCGGCGAGAGCGACCAGCTCGGCGTGGGGGAGACGATCGGCGCCGGAGGCGGTGACGCAGACCTCGCGCTCGACCCTTTGGAGGGACGAGGGGTCGTTGCGCGCGGGGGTAACGGCGCGATGTCGATGGTCGCGGTCGGGGAGCCGGGCTCGTTCCAGACGCTCCCGGACATGTACATGCGGAAGATGGCGATCGGTCCGGCGGCGCGCGGCTCGATCGACCTCCGCAAGCCGGTCGCCGACAACATCCGCGCGATCGCGGAGGCCTTCGGGCGGATGGTCAACGATGTGACGACCATCGTTTTGGATCGCCCGCGCCACCACGACCTGATCGAGGAGATCCGGGCCGCGGGCGCGCGCATCAAGCTGATCCAGGATGGTGACGTCACCGCATCGATCTCGGCCGCGGTTCGCGGGACGAACGACCACCTCGCGATCGGGATCGGTGGTACCCGGCAAGCTGTTCTGTCCGCGGCCGCATTGCGCTGCCTCGGAGGGGAGCTGCAGGCCCAGCTCTGGCCGACCTCTCGGCGAGAGGTGAGCGCGGCGCAGGAGGCCGGGGTGGAGGACCTCGAGCGCATCTTCACGACCGAGGATCTCGCGTCGGGCGAGGTGATCGTCGTCGCGACCGGCGTCTCGAACGGCGACCTGCTCCGCGGTGTCCGTTTTCTGGCCGACAGCGCCTGGACGCACTCGCTCGTCATGTGCACGCGCTGCAACTGGGTCCGCTTCGTGGACGGGATCCACTTCTTCGCCCGCGAACGGCGTGAGGAAGTCCGCCTGCCGCGCTACTGATGGCGACGATCGGCGGCAGCTGCCTCTGCGGCGGCGTCCGCTTCGAGGTCGAGTTGCCGTTCAGACGGGCGAACCACTGTCACTGCTCGTTCTGTCGCAAGCACTCGGGCGCCTTCGGCGAGACGCAGGGACGTGTGCCGCGGGAGCAGTTCCGGCTGCTGGAGGGCGAGGAGCTGATCAGCGTCTTCAGGCCGGAGGGCGGAACAGCCGTGAAGGCGTTCTGCTCGGTCTGCGGCTCGTCGCTCTTCGGCGCGCACTGGCCCGAGGGCGAGGAGATCTCGATCCGGCTCGGGTCGCTCGACGGCGATCCGGGGATCCGGCCGCAATACCACTCGTTCGTCGACTCGCGCGCGGCGTGGGAGGACCTCCCCGGGGACGGGCTGCCGCGCTACCCCGCCGGGCCGCCGTCAGCCTGATTTCACGGCCTTGGCTATGCTCGCGAGGTGCAGCAGATCCGCGACCGCGCGGCGAGCCAGACCAAGTTTCTCCTCGACGAATCGCAGCTGCCGCAGCGCTGGTACAACATCCGCTCCGACATGCCCACGGCGCCCCAGCCGGTGCTGCATCCCGGTACTGGGCAGCCTGTAGGACCCGACGATCTCTCGCCGCTCTTTCCCATGGAGCTGATCGGCCAGGAAGTGAGCGAGGAAGCCGAGATCGCCATCCCGGAGGAGGTGCTCGAGATCTACAGCCTCTGGCGGCCGACGCCCCTTTTCAGGGCGCGGCGTCTCGAGGAGGCGATCGGTACCCGCTCGCGGATCTTCTACAAGTACGAAGGCGTCAGCCCGCCCGGCAGCCACAAGCCCAACACCGCGGTCGCACAGGCCTTCTACAACAAGCAGGAGGGGCGGACGCGCCTCTCGACCGAGACGGGCGCCGGCCAGTGGGGGAGCGCGCTCGCGTTCGCCTGCAAGCTGATCGGGCTCGAGTGCAAGGTCTACATGGTCAAGATCTCCTACGAGCAGAAGCCGAACAGGCGCTCGCTGATCCAGGCCTGGGGTGCGGAGATCGTGCCGAGCCCCTCTGCCGACACGGAAAGCGGGCGCGCCATCCTCGCCGAGCACCCGGACTCGCCGGGCAGCCTCGGAATCGCGATCTCGGAGGCGGTCGAGGACGCCGCCGGGCGGGACGACACCGCGTACTCGCTGGGAAGCGTCCTCAACCACGTGCTCCTGCACCAGACGGTCATCGGGCAGGAGGCGACCGCGCAGATGGAGCTCGCTGGTGCCTCACCGGACGTCGTGGTCGGCTGCGTCGGAGGCGGCTCCAACTTCGCCGGTCTCGCCTTCCCGTTCCTACGCGAGAAGATCGCCGGACGCGAGATCGACGTGCTGGCCTGCGAGCCGGCCGCCTGCCCGACTCTCACCCGTGGCCACTTCGCCTACGACTTCGGCGACACGAGCAAGCTGACGCCGCTCGTCGCGATGCACACCCTCGGCCACGACTTCGTCCCGGCGCCGATCCACGCGGGTGGGCTCCGCTACCACGGTGTCGCGCCGCTCATCTCCCAGCTCGTGCTCGACGGCCTGATCCGCGCCGAGGCCTATCTTCAGAACGACGTCTTCGCCTCGGCCGTCCTCTTCTCCGGGAGCGAAGGGATCCTTCCCGCGCCCGAGGCCGCGCACGCCATCCACGGGACGATTCGGGTCGCGAAGGAGGCTGACGAGGCGGGCGAGGAGCGGACGATCCTGTTCAACCTCTCCGGCCACGGCCACTTCGACATGGCCGCCTACGACAACTACTTCGCGGGCAAGCTCGAGGACGTGGCCCTGGATGAGGCCGAGATGGAGCGCGCCCTGCGGGCAATCGAAGGCCTGCCGACTCCCGCCTGAGACCCGAGAGCGGGGTCGCGGTCTACACTGGCGCCGATGCCGACCCGCGATGACGTGATCGAGGCGCTGCGTGCCGTCGAGGATCCCGAGCTCGGGATGGACATCGTTGAGCTCGGCCTGCTCTACGACGTCGAGGTGCACGGGCCGCGCGTGAACATCCGCTACAGCCTGACCTCGATGGGCTGTCCTGCCGGACCGCTGATCCAGCAGTCGATCGAGGAAGTCGCGCAGTCGCTTCCGGACGTCGAGCAGGTCGAGACCGAACTCACGTGGGACCCGCCGTGGACCCCGGACAAGATGTCCGAGGACGCAAAGTTCATCCTCGGTTTCGGCTGATGCTTCACTGGACGAGGCTCGCAGGAGGCCGCATGGTCTCGGCGGCCCATCTCCGGTAGCGCTTGATTCCTTTCCATAGGCCCACAACGGGCAGCCAGGTGAAACACGCGAGCAGCACGTCAACGAGCAGGCTGTAGAAGAAGAGACCGATCCCTAGGCCGATCCGGTGGCCGGTGCTCTGGCCAGGAGCCCACGGCGGAGCATCGCCGGTTTCGTCTTGCCAGAACAATGCTCCGATCACGTAACCGGCTGCCATGACGAGGCCGATCAACGCTGTACGCACGAGGATTCGCAGCGCTCGCGAGCGGCTCCAGAGCGAGTTTTCGTCCTCCTTCTCCGCAGAAGGCACGTACTCGAGTGTCTGCCGGAAACGAAATGCGTAGTGCGAAGACGCGGCGAGAACGCGGCCGATCGCGATCGGTAGCAGCAGTAGGCCGACCAGGAAGAGGGCCACGACGAAGAGGCCGATCCGAAATGTCTCCGCGAAGCCGAGTTCGGCTGCGAATTGGGCACTCTCGGCGTCGAAGAAACTGGTAATCGCGAGGTAACCCGCGAAGAGCAAACCGATAATTGCGGTGAGACCAAACGCGAATGCCAGAGGGGCGGCAACGAATAGGAGGAGGAAGACCGCCGATTCTCCGAGCGACATCGCCGCGAGCACGCTCCGGCGCCCGAGAGACAATCTCGCCTGGCTCGCCGCAGCGAACAATCGCTCGCCGACCACGCGGAGGAAGACCGGATCTCCCTGATAAACGACGTGCGCTCGGACAAGGCCGCCGCGGCCGAGCAGCCCATGGTTCCGGACTTCTCCCCAGCTCTGCCGATGGCGCAGTTTCCCGGACACGAAATCCAAGCGGTCGTGAAAGTTCTCCCACGTAAGGCTGGGCCATGAAGGCGCAACCTTGAACGCGAGTGGCCGTTCCCGGATCAGGGTCGGCCAGATGAAGCGGATCTTCTCCAGGGGAGACCCGATGGTGTACAGGCTGCAGACCCGCATTGGGGGCGGCGTAGCATCGACGTTCACTGTTTCGTGCGAATAGCCCGTGAGAGCGTGGTACGCGATCACAGTCCCAAGGCTGTGAGCAACGACGTGGATTTCGCCGCAGCCGGCGGCCTCCGCCCGTTCGTGCGCGGCTCTGAAGCGAGCGAGAATCTCGTCTGCGATTCCAACGAGGGCCCCCTGCGGCGCGGCCTGTCCGACAGAGGTCGCGTAGTTCGTTACATCTGCGAGCGTCCGATCCAAGACCGCCTTGAAGGACTTGCCTGCCAGCGTGAAGAGGCCCGCGTAGACGGACCCGGCGACGAGTCCAAAGAGCGCAAGAGGCGATAGGAGGACCGTCCAGAGGAACACTTGGAGGCCGTAGGACTCGGAATACAGACCTGCCTTCCTGTTCAGCCAGGGAAACCAGGCGAGGCTGTTGAACTCCAGCGGGTTGAAAGTTCCTCGTACGGCATCCGCCTCGAGAAGATCGGCCCAGTAGACCTCGTAGAGTCGAGCTGTCCGCTGGCCAAGAGTGGCTATCGCCTCCATGCCTTCGACGCTCAGTTCGACGCGAGGATAGGCACGGCGCAGGCCGACAAGGAACTTGCGAAGCGTGTCACCAGGTTTCTGGCTTCCTATCCCGTGAACGAGCAGAACACCTACCGTCGAACGCACGGCAAGGATGCTGTCACCAGGGCGCTCGCAGTCAAGGGACGTCTTGCCGACGGTAGCCACTTGACTCGCTCGACGGCGCCTCCTAGCGTCATCGCCGTGAGGCGCGTGGTTTGCATCTCTCACGCCACCGGCTCGAACGGCAGCGAGGTCGGGCGGCTCGTCGCCGACCGCCTCGGCTACCGCTACGTCGACGAAGACATCGTCGTCCATGCGGCGGTCAGGGGAGGAGTCGACCTGGACACACTTGCGGACGAGGAGCGTCGCAAGTCGTTCCTGGCCCGAGTCCTCGATGAGCTCACCCGCGGCGCCACCGCTGAGGCGTGGGCGGTGCTCGGGCCGATGCCGACCGTCGGCGAGGATACGCCGGGCGACGAGCTCCGAGAGCTGATCCGCAACGCGATCGAGGAGACTGCGGCCGAAGGCGACGCGGTGATCGTCGCGCACGCCGCCTCCCATGCGATCGGCGGCCGTGAAGACATCCTGCGCGTGTTCGTCACCGCCTCCACGGAAACGCGCTCTGCGCGCTTTCGCCGGGCCGAGCACCTTGATGACTCCGCAGCAAGACGAGCAATCAAGCAGGCGGACGCGGCTCGCGCCGACTACCTTCGGCGCTTCTACGAAGTCGGGCAGGAGCTGCCGACCCAGTACGACCTCGTCCTCAACACCGACCAGCTCTCGGTCGAGGAGGCAGCCGAGCTGGTGTCGGCGGCTGCGTCCGCCTAGCCGCGGATGGACCGCATCCTGCGTGACGTAGTCGAGAGCGACCTCGACGCGTTCTTCGAGCACCAGCGCGAGCCGGAGGCGAACGAGATGGCGATCTTCCCGGCCCGCGACCGCGCGACGTTCGATGCGCACTGGCAACGCATCCTCGCCGACGAGTCCGTGATCAACAAGACGATCGTCCACGAAGGCGAGGTGGCCGGCAATTTGGGCTGCTGGGAGCAGGACGGGAAGCGCCTGGTCGGCTATTGGATCGGCCGGGAGTTCTGGGGCAAAGGCGTCGCGACGCGGGCGCTCGGCGAGTTCGTCGACGAGATCCCCGAGCGGCCACTGCACGCGTGGGTCGCGACGACCAACGTCGGCTCGATCCGCGTGCTCGAGAAGTGCGGCTTCGTCCAGGTCGGCTCGCGCACCACTGACGTCGAAGAGCTGCTCTTCCAACTCGAGTAGCAGGCGTATCCTGAGAACGTGAGGGCCCATGCCGGGCGGATAGCGGTTTGTCTCGCGGCCGTCGCGGTCGTGAGCGGCGCCGTCTACGCACTGGACCACGTGGCCCCGATCCTCAGCCTCGGCGCGCTGTACCTCTTCGCGGTGCTGCCCGTGGCGATCTTCTACGGGCTCGCCTACGCGATCGGCGTCTCGATCGCCAGCGTCCTCACGTTCAACTTCTTCTTCCTACCGCCGCTGCATACGCTCGCGCTGACCGACTCGGAGAACTGGGTCGCGCTCGCGGTCTTGCTCGTGACGGCCGTCGTCGTGAGCCAGCTCGCGATCGCCGCGGGCGGCGCCGAGGCGCTTCGCCGCAGCGACGCCGCAAAGACCGCGATCCTGCACTCGGTGAGCCACGACCTCCGCTCGCCGCTGACGGCGATCCGGGCGGCGAGCGGCGGGCTCGAGAGCTCGGCGGTTGAGCTAGACGAGCGCGACCGCGCGGAGTTGCTCGAGACCATCCGACTCGAGACCGCGCGGCTCGACCGGCTCGTCGGGAACCTGCTCGACCTCTCCCGGCTCGAGGCCGGCGCGGCCCAGCCGCAGCGCGAGCTCTGGCCAGTGGACGAGCTGATCTCGCGCGCGCTCGAGGCGCTCGGGGGCGACGCGGCCCGTGTCTCCGTGCGGCACGAGGGCGAGCTGCCGCCGGTCCGGGTCGATGCGGTGCAGCTCGAGCGCGCCCTCGCGAACGTGCTGGAAAACGCGCTTCGGCTCTCCTCGCCGACCGACGAGGTGACGGTGACCGCCTCGGCCTCGGAGCGGGCGGTCTTCGTCCGGATCGACGACCGCGGCCCAGGGCTCGCGCACGACGACCTCGAGCGGATCTTCGAGCCCTTCGAGCACGGGACTGAGGCGCGGCGGGGAACCGGGCTCGGGCTCGCGATCGCGCGCGGCTTCGCCGAGGCCAACGGTGCCCGCCTGTGGGCCGAGCCGAGACCCGGATCCGGTGCGTCGTTCGTCTTCGCGCTGCCGGCGGCGCCGCGGCCGGTTGCGGTCGGCGGATGAGCAAGCAGCGCATCCTCGTCGTCGACGACGAGCCGCAGATCCTGCGGGCGCTCCAGACGAACCTCCGCGGCGCGGGCTACGAGGTGGAGACCGCCGCGACCGCCGAGCAGGCGCTCGCCGCGGCCGCGCTCAAGCCGCCGGACGCGGTCATCGTCGACCTCGTGCTCCCGGACCGGAGCGGCACAGACGTCTGTCGCGAGCTCCGTCGCTGGAGCTCGGCGCCGATCCTCGTGCTGTCGGTCGTCGGCGAGGAGCGGGAGAAGGTCGCCGCGCTCGACGCGGGCGCGGACGACTACGTGGAGAAGCCCTTCGGGATCGACGAGCTGCTCGCGCGGCTCCGAGCGGCCCTCAGACGCGCCGGGCCGCCCGGCGGGCCGGTGCTCGAGGTCGGAGAGCTCGTCGTCGACCTGAACAAGCGCTCGGTCGAGGTCGCGGGCAAGCCCGTCCAGCTGACCCCGCACGAGTTCGAGCTCCTCCGCGTACTCGCTCAGAACGAGGGCAAGCTCCTCACGCACCCGACGCTGCTTCGCGAGGTGTGGGGGCCCGCCTACGGCGAGGAGTCTCACTACCTGCACGTCTACATCTCGCAGCTGCGACGCAAGATCGAGCCGGACCCGGCGCGGCCGCGCTACCTCCTCACCGAGCCGGGGGCGGGGTACCGGCTAGTGAATCCGGTCTTGAGCCAGACTTGAGCCGCGCGGCCTGACGTTTTAGACGGCGCTGAGGGGCTCGGAACTAGCGTGAGCTGGTGGCCATTCGCGCAGCTGAACTGGCCCGCAGGCCGGCCGTCGTCTACCGGCGGATCCTCGTGCCGCTCGTCGCGGACGAGGAGTCCGAGACCGCTGTCGCCCTAGCGGCCGAGCTCGCGGACGACTATGGCTCGACGATCACCGCGGTAGTCGTCGTCGAGGTACCGCCCGCCTTACCGCTTGACGCGCACATGCTCGACGAGGAAGCCGAGGCGAAGCGCGCGCTCGAGGATGCCCGCGCAATCGCGTACTCCCGCGGCGTGCGCGTCCGAACGCAGATCCTGCGGGCGCGGGTCGCGGGCGAGGCGATCGTCGAGGAAGCGGAGCGGTCCGAGGCGGACGTCGTGGTGCTGCGGGCTCCTCGGACCGGCCGTCGCTGGAAGATGTTCGGCAGGACCGCCGACCACGTGCTCAAGCACGCCCCCTGCCGGGTGATGGTCGACGCGCCGCCGCCGCCCGCATGAGCAGCGTCGCGTTGCTCGACGTTGCGAAGCGGCGGCTGATCGGGCGGCCGCGCGCCACTCACGAGCTGGAGGACACGCTTCTCCCGAAAACGCTCGCGCTTCCGATCTTCTCCTCGGACCCGATCTCTTCGGTGGCCTACGCGACGGAGGCAGCGCTCGCCGTGCTGGTCGCGGTTTCCCTCGGCGCGCGGCACGACGTCCTGCCGATCTCGGGCGCGATCGCGGCGCTGCTGCTGATCGTCGCCGTCTCCTACAGCCAGGGGATCAAGGCCTACGAGGGAACGAGCGGCGGGTCGTACGTCTTCGCGAAGGAGAACCTCGGGGTCTTACCCTCGCTCCTGGCGGGCGCGGCGCTGCTGACCGACTACGTCCTCACGGTCGCGGTGTCGGTTGCGGCCGGCGTCTTCGCGCTCACCTCGGCCGCCCCCTCGCTGGCCTCGCACCAGGTGCTGCTCGCGCTTGGCTGCATCCTCGTCCTGACGCTCGGGAACCTGCGCGGCGTCCGCGAGTCGGGCCTGCTGTTCGCGTTCCCGACCTACGCGTTCCTCGCGGTCATGTACGCCATGCTCGCCGTCGGGATCGGCAAGTGCACGGTCGGCACGTGCCCGACGGCGACGGTCCCGCACGCGCTGCCGGCGGGCGCGGGTGCGCTCGGGCTGTTCGTCGTGCTCAAGGCGTTCGCATCGGGGTCGGCGGCGCTCACGGGCGTCGAGTCGATCTCGAACGGCGTCACGGCCTTCCGCCACCCGCAGTCGCGGAACGCGGCGCGGACGCTGCTGCTGATGGCCGGCTCTGCAGTGATGCTGTTCATCGGCGTCTCGTACCTCGCCGTCGAGATGGACGCGCGGCCGAGCGGGACCGCGTCGGTCCTCTCGCAGATCGCTCGCGCCACGTTCCCCGCGGGCTCGAGCGGGTCGCCGATGTACTACCTGATCCAGGCGTTCACGCTCGCGATCCTGGTGCTCGCCGCGAATACCTCGTACCAGGGGTTCCCGCGGCTCGCGGCGCTGCTGGCGCGCGACGGCTTCCTGCCGCGGCAATTCGTGAACCTCGGCGACCGCCTCGCCTACTCGAACGGGATCATCGTCCTCACCGCCGCGGCGGCTGGGCTCGTGTTGGCGTTCCGGGCGAACGTCAACTCGCTGATCCACCTCTATGTGATCGGTGTCTTCACGGCGTTCACGCTCGCGCAGGCGGGGATGGTGCGCTACTGGCTCCGGACGAGGCGCCCCGGCTGGCGCTGGAGCGCTGTGCTGAACGGTGTGGGCGCGGCGACAACGCTCGTCGTCACGGTGATCGTGATCGCGACGAAGTTCCTGGCCGGCGCCTGGATGGTGATCATCGCGATCCCGGTGATGATCGTCGTGTTCTACGGAGTGCGGCGGCACTACCGCGCGGTCGCGCGCCGGCTGCGGGCGAAGGCGCACGCGGTTCTCGCGCGTCGGGAGATCGAGAACACCGTCCTCCTGTACGTCGAGCGGCTCGACGCGGCCACGCGCGAGGCGCTCTGGTACGCGCGCACCGTCTCGGACGGCTCGTTCCGCGCCGTCCACGTTCCGTTCCCCGGCAGCGATCCCGGAATCGGGCCGCGCTTCTTCCGCTGGACGGACGGCGAGCCTCGCCTCGAGATCCTCTCGGCCGAGGAGGAGGAACCGCTGGACGTGATGCTCGAGTACGTCTGGGGCTTCCCGAAGGGCGACAGCAGTTTCGTGACCGTGGTGGTGCCCGAGCTGTTCCGCAAACCCTCGCTGCTCGCGGCGCTGCGGCGCTCGACCTTCAGGCTCAAGCTCGGGCTGCTGCGGGAGCCGGACATCGCGATCACGGACGTTCCGCGGCTCGCGGCCGATGGGGACGACTTCGCAGAGCCGGGCAAGACGACCTGCATCGTGCCTATTGCCGGCGTCCACGCGGCCTCGCTGCGCGCCGTGCTCTATGCAAAGGCGCTCGGATTCCGCGACACGAAAGCGGTCTCGTTCGCCTTCGACGACTCGCATGCACGCCGGCTCGAAGACGACTGGCTGCGCTTCCCCACCGGCGTGCCGCTCGAGGTCGAGTCCGCGCCGTACCGCGACGTCGGCAAGCCGCTGCTGAGCTACCTGCGGGGGATCACTGCCGACCCGGATGCGGTTGCGGTCGTCGTCATGCCCGAGCTCGTCGCGCGCGGCACCGACCGGCTGCTGCACAACCAGCGGGCGCTCTACCTCAAGCGGCTGTTGCTCTTCGAGCCGCGCGTGATCCTCACCAGCGTGCCGTTCCAGCTCACCTAGGAGGGCTTAGCGAAACCTAGTCTGTGCCGTCGGGCCGCGCTGTCCGCCCCGAGGCGGCGTCCTCAGTCGCCCCTGTAGTTATCCACTACAGGGACTCCATGCGTCCTTGCCTCGGAACGGCCATCGCACCCCGACGACGAGCGAGATTCCGCCAAGCCCTCCTAAATCGACAGGACGATCTTGCCGAACTGCTCGCCGGCCTCGAGCCGCTCGTGCGCGGCGCGGGCCTCGGCGAGGGGCAGTACGGTGTCCACGACCGGGCGCGCGCGGCCGCTCTGCACGAGCTCGTAGGCGCCCTCGAAGTCGTCCTTCGTGCCCATCGTCGAGCCGTAGATCGTCAGCTGCTTCCACCAGAGGCGATGGAGAGCAGCGGGCGGATTCGGCCCGCTCGTAGCGCCGCAGATTGCGATTCGCCCACCGGCCCGAACGGCCTGCAGCGTCCGCTGCCACGTTGCCTCACCCACGTGTTCGAGCACGACGTCGACGCCCGCGCCGGTCGCTTCTTTCACCGCCTCGACGACATCGCCGTCTGACCTGACGGTGGCATCGGCACCGAGCTCGCGAGCGCGGTCGAGCTTCTCGTCGCTCGACGACGTCACGATCGCCTGCGCTCCAAGAGCTTTGGAGATGGCGAGACCCGCGGTCGCGACGCCGCTGCCGATTCCCCAGAGCAGCACCCATTCGCCCTCCTGCAGCCCGGCCTTGGTGACGAGCATCCGATACGCCGTCTCGAAGACGAGCGGGAAGGACGCGGCCTCCTCGAACGAAAGGCCTTCCGGGAGCGGGTAGACGTTGCCCTCCGGGACGGCGACGAGCTCCGCATGTGTCCCGTCCATGTGCTCGCCTATCACCAGGATCCGCTCGCCGTGCTCGAGGCCCGGATTGATCACGACAGCCTCGCCGGTGTCCTCGCGCACGCCGGCCCCGTCAGCGCCCAGGATCCGCGGCTTCGGCACCGAAGGCAGGCCCTTGCGGATCCAGATGTCCAGATGGTTCAGCGACGCGGCCCGGAGCGAGACGAGAACCTCGCCCGGCCCAGGCGCGGGATCGGGAGCGTCCTCGTACCGAAGCACCTCCGGCCCGCCGTCCTCGTGGATGCGGATCGCCTTCATGCGGGCACAATCTCCCATATGCAGGCAATCGAGCTGAGCAGGCTCGCCGAGGAGCTGGGGATCGACGTCGTGGGAGCGGCTCCGGTCTCGGCCTACGAGGAGACCGAGCGGCACATCCGCGACCGGCAGGCGCGCGGCCTCTTCGCGGACATGCGCTTCACGATGGCCCGGCCCGAGGTCTCATGTCACCCGGAGACGCTGCTCGAAGGCGCGCGCACGGTCGTCTCGGCCGCGCTCTGCTACTGGCACGACGGCGGAGAGCTCCCGGCGGGGCACGGGCGCCTCCCGCGCTATACGTGGTACGACGCCTACGCGGAGCTGCGCGAGAAGCTGGACGCGCTCGGCCGGAGGCTCGGCGGTTCCTACCGCGTCCTCGTCGATGCGAACCAGCACGTCGACCGAGAGGCAGCCGTTCGCTCAGGTGTTGGGTTCTACGGCAAGAACACGATGCTGATCTCGCGGCGCTTCGGCTCGTGGGTCGTGCTCGGCACGCTCATCACTCAGGCCGAGCTCGAGCCGACCCCGCCGCTGGACGCCGACTGCGGCTCCTGCACGCTCTGCATCGAGGCGTGCCCAACCGGGGCGCTCGACGAGCCGGGCGTGCTGGACGGGAACCGGTGCCTCTCCTACTGGACGCAGAGCGGCGGCTCGATTCCTGACAGCTATCGCTTTGAGTTACACGACCAGGTCTACGGCTGCGACATCTGCCAGGACGTCTGCCCCTGGAACCGCGGCGTCGAAAAGCGCCGAGCCGGCGTCGAGCCGCCCCCGGGCGCGGAGCCGCACGTCTCGCTCGTCGACTGGCTCGAGGCGTCCGACGAGGAGCTGGCCGCCCGCTACGACCGGCTCTTCGTGCCGCGCAACGACCCGCGCTACCTGCGCCGCAACGCGCTCGTGGCCCTCGGAAACACCGGCGGCGATCCCAGCCTCGCACGCAGGTACGCGGAGAGCGGCGACGAGCTTCTGCGCGAGAACGCCGAGTGGGCCCTCGAGCGGCTCGGGGAAGGCGAATGATGGAGCGAAGCCGCCTCCGCGAGGTGGAGCGCTGGCTCGCGCTGATCCGCCTCGTCGCGGTGCCGTTCGGCGCCTTCCAGGTTGCGGTCGCCACCGATTACCCGCACAACTACGAGCGCTGGGCGTGGGTCACGACCGGGCTCTTCGCCGCCGGCACGCTCCTGATCCTCTGGCTCTCGCGGCGCGGGCTCCGACCCCCTGCGCAGGTCGCGCTCGGGTACTCGGCGCTCGCGTTCGACTTCGCGGTCGTCTCGGCCTACGTCCTGCTCTACAGCTTCGACCAGGGCTCGCCCATCCGCCAGGTCATGTTTCTCCCGATCGTCGAGGCCGCGCTGCGGTTCGGTATTCCGGGCGCGGTCGGCCTCGCACTCGCCAGCACGCCGGTGATGGCGATCTTCGAGTGGCTCCGCGAGCGGCGGCTTGCACCGCGGAGCTACCACGTCAACTACGTCACGCTCCAGATCGGGCTCGAGATCCTGCTGGCGCTGATCGTCGGCTGGCTCGTCGACCGGATGCGGCGGCAGTCGGACGTGGCCGAGGCGAGAGCCGGCGAGGCGGAGCGCCTGCGCGATCAGCTGGGCCGCCGGGCAGACGTCCTCGAGGCCGCGAACCGCTGCGCCCGCGCGCTCAGCTCCTCGCTCGAGCTCGACCAGGCGTTCGAGGCGTTCATCCGCGAGGTTCGCGGCTTCGTACCGTTCGACCGCATCGCGATCGTGCTGAGCGAGGAGGGGAGCGCCCAGGTAATGGCGGCCGCGGGTATCGGCGCCGAGCGCGTCTTACCGCCCGGCTCGGCGCAGCCGATCAGTGGCACGCTCCTCGAGGAGATCCTGCGCTCGGGGCAGCCCGAGTATCGCCGGGACATGCAGCAGCCCGGGTATCCGGAGGAGGAGCGGTTCCGGGAGCTCGGCCTGCGCTCGCGGTTCGTCACGCCGCTGTTCCTCGGCGCACGCGCGATCGGGATGCTCTCGCTCGTCCGGCGCGAGCCGAACGCCTTCACCGAGGAGGAGATGGAGCTCGCGGGCCTGCTCGGTCGCCTGGTCGCGAGCGCGGTGCAGAACATCCGCGCCTACGAGGCCGAGCGCAAGACGGTCGAGGAGCTGCGGCGCCTCTCCGCGCTGCGGGCCGACTTCGTCTCGCTCGTCTCGCACGAGCTGCGGACGCCGATGGCCGCAGTGATCGGCTCGGCCCAAACGTTGCAGCAGCGCTGGCGTGAGCTGACGCCCGACCAGCGCGAGTCGTTCCTGGAGCTGATCGCCGGCGAGACCAACCGGCTCGCGACGCTGATCGGTGACGTCCTCGACACCTCCAGGATCGACGCGGGGACGTTCACGTTCCGCTTCAGCGACGTCGACCTCGGCGAGCTCGTACGCGATTCGGTCGCCGCCGCCGACGTGAGCTCCGATGAGGTCGCACTGCGTGCCGAGGTCCAGGAGCCGCTGCCGGTCGTTCGCGGCGACCCTGAGCGCCTGCGACAGGTGCTGATGAACCTGCTCGACAACGCGGTCAAATACTCGCCGGCCGGGGACGAGGTGCACGTCTCTGCCTACGCGGAGAACAGCCGCGTGCGCGTCGACGTGCGCGACCGCGGGCCCGGCATCGCGCGCGAGGACCAGCGCCTGATCTTCGAGAAGTTCGGGCGGGTCACGACAGGGAACACGCGCCCCGGGACCGGCCTCGGCCTCTTCATCGCCCGCTCGATCGCCGAGGCCCATGGCGGCACGCTGGAGGTCGCGTCAGCCCCGGAGCACGGGGCGGTGTTCACGCTCGAGCTGCCCCTGCAGGCCTAGGGCTTCGCGGGCACGCGCACGCGCGAGAGGCCCAGCTCCCGCTGGAGGTCCTTCGCGCGGTCTGCGACTGCCTTGCGGAGCTCGGGTGGTTCCAGCACGACCGCCTCGCCGCGGTAGCTGAGGATCTCGCCCACGAGCCATTCGGCGCTTCCGACCGGTTTCTCTGCGACCGCGGAGCCGTCGTCCAGCGCGCTCGCGCCCTTCTCGACTTCCCAGCGGGCGATCTCCTTCGAGTACCAGATCCGCGCCGGCCTGGCGTCGCGGAACTCGTGCGGATCGAAGCCCTCGCGCGGCTCGAAGTGCGCGCGCTGCAGCCGCGCGGAACGCATTCGGTCGAGCCGGAACGAGCGCTCTCCGTCGCGTGTGCGGTCCCATGTATGGACGTACCAGTACGGGAGCCGCCGCTCGAGCGAGTACGGCTCGACGAGGTGTGTCCACGTCTCCTCCTCGCCCTCCTTCAGGTAGTCGATCTCGACGAGGCGGCGCTCCCGGCTGCCGCGGCTCAGAGTGGTCACGAGATCCTCCTCGGCCCGCTGCACGTGCGGCTCGGGCGTCTGGACGAGCTCGAACTCCCCGAAGGTCTCCTCGAGCTTCGCGCGGACCCGCTCGAGCGGCGAGCGTGCGTCGGCGGCGATCATCGGCCCGACGAACTCCAGGGCAAGCCGAATCGCGCGCGCCTCGAGCGGTGTCAGCCGCGGAGGGGCGCGGAAGGTGTCGCCGAAGAGCTCCTTGTCGACGCGAACGGTGTCTTCGCGCAGCTCGGCGTAGACCGCGTAGCACCCGCCGCCGAAGTTGACGAGGTTGAGCAGCGACAGGTGCTCCTCGAGCTCCTCCTCCGGGATGTGGAAGCGCTCGACGAGGTCAGCCGCCGGGATCTCCGCCTCGGAGTCGTCGCCGCACTTGTCCAGCAGGTACGCGAGCAGCGCCTGAAGGACGGCGAACCGCTCGGGGGCCACCGGCGCGGCCGGTCGCTCCACCGGCTCTTCCTCGTGGCCGTCCGATTCGGCGGCGAGGCTCCGGGGCTGCTTCTCGTGCCGCTCGCGGACGAGCCGCAGCGCGCCGGCCAGCTCCCGGCGCAGGTCGTCGGGCCCCTTCGGAACCGCGCGCCCGTCCTGCCGCAGCACCCAGGATGCAAGGAGCGGCAGGCTCGAATACTCCGTGACGAAGACACCATCCGCTACGCGGCCGCTGGTGCCGTAGGTGCGCTGTACCCACCACGCGGTGTCGCCCCCGACTTCGATCCGCGCCTCGCCGACGGAGTCGCCGATCTGCCAGGGCGGCCGGCCGCGGTACTGGTCCACGTCGAGCTCGGCGGGCAGCCGGAAGTCGCGCTCGCGGCGCGTGGCGAAGCGGATCTCGCCGCGGATCCGAGAGGCTCGAAACGTGCGGTCTTCTTCGGCATCGAGGTCCTGGCCGACGACGTACCAGGCGCCCGCGTCCTGGAAGAGCGCGTACGGGTTGAGCGTCCGCTCGCGCTCCTCGTCGCGGGAGATCGACCAGTAGGGGAACTTGACCGTGCGCTGCTTCGAGATCGCGGCCTCGAGCTTGCTCAGCCGCCCCTGCATCTCGGTCGAGTACTCGGGGTCGAGCACCTCGACCCGCATCGCCGTCTGCGTCGCGGCCTCCGAGAAGCCGGGCCGGCCGAGCGCGAGGTTCTGCAGCGCGAGCCGCAGCGGCTCCGCGTACGCGAACTTGCCCTCGAGCAGGTAGAGCGACGTCTGCAGCGCGGCGAGCTCGTCGTCCGTCAGCTCGAGCGCGGGGAGGAAGTACCGCTCGGAACGCATGTTGTAGAGCTCCTCGCCGGTGTACTCGTCGCGCTGTGAAGTGAGCGGCACGCCCAGCCCCTGTAGCTCCGCTCGATCGGAGTAGAAGCGCCGCGCGAACGCCTCGTCGGACATCTCCTGGTAGCCCTCGACGCTCGACTTGATCTCGCGCGCGGTGACGGGGCGCCTCTCCGCCATCAGGAACGCGACCAGGGAGAGCTGGCGGATCAGCTTGTCGGTGTCGTGGCTCAACTGCTGCGAGCCTATCGACTGCGGTGTGCCTTGTCTCTCTCCGGTGCTCGAAGCGGGATCACCAGCTCGAAGCGCGCGCCGTGCGGCACCGCCGGCTCGTAGACGATGTCTCCGCCGTGGGCTCGAGCATAAGCCTGTGCGATCGCAAGCCCGAGACCCGAGCCCTCCGTTCGGCCACGCGACTCGGCGCTGCGAGTGAACCGGTCGAACAGGCGAGGGACGAACTCGCGTCGAACGCCTTGCCCTCGATCCTCGACCGAGAGCCGCAGGTGGGTGTCGCGCTGCGCGGCCATCACCGTCACAGGCGGCTCGCCGTGCCGAAGCGCGTTCGCGATGAGGTTCGAGAGCATTCGGTCGAGCGCGATCGGATCCAACGCCGCCTCGAGATCGGGCGGGACGGCAATCTCCACGATTCCCTGCCGAGCAGGAACGACCGTGCGAACGAGCTCCTCGATCTTCGGTCGGAGGCGCACGCGCTCGGGCGAGACGTGAATCGCCTTCAGGTCGAAGCGCGAGAGGTCGAGCAGCTGTTCGATCAGGCTTCGCATCCTCGCCGTCTGTTCCCGAAGCGCTTCCCGCAGCGCCTGCCGGTCGGATTCGGCGAGTGCATTGCCCCGCTCGTCCAGGGTGATGCTGAGCCCGTAGATACTCGAAAGGGGACTTCGCAGCTCGTGCGCGGCGAGCGCGATGAACTCGCTCTTCAGCACGTCGAGCTGCTGCGCCTCGTCGTGAGCGAGCGCGTTGTCGAGCAGGGTCGCGGCGACAACGCCGATGGTCGCGAGCGCATCCGCCTCGTTCGACGAGACCGTGCCCCGACGGGTCCCAGAGAGGAAGCCGAGGCACCGATCGCCGCTGACCAACGGCAAGGCGAATGCGGACGGGACACCGTCGGAGGCAAGCACGAGGCTCCTGCGTTCCCGGGCTTGTGCCAGCAGAGGCGCCTCGGCGATAGCCCGACGACCCTCCTGGTCGGCCGGGAGACCCCCGGTGGCGGCGATCTCAGTCACCTCGTCAGCTCCGGGATGGAATTTGAAGGCGGTCACGGAGTCGAACTCGAACGCGCCTGCGACGGCGATGCAGACTCGCTCCAGGAAAGCCCTCGCGCCGACGCCGCCTCGGCCGGCCAAGGAGACCTGCTGCACGAGCTCCAGCATCCTGGGACCGTCGGCCCTCACGGCGATCATCCGCCGGCGCGAAGCGAACGCCGTCCCGCCACCAGGTAGGAGTTCTCTCCGATCGACAACGTCGCGCCGGTTCCACCCTCCTCGTCGACCCAGGCCTCGACGGCGTCGATGACCTCGACGACGGCGCGGGACTCCCACTCGGACTCGACCCGGACCTCGTTGCGCGAGCGGTCGAAGGAGATCGCGGACCGGCCGAAGAGCGCCGCGAGCCGGCGCATGAGCCCGTGTACGCCCGCGCCCTCGTCGACAGCAACACGTATCTCGACCATGAGGTCCTCCCGGCTCGAAGCTTCAACACCGGCCGGGCGTCTGAGGCCGGCTGTACGGCTTCAGCCTGTGCTGCTGAAGGTGGACCTTTGGCGGGATCGGTTGCTTCGACCCCGCCCCTACATCGCGACGCCAATGGCTATGACGTTGCAGCCGTCAGGCTACCATCGGCCTC